>OGXX01002962.1_pt1 | contig 14694 bp, 16 predicted proteins | sample 1576301 | NCBI WGS metagenome assembly OGXX01 (sample SAMEA3541469, study PRJEB24748) | human gut metagenome | biome: human gut; feature: human-associated habitat; material: faeces | place: China | collected 2012
TAAAAAGAACAATATAGAATATAAAATTGAAGCACAAGTTAAATCTGGAACTAAAGATGACTCCTGCTGAATTTTAAATTCTTCTTTTTTTATTTTTTAAAAACATTCTTTTTTTAATTAGAAAGTTTATTAATAGGAATACTTAAATAAATATATAGATAAGGTATATTAATCAATTTTTTACTGATTTTTATATATTTTAATAAAAGGTGTGAATATTAATGGACTTAATTGTGGCCAAATTTGGAGGAACTTCGGTAGGTAATGGAGAAAGGATTAAAAAAGCAGCTCAATCTGTTGTAAATGAATATATGAAGGGAAATCAAGTTGTAGTTGTTGTATCAGCTGTTAATAAAACAACTGATGATTTAATCCAGTTATCAGATGAGGCAATAGGGGATTGTTTAACTGAACAACGTAAAGCCGAAATTTTAGCTATGGGTGAATTAACCAGTACTAGATTATTTTCAGCAGCTATTGAATCTTTAGGAGTCAAATCTGAATTTATAGATCCTTATAATTCATTATGGCCTATTGTAACAGATTCAAATCCTTTAGAAGCTAAGATTGATTTAAAAACCACTAATAAGAAAATGAATGGAATTAAAGAGCTAATTAATCAAGGTATAATTCCTGTTGTTTGTGGATTCTTAGGAAAAGGTCCTAGTGGCGAGATTACAACTCTTGGTAGAGGTGGAAGTGATATTACTGCATTTTTACTTGGAGATTCTTTAGATGCTAATGAAGTAATTATTGTTACAGATGTAGATGGGGTAATGTCTACTGATCCAAATAAGATTGAAGAAGCTGAATTACTTGAGAAAATTAGTGTTGAAGAGATGAGAGAATTAGCTACTCATGGAGCACAAGTTTTACACCCTCATGCTTTAATGTATAAAAATCCGTTAATAAATTCAAAGATAATCAATTTCAATAAAGGAGATTTAACTCAAAAGGGCACTAAGATTGTTGGTCCATTTGAGGGAGACATGATGAAGTGTGCATCATTATATCCTGACCCTTTAACTTTAATAGCATTGGTTGGTGAATCAATGCTTAAACAGGTTGGATTGATTGCAGATTTAACTACACGCCTTTCAAATAATAATATTAATATATTTGGCATTTCAGCAGGCCAAAATTCAATGACAGTATTTATAAATAAAAAAGACTCTGATGAAGCTTATCATTTGTTACATGATTTGGTAATTGAAAGTGATGTCCTAAGTTCATTATCTCTTGATAAAGACATAGCTATGATTACTCTTGTTAGTCATGACTTTATTGAAACACCAGGTATTATTTCAGACATTACCGAACCATTAAGGAAAAATAATATAAATATAGTTGAAATTTCATCTTCACAAACAGCAATAGTAATATTTGTTGAATGGAAAGATGGTAAAAAAGCACATGAATTAGTTAAGGAGGTTATAGAATGAATTTCGAAGGAACCTATGTTGCAATGGTAACACCTTTTACAAAAGATGAGGAAATTGATGAAGAAGGATTTAGAAATAATATTAACTATCTAATCGATAAGGGAGTAACTGGTTTGCTTGGTGCTGCGACTACTGGTGAATCAGCTACATTAACTCATGCAGAACATGAAAAAGTAATTGAAATCCTTGTTGATGAAGTTGATGGTCGTGTTGAAACTTTAGCTGGAGCAGGTAGTAATTCTACTAAGGAAGCTTTAGATTTGGTTCATTTCTCTGAAGAAATTGGTGCTGATGCTGCTCTTGTAATAACTCCTTACTATAACAAACCTCAACCTCACGGATTGGTTGATCATTTCAAAACAGTGGCGGAGAATTCTGATATTCCAATTATTGCATATAATGTTCCCTCCCGTACGGGAATAAATATGGATATAGACACTATTGTTGAAATAGCTAAAATTGACAACATTGATGCAATTAAAGAAGCTAGTGGCAGTATTGAGAAAATAAATGACCTTTACAAAGCACTTTTAAATGAGGGTCTTGAAGATGACTTTAACATACTTTCAGGTGAAGACAGCCTTACCTTGCCGATAATGGCTTTAGGAGGAACTGGTGTTATTAGTGCAGCAGCTAATGTAGATCCTACCAGGATGGTTTTAATGGTTGACAGCATGTTAAATGACGATTATCAAAGAGCTATGGAACTTCATTATGAAATGCTTGATTTAATAAGAGTTTTATTTGTAGAAAGTAATCCGGTTCCTGCAAAAACTGCAATGAACATTATGGGTCTTCCTTCAGGTCCTCTTAGAAAACCATTGGCTCCTATGAAAGATGAAAATATGGAAGCTCTTAAAAACGTATTGAATAATTTAGATTTAATTTAGGTAATTATTATGATTAAAGTAGCAGTAACTGGGGCAGCTGGAAGAATGGGCTCTGGTATTATTAGAAAAATAACTGAACAAGAGGATATGGAAGTTGTAGCAGCTATTGAAATACCTAATACTCCTTTAGAAGGTCAAGATGCTGGTGAAAGGGCAGGAGTAGGTCCTTTAGATGTTAAAATTACAGGTGCTGAAAATTTAGCTAAAGTATTAGAGGAAACAAAACCTGATGTCTTAGTTGATTTTACAATAGCTCCTGCAGCAGTTGTAACTATTAAAACAGCTGCTGAACATGGTGTTAATCTGGTTGTGGGGACTACTGGTTTTACTGAAGAGCAGATGGCTGAAAATATTAAAAATATTGAAGACAATGGCGTCAAGGCTATAATTTCATCTAATTATGCAATCGGAGTAAATGTATTCTTTAGTTTGCTTAAAAAGTTAACTCCAATTTTAGATGATTTTGATATTGAAATCATTGAAGCTCATCATAATCAAAAAGAAGATTCTCCTTCAGGAACAGCCATGACTGCATTTGAAGTAGTTGCTGAAGCTCTTGAACGTAATCCTGAAGAAGTTGGAGTTTATGGAAGACATGGGCATGTTGGTAAAAGAACCAAAGAGGAAATTGGCCTTCATGCAATCCGTGGTGGAGATATTGTAGGAGATCATACTGTACTCTATGTTGGTGATGGTGAAAGATTAGAAATCACTCATAGGGCTCATACAAGGGAAGTATTTATTGCTGGAGTTATAAGGGCTGTTAGATACATTCCTACAGCTACTAAAACATTCAGTGATATGAAAGATGTTCTTGGACTGGAGTAGATACTTATGGTTAAAGTTGGTGTATTAGGCGCAACTGGAATGGTTGGTCAAAGATTTATTCAATTGCTTGACAGCCATCCTGACTTTGAATTAACTGCTCTTGCAGCTTCATCTAAATCTGCAGGTAAAAGATATGAAGATGCGACTACTTGGTATCTTAATGAAGAAATGCCTGAATCTGTAAAGGACATTATCGTTTGCGATACAACTCCTGAAGCTATGGATAATGATGTTGATATCGTTTTTTCATCTGTTCCAACTGAACTTGCAGCTAAAATCGAAAAGGATTTTGCTAAGGATTATGTTGTAGCTTCTAATGCAAGTGCTCATAGGATGAAGAAAAACATTCCATTAGTTATTCCTGAAGTAAATCCTGAATATTTGGATATGATTGATGCTCAGCAAAAAGAGAATAATTGGGACGGTTTTATCGTGACTAACCCTAATTGTTCTACTATTGCTTTAACCTTGACTTTAAAACCAATTGTTGATAATTTTAATGTTAATGGTATTAGAGTATCTACTATGCAGGCTATTTCCGGTGCAGGATATAATGGTGTTCCTTCAATGGCTATTGTGGATAATCTTGTTCCATATATTGGTAGTGAAGAAGAGAAAATGGAGTCAGAAACATTACATCTTTTAGGTAATTACGATGGTAACTCTGTAAAACCCGCTGATTTTACTTTAAGCGCATCTTGCCATAGGGTTCCTGTCATTGACGGTCATACTGAAGCTGTTTTCATCGAACTTGATGATGATTTTGATATTGGGGACGTTGAGGACAAAATGAGAAATTTCAAAGCTTTACCTCAAGAATTAGATTTATATTCAGCTCCAGAAAATCCTATTGTTGTTAAAAAAGAAGATGATAGGCCACAACCAAGAATGGATAGGAATGCAGGTAATGGCATGGCTGTAACTGTTGGTAGACTTAGAAAAGATCAGGCATTTGATAATAGTTTTAAGTATGTTCTTGTAGGACATAACACTATTCGTGGTGCAGCTGGGGCTTCAGTATTAAATGCAGAACTTATTAATGACAAAATTTTATAATTTTATCATTTTTTCTTATTTTTTAGGTTTATTTTAAATATAATGAAGTATTAATTATTATTTATTAGTATATACTAACTTAAGGGATGATGATGAAGTATAGTGGCAATATTGAAAATAACACTTTACAATCTTTAATAAAATCAAGTTTATTGGAAGTTAATGACCTGAAATTCAGATTGACTACAATGGATTTTGAGAAAGCCGAAGAAGATACAAGTGGTAAAATTCAAGAATTGGAAAATTTAATTCTAGAAAAGGAGAAAGAAGTCTCTTTAATTAAGTTCAAAGCTGATGAAGCAGTTGATACTCTCAAGGGAGAAATTGATGATAAAGATAGAGAGATTCAACGTAAAGAAAATAAAATTTATGAACTTAATTACGTAAATACTTCTCTAGAAGAAATTAAGGATTATTTTGCTAATCAACTTAAGGAATATAAAGAGCAAGAACTATCAGTCCTTAATGAAAGGCTTAATAATGCTTATAAGAGTATTGCTGAGAAGGATGCTCAAATAAACACTCTTTCAAGACAAATCGATGAATATAAAATCGAGATTGTAAAACTTGAAAATGACGCAGAAAGTCAGAATAAAATTTCAATTCTTGAAAACGAAATTGAACTTAGAGATAATCAAATTAAGGAGATCTCTAATCGTTTAGAAATGATTAAAGAGCAGTCTGTTCCTATTGAAGAATATTACAATCTAAGGGAAGAGATTGCTAAAAGGGATAATAAGATTAAGAGATTGGAAGAGATTAACGAATTCTTCAATGAATTAAAAGAGGAAGATGAGTATTATAGCAGTAATGCTCCTGAAACCCCGCCATTTAGATTAGATAAGAGATAATCATATTTCTTTTACAAATGCTCTTATTGGTGAAGCTTCTGCTTCAATTTTTAATGGAATAAAATAGGATTTATAGTATTTCCCTTTAAGTTTGTCACTATTAGCTATATTTTCTACAATCCATATGTTATTTTTTAGTAATTTTTTATGAATTTCATCAAAGCCATGTTTATCCACTGAACATGTATCTATAGCTATCCCTTTAACATTTTCTTCAATTAACCTTTCAATAAATTCCATGGATAAGTAAGGATAATCAATAAAATATCTATCATCGCCCCAATTCTTTGACCATCCTGTATTTATTATAACTATTTCTTCAAGAGGTTCTGATGTGTTAATTATTTTTTTACAACTCTCTATTACTTTAGCTTTTCCAATGAAATCTTCAAGGTTCAAGTCACTTATTTTAGATCCATTTTTCAGGTAGTGGTAAGGAGCGTCAATATGGGTTCCTGTGTGAAGTCCTGTTGTAAACTTAAATAATGTACATCCATCACTATTTGACTTCTTAAGTTTTGTTTTTGGATCTCCCGGATATTCTTTTATGTTGTTTGTTATGGGATATGTTAAATCGATTAATTTCATATATTTGTTTTTATTCTAATTAGTTAAAGAGTTTATTTGAGGAATAATAGTAAAAGTATTTATTGAAGTTAATATCTATTTTCTTTAACTTTGGTATGATGTATAAATTCTTTCTTAAGTTTTTAATAAAAACTAAAACCATAAACTATTTATATAACCTTAAACTCAGTTATTATAGTATAACTAGTATTTAGTATGCTGAAGTTATTAAATTATAAAATTAATTATTTAGGTGATATATATGGCACAAGGACAACCAATTTTTATTTTACCTGAAGGAACCAACAGAATGATTGGTAGAGATGCACAAAGAAACAACATCTTAGCAGGTAAAGTACTCGCAGAAACTGTAAGAACCACATTAGGTCCAAAAGGAATGGATAAAATGTTGGTAGACGGTCTTGGAGATATCGTCGTAACAAATGATGGAGTAACCATCTTAAAAGAAATGGATATTGAACATCCGGCAGCAAAAATGCTTGTTGAAGTAGCTAAAACCCAAGAAGACGAAGTAGGTGACGGAACTACTACTGCAGTAATTATTGCTGGAGAATTATTAAAAAATGCTGAAAACTTACTTGACTTAGACATTCACCCAACTATTGTAGCTATGGGATACAGACAAGCAGCAGCAAAAGCACAAGAAATTTTAGATGACATTGCAATTGACACTGTAGACAGAGAAACCTTAATCAAAGTAGCTATGACTGCAATGACAGGAAAAGGAACCGAAGCAGCACGTGAACCATTAGCTGAATTAATCGTTGATGCAGTACAAAAAGTAGCTGACGGTAAAGATGTCGATATTGATCACATTAAAATCGAGAAAAAAGATGGTGCTATTGTAGAAGAATCCTCTTTAGTTGAAGGTGTAATTGTAGACAAAGAAAGAGTACACCCAGGAATGCCTAAAGAAGTTAAAAACGCTAAAATTGCATTATTAAACAGTCCTCTTGAAGTAAAAGAAACTGAAGTTGATGCTGAAATCAGAATAACTGACCCTGCTCAAATGCAAGCATTCATTGAACAAGAAGAAAACATGGTTAAAGAAATGGTTCAAAAAATCGTAGATGCTGGAGCAGACGTATTATTCGCACAAAAAGGTATTGATGACCTTGCTCAACATTACTTAGCTAAAGCAGGAGTTTTAGCTGTAAGAAGAGTTAAAAAATCAGATATTCAAAAATTAGCAAGAGCAACTGGTGCTACTGTTGTATCTAACTTAGATGACTTAGAAGCATCTGACTTAGGTGAAGCAGGTCTTGTAGAAGAAAGAAAAGTATCTGGCGAAGACATGATCTTTGTAGAAGAATGTAAATCTGCAAAAGCTGTAACCTTATTCGTAAGAGGAAGTACCAAACACATTGTAGATGAAATTGTAAGAGCAATTGAAGATGCAATTGGTGTAGTAGCAGCAACAGTAGAAGATGATCAAGTTGTAGCTGGTGGAGGAGCTCCAGAAATCGCTATGGCTAAAAAACTTAAAGATTATGCAGAATCCATTAGCGGAAGAGAACAATTAGCAGTATCTGCATTTGCAGAAGCATTAGAAGTAGTTCCTAAAACTTTAGCTGAAAACGCAGGTTTAGACAGTATCGATTCATTAGTAGACTTAAGAGCATCCCACGAAGACAACCCATACATGGGATTAAATGTTTTCACCGGAAAAGTAATGGACATGAAAGATGCTGGTGTAATTGAACCTAAACGTGTCAAAAAACAAGCTATTCAATCTGCATCTGAAGCAGCTGAAATGATTTTAAGAATTGATGATGTAATCGCATCTAGCAGTAGCGGTGCTCCTGACATGGATCCTGCTGCAATGGGCGGAATGCCTCCAATGATGTAGATTTCACATCTACTTCATTTTTTCTATTATTTTTTTACTTTTCAATATATTGTCAAAATTATTCAACTCGATTATACCTTTATTAACTTTTTTTAAAAGCTCCAAATCAAGAGTACCTTCACCTAAAGGTAAATGCTGGTCTTTTTCACCATTATTATCATTTAAGTGAAAATAACAAATATTCTTAATTTCAAAAAATTCCTTAGGATTTCTGCAGGTATTGGCATGACCAGTATCGATTGTTACCATACAACCAGTTTCTTCTTGAATTAATTCTAGCTCTTCTAAGTTATTTCCTAAAAATGAGAATCTTTCAGGCATATTCTCAACAGAAACTGTTAAATCAGAGTAATCAACAAGTTCGCCAATGCTTTCAATTGCTTTTTCGATAGCTACTTTTCTTAATCTCTTGTCATTTCTGCCTATTTTTCCAGGATGAATGGTTATAGCTTCTGCATTCACATTTCTAGCCATATCTATTGTATTTTTCATCTGTCTTACACTTTCTTCCCTAATCCCATTGTTTATACTGGCTATATTCAAATCCACTGTAGGGCCATGAATCATAACATTAAAACTTTTTAATGCATCTTCTGTGTTAAAGTTAAATGAATTTTCAGCTAACAGCTCAACCATATCAAATCCATTATTTTTAGCTATCTCAACAATTTCGTCGTTAGTGTTTCTAAATAATGCCAGTGTGGAAAAACCTATCTTCATATACTCATATCTGTTTTTTAGAAGCTATTTATTTTTGTTTATTCTAATCATTTTCATTATATAAATTTATTTTTTATACTTGTTTAGCCTATTATTCTCCAGGATTTATAATGAGATTCTATGTGCACTTGAAAAGTAATTGACATTTCCAATAGCTTAAAATAGCATTTTTTATAAAATATTGATACATGCATTATAGGAAAGTTAAAAGCATTTTATCTCCTCAAAACGGGATGAATATTTATAGAGGTTGTACTCACGGCTGTATTTACTGCGATTCTAGAAGCAATGTCTACAATATGGATCATAAGTTTGAAGATATTGAGGTTAAGGAAAATGCTTTGGAACTTCTTAAAAAGGCTCTGATTTCAAAAAAGGAAAAATGCATGGTTGGAATGGGGGCGATGACAGATCCATATCTTCATTTGGAAAAAAAGTTATGTTATGTTAGAAACGCTTTAAAGCTAATTGACAGGTATGGTTTTGGTTTTACAGCTATTACAAAATCTGATCTAGTTTTAAGAGATTTGGATTTACTTAAAAGCATAAACAATAAAAGTAAAGCCGTTATTCAAATGACATTAACAACATATGATGATGAGCTATGTAAAATAATAGAACCTAATGTTCCTGCAACATCTAAAAGATTTGAAGCTCTCAAAAGATTAAATAGTGAGAATATTCCAACAGTTGTATGGCTTGCACCAATTTTACCTTTTATTAACGATACCAAAGACAATATAAAAGGAATAATCGATTATTGTGTCGAAGCTAATGTTTATGGGATTATATGCTTTGAAATGGGTCTTACTTTAAGAGATGGAAACAGAAAATATTTTTACCAAAAATTAGATGAATCATTCCCGGGACTTAAAGAAAAATACATTAAAACATTTGGAGACAGCTATACCTTGCCAAGTAAAAGAAATAATGAATTAATGAGACTTTTTAGAAAGAGAACTAAGGAAAATGGCATAATAAATGATAAAAACAAGATATTTGAATATTTGCACGAGTTTCCAAGAAAAGATATCCAATCAACATTATTTTAATACTTATTTTCGTTAATCTTTAAGAATTCTTCATAGCTATCTGTTTTTAGGATGTCTAGGAAAAATTTTTTCTTAACAGGACCTAAATTATCTAGAAAGTCTTGGTAATATTCTGTTTTTCTGATTTCTTCATAATCATTCTTTATCAAATCAAAGAGTTCATTTTTATAATTTTCTTCAATTGAGGATAATGCCATTCTAGGGCCATTGATTTTGTATGCGATTAAATCAAATTTGTAGTCCTTGTAGAAATCTCCTTCAATAAATATTTTAAATAATTCCTGCCCTGCTGGAACTGTATCTAAGAATTTTGAGTCTATTTTTTCGGTTATTGAGTCTCCATGTTTTCTTCTAATGTATAGATGTTTCCTGATTATTGAAATTCGTTTAGCATTTAGATAAACATAATAAAAGAAGGGCATGTCTTCAAAGTATATTCCCTCAGGAAACTTTGCATCAATTGATTTTAAAAAGCTTGTTTTGTAGATTTTTTGACATGCACTTACTGAAAAATCAAAGAGCACATCTTTTGTTTCATCTGCTGTAAACACTCTGTTATCAAAGGTTTCATCAAGATTTTTTAAGTTAAACCAGTCACTTTCATAGTTTTTACAAGTTGTTTCATCATAATTGATGATTTGAAACATGGTAATATCGCTATCTTTGTTTTTAGCTTCATGGTATGCTGTTTCGCACATATTTTCAACTAGCCAGTCATCAGCATCTAGAAATCCAATATATTCTCCATTTGCATATTTTATTCCAACGTTTCTGCTTGCTCCAAGACCTTTGTTTTTCTGATTTATTGTCTTAATCCTTTTATCATGATAGCTATTTAGAATATCTGATGTATTGTCAGTTGATCCATCGTTTACAATTATCAGTTCAATATCTTTCAGGCTTTGGTTTAATACGCTTTTAATTGCGTCACTAATATATTTCTCACCATTGTAAACACAAAGGATTATAGATATTTTTACCATTTTTCTACTCTTCTATATTAAAATCAATTATATCGTTATTTTCTTCAACTATTTTAGCTATTGATTTTTCAGCATTGTTTAATTTTTCATCACAGGTCTTTATTAATTTCATTGCTTTGTCGAACTCTTCTATTGCACTATCAAGAGAAACGTCTCCGTTTTCTAATTTTTCAACGATTTCTTCTAATTGACTTAAACTTTCTTCAAATGTTGCATTTTCCATTTTATCACCTTTACATTACTTTTGTATTTACATTTCCGTCTTTAAATTGTAGTTCTATTATATCATCTTTATCTAGGTCTTCTGCACTTGATATGACTTTATTATCTTTCTTTGATATTGTGTATCCTCTTTTCAAGGTTGTTAGTGGGTTTAAAACCTCTACTTTTTCAACCATTCTAATGTGCTGTTGCCATTTTGGATTTAATATTTTATGTGGATTTTTTAGAATGTGTGATTTCTTCATATGTTCCAATTGGGTTTTTTTAGCCAGTATCACGTTTTCAGAGGTGGTTTCTAATTTTTTCACAAGATTAATCAGTTCCTGTCTTTTTGATTCTTTTAGATTATTGGATAAATAGCTAAATTTTGTATTTAATCTATCTAACTCAGTTCTTTTAGATGTTTGTAGTGTGGTTGATAAATATTTAAAACTTTTCACTAAATTATTTAGCTTGTTTCTTTTATCATCATGTATTTTATTGGAGGAACTTTTAATTTTATAGACGCATGAATCAAAGAGGAATTGTTTCTCTTTGTATAATGTCTGAGGATTTCTAATTGCAGTACTTTTTGTAATGAAATCCAGTCTCTGCCTTCGGCTATCTAATGTTCTGGTTAAACTGTTTTTAAGTCTCACTTTTAAATTTGAATATTTATTGTTTATATCTTTGATGTTCGGAACTGCTAGCTCTGCTGCAGCTGTTGGTGTTGCTGCACGTTTATCTGCAACATAATCTATTATTGTAGTATTTATTTCATGTCCAACACCACTTATTATTGGTGTTTTAGAGTTATAAACAGTTCTAGCTAGATTTTCATCATTAAAGGCCCATAAATCTTCTATACTTCCTCCTCCCCGGCCAATAATTATGGTGTCCAGTCCAAAGTCATCTGCTCGTTTTAGCTGTTTTACTAAATCTTTCGGTGCTTCTTCTCCCTGAACCAAACTGTGAAATAGATAAATGGTACAATATGGCCATCTGCGTTCAATTGTTGTTTTAATGTCCTTTATTGCAGCTCCAGTTTTTGAGGTAATAACTCCAATTTTTTGAGGAACTCTTTTTATTTCTTTTTTATGATCTTCTTGAAACAGGCCTTCTTTTTCAAGTTTTTCAGTTAATTTCTGTAGTTTTTCAAAAAGCTGGCCCTGACCATCTTCTTTTATAGAGTTTACCTTAAGCTGGTATTCTCCTTTTTCCTTATAGACTTCCACACTACCTTTTACAATTACATTAATGCCATTTTCAGGTTTGATGTTCTTTTTTAAAACTCTCCTAAAAGCAACACAATTTATAACCGATTTTTCATCCTTCAATTTAAAATAAGCATGACCACTTTTGGCATTGTAAAGGTTTGACACCTCTCCCTTTACATAGATGTTTTTAAAAGGTCCTCTTGTAATGTGGTTATGTAACTGGGAGTTTAAATGAGATACTGAGAATGTTTTTTCTTCCAACAATATTCACCTCTGGTTAACATATTGTTTTTAGAAGATAATAAAATTATTTTATTTTGGTAGTAATCGATTAAGATTTATTAACCATTTTATTGAATATAATAAATTGATGTTTGATATTGAGGATTTTTTCAAAGACATTGACTTGATGGTTGAGGAGGATTTGACACCTGAAAATCTGCTGGATATCTTAAGGAGATATTCGTCTAACATTTCAGTTTTTGAAGCATCTACTGCAATCAATAACTTTTTAAAAAGAACAGATCATGTCCAGAAATCATACATGGGCGTTTTAAAGGATATATATGTTAAAAACTTCATATTGAGGATAAATGAAGTTAAGGAGAATAATATCATAAGAAAAGAAGATATTGTGGAAGATGAATTTTTAGAAGCGATTCAGCTTTTGAAAAATTCGGTTTACCAGGATCAACAGTTAAAGAATAAGGATAAATTTGGATTGATTTACTCAATAATATCACTTTACACCACATACATCCTAGATGAGCCTATTCATCCTGTAGGTTCTGAGTTTCCAGGCCATCAGTATGTAAAGGAAGTAGATGGCAAAATCACATGCCCCATCAAAAAGAACCATACTGATGATCCAATTTCTGTTTGTAAATTTTGCATTGCAGATGAAGAAGATTAATATTTGAATTCCTGTTCAAATGCAATGTCTGCCCTTTCAAAGGGGAATTTCTCAAAATCCACTGGAACTTCCCTGAAACCTAGTTTCATATAAAGATGAATAGCTGCTTCGCATTTTCTATTTGATACAATAACTATTTTTTCAGCTTTTTTGTCTTTTGCAAAATCAATACAAGCTTTTAAACATGCAGTTCCTGCACCGGTTCCTGTAGACATTCCTTTTGCACAGAATTTGTCTATTTCCCATTCTCCAGTTGGAAGAGGATTTATCATGCAACATGCCAATACCTCATCATTGTTTTCATCATCTATTGCAAAGAATATCTCAGAACCATTTTCAATTGCTTCATCAACATTATTCAGGAGTTTCAAATCCTCTTCTTCCAAAACAAACATCTCAGAAATCCAAAACTTGTTCATTTCAATGAATTCATCTTTAAATGACTTGTCATAAGGTATGATTTTCATAATAAATAATTTATTGAGGAAATATTAATAACTATTCTAAAAATACAAAAACAGGTAGCACTACAAGCAGATTTCTAACACTTTATTGATTACTTGAAAATGAAATTACTTTCTAAAAATAATTAATAGTGTAAGATGTGAAGTTATTTTTAACTGACACTAGAATGAAATAAAAAAACTTTTAATAAAGATGATATTCATAAAAATTAAATAATAGAGGAATAAATCTTAATAAATTAATTTGGATGATATGATGATACCTGGAATGAATGCTAAACAAATGAAAAAAATGGAAAGACAAATGAAAAAAATGGGAATGGATATGAAAGAACTTAAAAATGTTAAAGAAGTTATTATCCGTTTAGAAGATAAAGAATTAGTCATTCCAAATGCAGATGTTAGTATGATGAATGTAATGGGTCAGGAAACTTATCAGATAAGTGGAAAAGCTCATGAAGTTGAATTAGAGCAAGAACTTATTATCCCAGATGAAGATATTGAAATGGTAGCTAACCAAGCTCGTGTATCTGCTGAAGAGGCTGAAAAAGCATTAATTGAATCTGAAGGAGATTTGGCTGAAGCTATTTTAAAATTATCTCAATAGTTTGATATCATGCTTACAATTGCACATATTTCAGATTTGCATGTGAGCGATTCTGATTTTAAAAAAGATGTGTTTTTAACTGCTGTTGATGAAATCAATGCTTTAAATCCTGATTTTATAATTTTAACTGGAGATCTTACAAATAAAGGATATTACAATGAATTTGAAAAAGTAATTGAATATTTGGAGTTATTTGATGCACCTTTATTTGCCATTCCTGGAAACCATGATTACAGGAATTTAGGTGGAGAAACATTTGATGAGTTAGTTGGTGAAGGTAGCTGGAAATTATCTAAAGAAGATGAATTGCTGGTTATTGGTCTTAATACGGCTCTTTCAGATATAAATGAGGGAGCTGTTGGAAAACCACAAAGATTATGGCTTGACAATCAACTTGATGAGGCTGTAATTAATGATATGTTCAGTATTGTTGCAATGCATCACCATATTCTTCCAATTCCTAAGACAGGTAGGGAGAGAAATATTTTATTAGATGCAGGTGATGTTCTTAAAATTTTAATTGATCATGAAGTGGACATGGTTTTAGTAGGCCATAAACATGTCCATAATGTCTGGAAAATGAATAACACTTTAATAATTAATGCAGGTTCTCTTTCTTCTAAAAAGCTTCGTGGAAAAGAAGGTAATTCATATAATATCTACAATATTGATGATGATTCTATTGAGGTTATTTTAAAAAAAATTGATGAAGAACCAATTTTACTTGGAAAATATCCTAAAAATGTCTATTGATTATTCATTATTAAAAATGAATTGTTCTTACTCTTTTTTTAATCATTTTTTTAATAAGTCTCAATAATTTGATGTTTAAGGCTCTGTCAAAATTTATATTGATTTGATTTTTATCATAATTTTATGATTTTTTTATTTTTGTTGTTTTGTTATTGTTTGTTTTTGAAAAAAAGAGTGTAAATTTAATATAATAAGTGGAGCTAATATATAATTATGCCTTTAATCAAAATACAAGCTCCAAGTTATACTTTGGAGGATAAACAATATAAACTTAACGATT
>OGXX01002968.1_pt1 | contig 14679 bp, 15 predicted proteins | sample 1576301 | NCBI WGS metagenome assembly OGXX01 (sample SAMEA3541469, study PRJEB24748) | human gut metagenome | biome: human gut; feature: human-associated habitat; material: faeces | place: China | collected 2012
ATGACCATGTAGTAAAGCACGCCGCCGAGCACGATGAAGAGCAGCTTCACGGAGAAGTTGCAGCCCTTTTTGAAGATCGCCTCGCAGAAGACCTCACCGATAACGATGGACGCAAGGCCTATGACGATCGCGCCGCGGCCCATGTTGACGTCCGCCGTGCCCTGAAACTGCGTCATCAGTCCGCCGGAGAGCGCCACAACGCCGTTGGAGAGCGCAAGGCCGATGACCTTCATCCGGTCAATGTTGATGCCCTGCGCGCGGCTCATTGCGGGGTTGGAGCCGGTCGCGCGCAGCGCAGAGCCCTGCTCCGTGCCGAAGTACCAGTAGAGCAGCGCAATGAGCACCGCCGCGAGCAGAAAGCCGATGCCGATCGCCTGCGGCACATAGCGAGAGGAGACAAGGAAACCCTTCCCGCCGTTTTCCCAGAACATGCCGTAGGTCTTGAGACTTGCCGTCTGGTTCGCCTTCATGCCCATGATGCGCAGATTCACGGAATAGAGCGCGAACTGCGTAAGGATACCGGCAAGAATGGCGGGGATACCGAGTTTTGTATGCAGCAGCCCGGTGCAGAGTCCGGCCAGCACGCCGACAAGCAGCGCCGCGAGCAGCGCCGCCCACGCGGGCCACCCGGCAATAATCAGCATAACGGTCACGGCTCCGCCGGTCGCAAAGCTGCCGTCCACACTCAGATCGGCCACATCCAGCAGCCGGAAAGTAATGTATACGCCCAATGCCATCAAACCCCAAAGAATGCCCTGCGCGATGGCGGAGGGCATTCTTGCGGGCAGACTGGCAAAATTCAGGGAAGCAAAGTAAGCACCCATGGTTTTGTCCGTCCTTTATGTATGTTTCGCGGCGGTCTGCCGCTCTATTTCTTGATTTCGCCGAAGATCAGCCAATCGCGACGTAGTCTTCCGGAACCGTGATGCCGAGAGCCTCGCAGATCGCGGGATTGTACTTCTTCACGGGGTCAGGGAAGTACTCGATGGGCATTTCGGAGATGTTCGATTCGCCCGTCAGGATCTTTGCGGCCATCTTGCCGGTCGTCACGCCGAGATCGTAGTAGTTGATCGAGAGAGTGGCGACGCCGCAGCCGGCGCAGATGCCTTCCTCACCGGCGATGATCGGCACACCGGCGGGCTCGGCCACGTTGTTGATGGCCTCGGTGCAGCTCGCGGCAGTGTTGTCGGTCGGGATATAGAGCACGTCGTTTTCATCGCACGCGGTCGCGGTCACGGCGGCAACATCGTTGGAGTCGGCAAAGGTGTAAACCGAAACAGTAACGCCGGACTTTTCAAGCTCGGCCTTCACCACGTCGGACTGGTACACGGAGTTGGGCTCGGCGGAGCAGTAGAGAATGCCGACCTTCTTCGCATCGGGGAAGAGCTCCAGGATCATCGCGGCCTGCTGGTCGAGCGGGGCGAGATCGGAGGTGCCGGAAACGTTGCCGCCCACGGTGCCGTCAAAGCCATCGATATGCAGCGCAACTCCGTATTCGGTGACAGAGGTGCCGAGGATGGGGATGGTGTCCGTCGCGGCAACGGCGGCCTGCAGCGGCGAGGTGGCGTTTGCGAGAATGAGATCCACGCCGTCGGAAACAAAGCCGTTGACGATGGTGGCGCAGGTCGGAATGTCGTTCGCCGCATTCTGCTCCACAAAGACGACCTTGTCGCCGAGAGCTTCGGTCAGCGCATCCTTGAAGCCCTGCGTGGCGGCGTCGAGCGCGACGTGCTGCACGAGCTGGCAGATGCCGACGGTATAAACTTCGCCTTCCGCCGCGGCGGGCGCGGCAGCGGGCTCTTCGGCGGGCGTGGACGCCTGTGCGCTTCCGCAGGCGGCGAGGGAGAGTACCATCGCCAGCGCGAGAAGAAGGACAAGTGCTTTTTTCATGGTGATTAGCTCCTTTATATAAGGCAAATTGCCTTTCTCTTATGCTTTGCATTATAGCACTTTAAATGGACAAAGCAACTGACGTTTTCCACAAAAAAGCAATGCCGGAACTGGATAGTTCCGGCATTGTCTATTAAGGTAAGGCAAAATGGTCAGATATCGAGGATGCCCATGATGACGATGCCCGCCACGACGAGCGCGATGCATGCATAGTGCTTTTTCGAGAGCTTTTCCTTGAGGAAGATACGCCCCCAGATAACGCTCGCCACGCAGTAGGAGGAAATGATGGGCGCGGCAAAGGCAACATGCTCGGTGTCGGCCAGCGCGTAGATATAGAAGAACTGGCCGATCGTCTCGCACACGGCGCCGAGATACTTCGGCCCCTCCTGCTTCGGGATGAGGCGCTGCTTCTTGATGCCGAGGACATAGATCGCGCACGCGATGCCCATCACGAGGAATGTGAGCTCATAGGCGACGTTGCAGGCGTCCGCCAGCTCCTCGCCGAGCTTTTCAAGCACACGGCTGTCGGCGAACGTGCCGAGCGCGTCGAGCAGGCAGTAGATCACCGGCAGCGCGATGGCGAGCCAGCTTTTGGCGTAATGCCGGTTGGACTCGTCCTGCCGGGCGCGGCGCAGCTCCTCGTCTTCGTTGGACTCCGTAATGCCGAGCGCGATCACGCCGATGCACACGAGCGCCACAGCCACGAGCGCGAGCGGCGGCAGATCGTCGCCGATGCCGACGGTGATGAGCGTGAGCACCGCTACGATCGCGCCGGAGCTGTTGCAGATGGGGGAGGAGATGGAAAGCTCTATGTACCGGAGACCGAGATAGCCGATGGCCATGGAGAGAATGTAGAGCATCGAAACGGGCAAATACATGAGAATGATCTCCCATGTGATGCCGACCTTCCCGATGAAGATCTCATAGGCAGCGTGCAGACCCATAACGATACCGACGGCCATGACCATTTTGAGATGGCTGTATTTGTCGCTGCTGTCCTGACAGCCAATTTTGGAGAAAAGATCGGAGCCGCTCCAGCAGAGCAGAGCGATGAGTGCAAACCAAAACCACATAATAAATGCTTATTCCTTTCCTGTTTCTATTTTCGGACAAGCAAGTATATCAAACCGGGGATATATTTTGCAAGAGCGATTTTTGCAGGAAAAAATCCGGCTTTCCAACGGAAAGCCGGATAAATCGGATAGGATCCTTTTAAAAAAGCGGCGCGAGCGTGCGCAGCACGGCGCGGATCAGCCGCCGTCCGCGGCGCTGCTCCAGACACAGCTCCTCCGTGATGGGCTTGCTCCGTTCCAGCTCGGAAAGGTATTCCGTCTTCATGTTCGCGATGGCAGGCGTATCACACATCCATACGCCGCACTCAAAGTGGAGATACAGACTGCGGTAATCGAGATTGATCGTTCCGACCACGGCGCTGCGGTCATCGGCGATGAACGTTTTGGCGTGCACCATGCCGGGGGTGTACTCGTAGATCTTCACACCCGCGAGAATGAGCGTTTCGTAGTAGGAGCGGGTCATTTCATGCACAAGGGCGCTGTCGCTGATCGCGGGGGTGACGATGCGCACATCCACGCCGGACTTGGCCGCGGCGGTCAGCGCGGTGATCATCTCGTTATCGATGATGAGATAGGGGGTGTTGATATACACATAGTCCTTGGCGCGGTTGATGAGATGCATGTACACCGTTTCACCGACCGGCTCGTTGTCGAGCGGCGTATCGCCGAACGGCTGCACCCAGCCGGGGGCGGTGATGCTCTCGCAGAGCGCCGCGTCCGGCGCGTAGCGGGTGAAATCCTCCGTGACGCCGCGCGTGTAGTCCCACATGGAGAGGAACATCGCCGTGAGCGCATACACGCCCTCGCCGCGCAGCATGACGCCCGCGTCGAGCCAGTGGCCGCAGCGCTGCACCACGTTGATATAGGCGTCCGAGAAGTTGATCCCGCCCGTGAAGCCGACATTCCCGTCGATCACACAGATCTTGCGGTGGTCGCGGTTGTTGAACCGCGGCGAGAGAATGGGGATAAACCGGTTGAACACGCAGCAGCGGATGCCCTCGGCCTCAAGCGTATCCTCATAGCCCTCCGGGAGCTTGTACATGCAGCCGAAATCGTCGTACATCACGCGCACATCCACGCCGCTTTCCGCCTTGCGGCGCAGCACCTCGTGAATGGCGTTCCACATCGTGCCGGGGGCGATGATGTAGTACTCCATGAAAATGAACTTCTCCGCCTTTTCCAGCTCCGTCAGAAGCGTGTCAAAATAGACCTCGCCGACCGGAAGATACGTTGTTTCGGTATGCGTGAATACCGGCGCGCCGGCGGCACGGTGCAGATAGTCGGAAACGCGCTTCGCGTCCGTGTGCTCAAGCAGCGCCGGTTCCGCCGCCGGAACGCTGCGCATCGCCTTTTCATACTGCTCGGCCACGGATGACATGCGCGCCTTTTCCTTCAGCGAGAGCTGGTTTTTCCCGAATACGAGATAGAGCAGCACGCCGAACACCGGCAGCGCAAGGATCGGAATGATCCAAGCGATCTTGTACGCGGGGTTGCCGTCGCGGCTGACAAGATAGACGACAACAACGGCGGAGAGAACGAGGCAGACACCGTAAAAGATGGCAAAGTGCTCGTTGAACCGGGTGATGGCAAGGTAGACAGCGGCAAACTGCAGCGCAATGAATGCGCCGGTGAATACGGCGCGGGAAAATACGACTTTAAAAAAGTTCTTCATGGGCTTCTCCGCGGAAGGATAAATTTCTTTACAATATCATACACGAGCGGCGCGGAAAATTCAACAACAGATGCGCCGGTTTGTCTTACGCAGCTGCTCCGGACAGCAGCATGAACGCCATGGTCAGCAGCAGAAGAAGAAACCGACCCTTTTCCACGCCGAGCTTCATCATCAGCGGAAGCGTGATGAGAAGATAGACGACGGCCGACGGTGCCGTAACGGCGAGAGGGGAGAGAAGCTCGCCCCGCCCGGCAAGAAGGGCGGCAAGCGTCTGTACTGCCGCGCCGAGCGCGATGGCGATCACACCCAGCAGAAACCGGCTCCAGAAGAGGTCGCTCTTCCGCACCGGCATGGCGAGCGCGTACCGTTCCCACCGGCAGCGTTCGTCATAGCCGAGCGCATAGATCGGCATCATCGCAAGCAGCATCATGCCGACGCTTGCGAAAAGGCCGATGCCTTTGATAAAAAGCGGCAGGAGCAGGTACACGCCCGTCAGAACGAGCTGTACCCGGCACTGCGCCCACAGCTCAAATATGTCCTTGAGCAAAAGTCCGCGGATCTTCATAACGCCCGCTCCTTTCTCGTGATGTCCAGAATGATCTCTTCGAGCGTTTGGCCGGGATGCGCCGCGAGAAGGGCTTCCTTTTCCTCGCTCAGGATCAGCCGCCCCTTATGCAGAAACGCCACGCGGCCGCAGAGCTTTTCTATATCGCTCACTATATGTGAGGAGAGCAGTATCGCGTGCTCGCCGTCTGAGATAAAGCGGGAGAGTTCGCCAATCAGCTCGTCGCGGGCGAGCGGGTCAAGCCCGCCGGTCGCCTCGTCGAGCAGCAGGAGCTTTGCTTTGTGTGAGAGCGCCACGGCAAGCGCGAGCTTCATTTTCATCCCGCGGGAATATTCTTTGAATGGCTTTGTTTCCGGCAGATCAAAGCGCCGGACATGCTCATAAAATGCGCCGCTGTCCCAATTTTTATAGATGCAGCGCTCCACTTTATCCACCTGCCGGGCATTCAGCCCGTCCGGGAAGCAGCTCTCGTCGAATACTACGCCGATGTCCTCGCGGACGGAGACGCTGTCGCCGTCTGTGTCTTGCCCGAAAATGCGGATCTCTCCGCTGTCGCGCCGAAGCTGCCCGAGAATGAGCGAGATCGTCGTGGACTTGCCCGCACCGTTTTCGCCGATTAGCCCGAGCGCCGTGCCCATCGGCACGGTCAGCGTCAGGTTTTGCAGCGAAAAGCTGCCGAAGGATTTGGACAGATCCTTAATTTCCAATGCGTTCATGGGATTTCCTTTCAGTATTTCCGGTTGTAGTACCAGAAGCAGCCGGTATAGACGAGCGTCTGCAGGCACGTGAGCGCGCAGAGCACCTGTCCGACCAGCGTTTGTTTAAAGATCAAAATAGCGGCGAGAGCTGCGGCGAGCTGTACGTAAATGCAGATGTAAAGCGCCATAGAACGCGCCTTGTTTGCCACATACGCCGTGCGCTCGTCGGTCAGCGAGGCGTCATAGTCCGCCGCTTTGTCCGGGTCACGGGTGAGCCGGTACACGCGCAGCAGGCGCGCCGCGCCGACAACGGCAATGGCGCTGCCGAACGAGGAAAGCCAGTTTGTTTTTTCGTCGGCGTCTGTCAGCAGCCCGACAAGAAACAATGCCGCGCCGAGAACAAGATATAAAATACCGAGCTTCTTCTGATCCTTGAGCTTCATGCTTCATCCTCCTCAAACAGAAAAATATCCTCAATGTGCACCCCGAACGTCTGCGCGATCTTGTGTGCCAGTAATATCGAGGGGTTGTACTTTCCGCTCTCCAGCGAAATGATCGTCTGGCGCGAAACGCCGAGCAATGCAGCCAGCTGCTGCTGCGTCATGCCCTGCGCCTTGCGCCGCTCTTCAATATGGTTCTTCATCGGGTCACCTCAACGTGGAAAAGTAAAGCTTGCTTTACATTCGCAGTATAGCACGGCAAAATGAAATGTCAAGCGTATTTTACATTTCGCTTTTTATATTTTTGCGGAAGTCCTGATTATAGGACACTCGATGCAGTAATATGCAACCATAAGAGAGATAAAACTGGAAAGGAAGAGCGATATGGCATTCAAGATCGGTTTTTCTGTATCGGAGGAAAAGGAAAAGATGACCGCTCCGGAGCCTCCGGACGTTGCGGAAGAGCGCGAGCCGCGGCGGTCGGTGGTGCGCGTGCAATTCCCGCAGCGGAATATGACGCTTGCCTACTATAACGACCGGTTCGACCTGCGCTGCGGCGATCTGGTGTACGTAGACGGCAAGCTCGAGGGAAAGCGCGGGCGCGTCGTGGATGTCAACTACAACTTCCGTATCAATCTGGCGGACTATAAGCGCGTGATCGGCGTGGCGGATACCAATGTGTCCGGCCGGTTTACCCTCGCCGGGTCGCACGTTCTGACGTTCGACCGCGCGTCGCTTCCGCGGCGGAAGGTGATGAGCTGGTATAAGGCGCCGTCAAAGCCGGACACGGAGTATGCCTGCGGTTCGGACGACAGCACCTTCCCGCTGCGGGAGCTGCACCGGATGCGCGTCGATGTGGCGGTCGCGGAGCGCGGGTATGCGTACTATGCGGAAAACCGCGTGCGCTATCTCTGTCTGGACGGAATGAAGGGGTACGCGCTTGTCGAGGGAACGGAGCCGTACGACGTGGAATTTGTGTATTCGGACGGCATGGTCTACGCGCTGACGTGCTCCTGCTACTGCGTCGGAAACTGCAAGCACGAGGTCGCCGCCATGCTGCAGCTGCGCGAAATGCTCGACCGCATTGAGGAAAACTATGCGGGTGAATATGCTGCTGCCGGCTACTTTTCTGCCGTTGCAAAGGATGTGCTTTTGTCCCTTGCTGTTAACGACAAAACGACCGGCACGCTCACGCTGGAGCCCCGCGCGGCAGATGAGCCGGACTTCGATGCAGAAATCGATGGCGGAGATGAGGAGCGGGGCGATTCCGATTGGTGAGACGGAGGCAAAACTCCGTGTAGGAGAGTGCCCCGGCGCGGACGATGGCGGACGTGCTGACCGGGAAAAACTTACCTCCGGCGCGGTGGAAGAGATGTATATCAGAGAATTATAAATACTTTCCTTTGACGGGAAAAAACAACGTGGAGCAGCCCGAACAAACGTCCGGGCTGCTCCATTGCATATTACTTTAATCCGAGAATGAAGATCACCGCCGCCATGACCGGCAGCACGGTCCATGTGATATACCGCCCGGCGATCTCCCAGTCGGACGGCTCGGCTTCCTCGGCGTTGCGGACAAGGAACGAAGCGTTCCAGCGGAAGAGCTCATCGGCAAACAGCATGGTGAGAGCCGTGATAACGCAGATCAGCACGCCGCCGAACCAGCCGAGCCACGTTCCCTTATGGGTCAGCGCTGGGCCGTCCGTCAGATCGAGGATCGTTGAAACAGAGGGCTCCATGGTACCGTCGCTCATCGTGGCGGTGATGCTGCGGAGCAGGTCAAAGCTCCCGTCCTCGTTATAGAGCATACGCCAGTCGCCGCTGTTGACTACGCCGCCGCGGAACACGATCTCGCCGCCGCAGCGCAGCTCAATGCCGGTCATCTGTGCTTGCAGGTCGCTGTCCTTCGGAATGGCGGCGGGATCCTCTTTGACGGTATAGGGGCCGTAAACGGTGTTGCCATACTGAAAGATGACGGTTTTGTCCGCAGATACGGTGAAGCTCGCGGCGGTTCCGCGGATCTTCCCGGAATAAACGGTGCCGCCATCCTCTTCCGCCGGCACGAGAATGGTGTCCTCATAAAGAAAACCTGAGAGCGCCGTAACGATGGGATAGATGACCGTAAAGGCCAGGATCATAACCGCCATGAGAAGCAGGAGAATCTTTTGATAGCGTCCAAGCTCTTTTATCCGGTCCAAGTCTGACACCTCCATTTTTTGAAATTTGGTAGAATTATCAAAAAAGCGGGAACCAAATCGAAGCCCAGCGGAGCGGGTTCGATTTGGAAAGGAAGAAGGAGCTAACATAGTGCAGTTTTCGCCGCAAGGCGGAAACGGAACGGTGTTTGCTCCTTCTGACGTGGTACCGGTGACGGGGATCGAACCCGTACGACTTTCGTCTCGGGATTTTAAGTCCCGTGCGTCTGCCAATTCCGCCACACCGGCATGGTGGGATACCCTCATAAAGTACCATTCCGCGCCCGTGCTGTCAAGACAAAGCATACTTGACCCCGCCGCGGCATAGGCTTGTGCCGGGGTGATCGTATGGCGGGAGAGACCGAGCGGAGAAAAGCGCAGAACATCATACTGGAAAACCGGAGCCGCCTGAGCGTGTCCGGCGTGGAAGAGGTCAGCGGTTTTGACGAGAGCATCGTGCAGATGCAGACGGAGCTTGGCGCTCTCACGGTGCATGGGAGCAACCTTCGGGTGGAGACGCTCTCGGTGGACTCCGGCGATCTTCTCGTTGTGGGGGATATTTCGGATCTCTCGTATGCCGACGTCCCGGTGCGGCGCGGCTTCTGGGCGAGGCTCTTCGGATAAATGAGCGAATCGACGGCTCGGCAGCTTTTTGAGCTGGCATTTGCCTTTGCGACCGGCGCGGCGCTCGGCGCTATGCGGTTTCCGGTATACATCCTCCGGCAAGTTTTTTACCGGCTCGCAGCACTGTGGGACGTGATCTTTTATGCGCTGGCGGGACTCGCGGTATTTGCTGCCGGGCAGTGGTGCAGCGGCGGCGTGCGGCCCCGCTTTCTCACGGCGGCGATCGTCGGATGCGCCCTTTGCACGTACCTTCTGACCCCGCTCCGGCGCCCGGTGCGCCGCCTTGCGGAGCGGAAACGCGAGCATAGGGAAGAACAGCGGTGCAGAAAAGAAAATGAGCGGAAAAAAACGCGAAAAAAAGATGAAAAAATTTGAAAAAATATCTATGCAAAATCGGATCTATCGTTTACAATAATGCGCAAGTTTCCCCTGTCGTTATAGAGCTGCCGCGGCAGGGGAGACGGCGGAGAGAATCGATGAGCAAAAGCATAAAGTTTCTTTTTGGCTGTATTCTATCCATTCTGCTTGTGTATGCCGCGGCGCGGTATGTCACAACGGCGATCCGCGTGGAGGAAGCGGAGCTTCTTCTGCGAGAGACGCGGGAGCGCTGCGAGGCACTGGAGCGGAGCAACGCGGCACTGCGCGAGCGGATCGAGCGCAGCGGCGACGCGGATCGCATCGCGGAGCTTGCGCGGGAACGGCTTGGTCTTGTCCTGCCGGATGACAGGATATATCAATAAATTGAAAGAAAAGAGAAAGGGAACCCCATGGAGCTGGAAATCGGAGCGATTCAGGAAGGCAAAGTCACAGGCATCACCAAATTCGGAGCGTTCGTACTGCTTCCCGGCGGCAAGAGCGGTCTTGTACATATTTCGGAGATCGCCAACGCCTACGTCAACGACGTCAACGACTATCTGAAGGTCGGTGACGCCGTCAAGGTAAAAATCCTCAGTGTCAACGAGGCAGGTAAGATCAATCTCTCCATCAAGCAGGCTCAGCCGAGCGCCCCGCGCCCGGCTTATACGCCGCGCCCGGCTCAGCCCGCAGCGAACGCGCCGCGCCCGGCATATACCACGCGCCCGGCCAATACCTACCGCAGCGCACCGCCCCGCGGAGGTGAAGTCGCGCCGCCCACCGGGGATACCAGCTTTGAAGATAAGCTCAAGCAATTCATGCAGCAGTCTGACAGCAAGATCAACGACAGCAAGATCTACGCCTACCGCCGCTCCGGAGGCCGCCGCCGCAAATAAACCAAAATAAAAAAGAGTGCCGCCGAAACCAGACCGGTTTCGGCGGCATTTTGCTGTTGAGATTTCAGCCTTCGGGGTGCATGAAGGAATAATCGATCACGTTGTTCGCACCCGTCCATGAGCCGTCCACCTTGGACATGGCGCGGTCGTATTCCTCGGTGCCGGGCTCAAAGAGCGTCGGGCAGTAGTCATTTTCGTTTGTCTTGCTGCTGATGCTGCACGGCAGAACGTTGAACGACGAGAGATAGAGCGTTCCGTCCGGGTCGCGGGTAACGGTCGCCTGCGCGATCACGCTGTCCATGTCGGCGGGGTTGGTGTTGCCGCCGAACACAAAGTTGCCGAGACTGTAGAAAATGATGCCGTTATTGTATTTTTCAAACGGCTCAAGACGGTGCGGCCCGTGGCCGAACACGATGCTGGCGCCCGCGTCGATCGCAGCGCGGCCGACTTCTTCCTGATTGGCATTCTGGTAATAGCTTGCCTCATTGCCCCAGTGGGCGCTCACGACAACGATCTCCGCGCCCGCGTCCCTGAGAGAACGGACGCCCGCGGCGACGGATTCGGCGCTCGGCGTGTGCCAGCTGTAAACGGCATACACGCCGACGGTCAGGCCGCTTTCGGTCGTATAGAGCGTGCCTTCCCCCTCACCGCAGTGGCCGATGCCGGCGGCGTCGAGATTCGCGAGCGTGTCGTCGTAGACCTGCTGTCCGAAGTCCATTGCGTGGTTATTGGCGGTCGTGGCGAACTCCACGCTGCCGAGCGTGAGAATGTCCGTCGCCGCCTTCGGCGCGAGGAAAGAGAACGTGGAGCCGGACCCGGCGCTGAGATCGGAGATGCTGCACTCAAGATTTACGATCGTCATATCGTCGTTCGCCGTCACGTCGAGCACGTTGGAGAAGGGGTACGCCCAGTTCGTGCCGACAACATTCTCAAAGGAGTTTGCGTAGTAGCGCGCCTGCGGATAGCTCGCAAGCGTGCAGTCGCCTACCATGGAGATCGTATATTCGATCGGGGTCGGCTCCGGCGTGGGCGTCGGTGTAGGAGTGGGCGTTGCCGTAGGCTCCGGGGTAGGCGTTGGCGTGGGTGTGGGCGTTGGCGTCGGCTCCGCTGTCGGGAGCGCCGTCGGCGCCGGAACGCGCACATCCTCCGGCCGCGCCGCCCAGCGCGGCATTCAGGGCGAAGGAGCCGGTGTGAGTGAAGCAGTCCAGAACGGTTTTTCCCGCCGCCAGACGGCCCACCGCCCGCCGGTTGTACTTTTGATCCAAGAAAAAGCCGGTTTTCTGGCCGTTTTCTACGTCTACCAGATATTTGACCCCGTTTTCCACGATCTCCACCACCGGACTGTCCGGGGGTGTTTCGCCGGGGAGGGGATACCAGCCCTTGCCCTGCGGAAGACCTTCCTTTGCCCGGAGAGCCACGTCGTTCCGCAGGAATACGCCCCGGATGGGCTGGCCGTCCTGCCGGAGAATGTCCACCAGAGCGGGGAGCAGAAGGTCCTGTAAATTCTCCATGCCAACGGACAGCACCTGCACACTGAGCAGATCATGGAACTTATCCACCGTCAGGCCGGGGAAGGCGTCCGCCTCGCCAAAGATCACCCGGCAGGCGTCCAGATCCGCCGGGTCCATGACGGACTTCCGGTAGTCCCACGCCCATTGCAGTTTCCGCCGCCAGAAGGCTTCGTCAAAGCGGTCGTTGGCGTTCCGGGAGATGAGCCGCACACGGATCTTGGACTGCTGGGACAAAAAACCGGTGCCCAGATAGCGGCCCTTCTTGCTGATGACATCCACCAGTCCGCCGTTGGCCGTTTCACCTTCTATGTTCAGGATCTCTGCATCATACACCCAGGGATGCCCCTTGACGATGGCGTTTTCCGCCTTGGGGGTGACGGTATAAGTGGGATAGCCACGCTCTATTTTCATAAGCTGTGCTCCTTTTAGGCTTGATTTCCGGGCCAGTATAGCACAATTCCGGGGAAAACGCCATACCATGAAACAGACAGAATTTCACCATAACAAAAATCTCTGCACATTCATCATCTGTATGGGAGGGAACTCTGATGCCCATTGTGTTTTTAAGTCCGTCCACTCAGGACTGGAACCCTTATGTCACCGGCAGCGGCAGCGAGGAATACTGGATGAACCGGATCGTGGACGCCATGGAGCCGTATCTGCGGTCCAACGGCATCCGCTATCGCCGCAACGATCCGGACACCTCGGCGGGGGCCGCCATCCGGGAGGCCAACAGCGGCTATTATGACTTCTATCTGGCACTGCACTCCAACGCCATCGGAAACGGCTCCGCCCAGACCTCCGCCCGGGGCATTATCGCCTTTTACTATCCCGGCAGCGCTGGCGGGCAGCGGGGAGCGGAGCTGATCGCCAAAAATCTGCGGGAGATCTACCCGCTGCCCGACAAGGTCACCACCCGCCCTACCACCGCACTGGGAGAGGTGTCCCGGTCCCGGTTCCCGGCGGTGCTGGTAGAGATCGGCTACCATGACAACTATTCCGACGCCCTCTGGCTGGAGAGCCATGTGGAGGATGTGGCCCGGCAGCTTGTCAAGGCGCTGACGGAGTATTTCGGCCTGCCCTTCATCCCGCCTATGGACCCGAAACGGGGAACGGTCCGCCTGAGCTACGGCACGCTGAATCTCCGCAGCACGCCATCCCCCGCCGGTACGGTGATCGCCAACCTGCCAAACGGCGCGGAGGTGACGGTTTACGGCGAGTGGAATGGATGGTATGTGGTGCAATACGGAGATCAGGTGGGATACGCCGCAGCAGCCTATATCGACGTATAGGGAGAAAAGCGGACCGGCTGCGGGGGAAAAGCTGATCCGGTCAAAATTTGCAGCAAATGACTTGACATAACTACGCCTTCTGATTAAACTATATAGGGATCATTATAGGCGGCAAAAGGGGTGTCCGCCTGTTTGTGTTCTGAACCGTACCGGCCCGCTGACTGGTGGGACGGACGGTGAATTTTATGGCATTTTTCGCCAAAGTCAAAGGAAGGAGTCACAGTTTATGCTGACCGCGATTATAGTCATTGTTGCCTTAGCCGGCGGCTTTGCAGGTGGCTTCCTTTATCGCAAAAAAGTATCTGAAAAAGAGATCTCCAGCGCCGAAGAAGAAGGCCGGCGCATCGTCAACGAAGCAATCCGCAACGCCGAGAGCAAAAAGAAGGAAGCGCTGCTGGAAGCCAAGGAGGAGATCCTGAAAAGCCGTACTGATTACGAGAAGGAAGAAAAGTCCCGCAGAGCCGATCTGCAGCGGCAGGAAAACCGTTTGCAGCAGAAGGAAGAAAATCTGGACCGCAAGCTGGAGACCATTGAGAAGAAGGAAGAATCTCTGGCCCAGAAGCACGCGGCCATGGAGAAGGAACAGGAGGAGATCCGCACCATCAAGCAGAGCCAGACGGCTATGCTGGAAAAGATCTCCGGCTTCACCGCTGACGAGGCCAAGGAATACCTCATTCAGCAGGTGGAGAGCGAAGTGACCCACGAGACTGCCCTCAAGATCAAAGAGGTGGAGTCCCGGATGAAAGAGGAATGCGAGACCCGCGCCCGCGAAGTGGTGGCTCAGGCCATCCAGCGCTGCGCAGCCGACTCCGTGGCTGAGCTGACCGTCAGTGTGGTTCCCCTGCCCAATGACGAGATGAAAGGCCGCATCATCGGCCGCGAGGGCCGCAACATCCGCACCATCGAGACTCTGACCGGTGTGGATCTCATCATCGACGATACACCGGAGGCCATCACCGTCTCCTGCTTCGAGCCGGTCCGCCGGGAGATCGCCCGGCTGGCACTGGAAAAGCTGATCGCTGACGGCCGTATCCATCCCACCCATATCGAGGAAATGGTGGAGAAGGCCCGCCGTGAGGTGGAGGCCACCATCAAGGCCGAGGGCGAGCGCGCCATGTTCGAGTGCGGCATCCGCAACCTCCACCCCGAGTTGGTGAAGATGTTGGGCCGTCTCCATTACCGCACCAGCTATGGCCAGAACGTTTTGCAGCACTCCATCGAGGTGTCCCACATTGCCGGCATGATGGCCGCCGAGCTGGGCGCCGATGTTCACGCCGCCAAGCGGGCAGGCCTGCTGCACGATATCGGCAAGGCGCTGGATCACGAGTTTGAGGGCACCCATGTGTCTCTGGGCGTGGAGTATGCCCGGAAGTACAAGGAGAAGGAAGAGATCGTCCACGCCATTCAGGCTCATCACGGCGACGTGGAGTGCAAGACGCTGGTGGCCTGCCTGGTGCAGGCGGCCGACG
>OGXX01002972.1_pt1 | contig 14671 bp, 13 predicted proteins | sample 1576301 | NCBI WGS metagenome assembly OGXX01 (sample SAMEA3541469, study PRJEB24748) | human gut metagenome | biome: human gut; feature: human-associated habitat; material: faeces | place: China | collected 2012
GTTTATATTCTTTTGAGAGGTTTGCACTGGATACAGGTGCTGCATGCTGTTTTTCAGAATGTGTGGGTGTGCAGAGGAATCGGGCTTGTTTATCTTTTTGTTGTGTTCAGCATTCTGATTGCATTTATGGCGCCGGATTCTGGTTTTCGGAGATTTATGAAACTTCTGAGTAATTATTGGCTTGGTGTTCTGGTGTATGCAATTATGACATTGGGAATCGCTGATGGCGTGAGATTGATCATTAAATATCCACTGAAGAATATCAATTTTCCGGGAAGAGAGATTCTTTTCAGCAATGTGGGAACTGCGGTCATTGGTACGGTATGTGCGGTGATTATTTCAGTAATAAGCATTTATGGAGTAATCAATGCCGGAAATATACAGACCACGAAGTACGAGATTTCCATTGACAAGAAAGCGGGGAAATTAAAGTCGCTAAATGTGGTACTGATTGCGGATCTTCATCTGGGATATAATATTGGATGTCGTCAGATGGAGCAGATGGCAGAGAAAATTAATGCTCAGAATCCAGATCTGGTTGTAGTTGCAGGAGATATTTTTGACAATGAATATGAGGCACTGGATGATCCGGAAAAACTGGCGGAGATATTGAGAGGGATCCGCTCAAAGTATGGTGTGTATGCATGTTACGGAAACCACGATATCCAGGAAAAGATTCTGGCGGGATTTACCTTTGGCAGTAAGGAAAAGAAAGAGAGTACCCCGGAGATGGATGAGTTTCTGGAGAAAGCGGGGATTACGCTTCTGAGAGATGAATATGTGCTCATCGATGATTCCTTTTATCTGTATGGCAGACCGGATTATGAGCGTCCCGGACGGGGGATTGATAAACGAAAGACTCCGCAGGAAATCACAGAGGGTATGGATGTGTCACTGCCAGTGTTGGTTATCGATCATGAGCCGAGAGAACTTCAGGAACTGGCGGATGCGGGGGTGGACGTGGATCTATGCGGACATACCCATGACGGACAGGTATTTCCGGGAAATATTGTGATCAGATTCTTCTGGGAAAATAAATGTGGTTATCTGAAGAAAGGAAATATGCATAATATCGTTACATCCGGTGTAGGGCTTTTTGGACCAAATATGAGAGTTGGGACTAAAAGCGAAATCTGTGATGTCAGCATATGTTTTAACTGAATCAAAAAGTAAGTCCCCGGCTTCAACTGCCTGTTGATTTTTGCGGTTGGAGCCGGGGACTTGTCTGTTTTGTTACTCTTAATCTGAGTTTATGCTCAGTCGAGAGCTTTCTCACTTATTTCTTCCAGAAGGTCTTTTTTCAGATCCCAGAGTTTCTGAGAAAGGTCTACATATACTTTCTGAGGATTTACGAAACGTCTGGATTCATCCCAGAGAGTATTCTGCTCTTTCTGGCAGTATTCGCGAAGCTCCATAACAGATGGAGATTCATAGACCCGTTTACCTTCTCTGATGACAGGAACGAGAAGTTCGCGTACTTCATAGGTTCCGCCGAGAACTTTTGTTTTTTTCCATGTATCGATTGGATCAAAGAGAACCATGTTCTGATCTGCATCAAGCTTTTCATCAGCAAGGCAGATAAGATCTGCTCTGATTTTTCCGGTTTTCTTATTATAGAGACGATATACGGTTTTATTTCCAGGGTTGGTTACTTTCTCTGTGTTTTCGGAAAGCTTGATCTTAGGTGTAAATTCGGTACTGTCTGCATCTTTGACAGCAGCAAGTTTGTATACACCGCCGAATGCAGGATTATCATTAGCGGTGATCAGTCGTGTTCCGACACCCCAGGAATTAATCTTGGCATCCTGAGCCTTCAGGCTCTCAATGAGATATTCGTCCAGATCGCTGGAAGCGGAAATAACTGCATCGTCAAATCCGGCAGCAGCAAGCATCTTATATGCTTCTTTGGAAAGGTAGGCAAGATCACCACTGTCGATACGGATACCGTATTTGGTAAGCGGAATACCTTCTTCGCGCATTTCCTCAAATACACGAATTGCATTTGGAACACCGGATTTCAGGACATCATAGGTATCTACCAGTAAGGTGCAGGCATTCGGATAAAGTTTGGCATAGGTTTTGAATGCGGTATATTCATCCGGGAAGCTCATGATCCAGCTGTGTGCGTGAGTTCCAAGGACCGGTACGTCGAACATTTTGCCTGTGAGAACACAGGAAGTACCGGCACATCCACCGATGATTGCGGCACGTGCGCCAAAGATACCTGCATCCGGTCCCTGGGCGCGACGCAGACCAAATTCCATGATCGCATCACCCTTTGCAGCATAGCAAACGCGGGCTGCTTTGGTAGCAATGAGGCTCTGGTGATTGATGATATTCAGGATTGCTGTCTCTACAAGCTGAGCTTCCATGATAGGTGCTACAACTTTGACAAGCGGTTCTCTTGGGAAGACAACTGTTCCCTCAGGAATTGCATAGATATCACCTGTGAAACGGAAGTTGCTTAAATATTCAAGGAAGTCCTCTTCAAAAGTATTCAGACTTCTGAGATATTCGATATCTTCATCTGTGAATTTAAGATTCTCAATATATTCAATCATCTGTTCCAGTCCGGCAGTGATGGCAAATGCACCTCCGCATGGATTGGTACGGTAAAACATATCGAAGATAACAGTCTGGTTTGTTGGGTTCTTAAAATAGCCCTGCATCATAGTAAGTTCATAAAGGTCTGTGAGCAGAGTAAGATTATTAGCTCTCATATATAGCTCTCCTTTTGGGTTCATAATAATATCTCGGGTGTAACTGTTTATCGCAATTTACAGATATCAGGCCAGGGCTGAATAGCTTTTGACCTCAGTATCATAATATATAGTCTGGAGAAATTATTATTAAGATTTCCTGCTGCTTTGATCTCTATAGCAAGTTTCTAGTGTGCCGACAAGTTGATTCTTGAAACAATCTTGCGTCAACCTGTCGGCACACCAGTTACGAGAATTGTTATATTTAAGAAAGAGTATATCAGAAGCAGCAATAAGTTTTTATTGATTATAGCATAATTTTTCCCAGAGTACATAAAAAAACTCCGGGAAATAGGCGGTATTTTCATGTTTTTGAAGAAAAATAAAAAAAATTAAAAAAATTTCAAAAAAGGGGTTGCATTTTTTGAAAGACTATTATATAATACCAATTGTCGCGAACGAAGTAGCGAAAACAAAACATAAAGGGCTATCGCCAAACGGTAAGGCAACGGACTCTGACTCCGTCAGTTCAAGGTTCGAATCCTTGTAGCCCTGCTACATGAGGCACCTCGGTATGAGGTGCTTTTTTGTGCTATAAGAGAAAATGAAATTTTTTGGAAGTGAAAGGTAAGATTAAGATGGAAAATTCGGGTAAAAAATATCAGATAGATACAGAAGAAAATAAAATGTTCTTAGGTGAATTGCAGAAAAATCTTTTAAATTTTGGAAAAGGATTTTTATCACCGGGAGGAAGTGCTTATTTCCTTGGGGATGATGGAACACCATGGAAAGACAGAAACAGAGAAACATGGATCACATGCCGTATGGTCCATGTATATAGTATGGGAATCATGCTTGGGGATAAAGAAAGTCCGGCACTGGTCCATGGTGCTGTACATGGATTACTGGAAGAACTGAAAGATCGTGAAAATGGAGGATGGTATCCGGGAATTACACCGGATAATAAATTCCTGCCAGATAAACAGTGTTATGCTCATGCATTTGTTCTTCTGGCTGCTTCTTCTGCTTTGCTGGCAGGAGAAAAAGATGCAGAAACTCTGCTTAAAGATGCATTGGAATTATTTGATAAACGGTTCTGGGATGAAAAACAGGGACTTACTTATGATACCTGGAATACAGAATTTACAGTTCTTGATGATTATCGCGGTCTTAACGCAAATATGCATACAGTAGAAGCGTTTCTGGCAGTAGCAGATGCAATAAAAGAAGAAAAGTACAGAATACGTGCAGGAAGAATTATAGATCATGTTATTGGATGGGCAAGCGCAAATGACTGGAGAATACCTGAACATTTTACAAAGGAATGGAAAGCTGATCTTGATTGCAATAAAGAATGTCCTGCTGATCGTTTTAAACCTTATGGAGCAACACCGGGCCATGGAATTGAGTGGGCCAGATTGATCGTGCAGTGGGCATATTCTTCTTATAAAGATACCCCTGATTCTGCAGAAGTATATTTAAAAGCTGCAGAGAAACTCTACAACAGAGCAGTTGAAGATTCCTGGAATGTGGATGGAAATCCTGGAATTGTGTATACGACTGATTGGGATGGAAAACCTGTTGTTCATGACAGAATGCATTGGACATTGGCAGAGGCAATCAATACATCAGCAGTCTTATGGCATATAACTCATAAGCAGAAATATGCAAAAGATTATGAAGAGTTTATGAGATACCTGGATGATAAGGTATTGGATCATAAAAATGGTTCCTGGTTTCATCAGTTAGATGAAAATAATAATGTGATAGGAACAGTATGGCCGGGAAAATCAGATGTATATCATGCTTTTCAGTCAACCTGGATCCCATATGGAACACCATATATATCAATTGCTTCAGATGTAAAACAGTATATGGAAGTATGCCATCAATAAAGTAAGTGTGGCGTACAAGATTTCTGTAAAATGCAGCCAGAACCTGACGGAACAAGGTTCTGGCTGCATTTTACTTCAGGATGATAAAAAGAATGATGTGGGTAACTATTTTTTGATCTCCGGCTGGAATTCTTTTACATCTTTGGCAATCTCGCCGCTTAACAGGAGCATGCAGATCAGGTTCGGGATAGCCATCAGTGCGTTGGCGATATCGGAGAAGTTCCATACCAGAGCTCCGGGACCACCGGAAACCATGGCTGTGGCAACACCGACGATAGTTCCGGTACCGATGGTGGCTGCCAGTGCGGTTGTCAGTGCGGAAAAAGGTGATACATCTCCCTGTCCGCGGCTCTTGGTGCGGGCTTCCTTGCTGAGTGTGCTTTTCAGTGCATAGCCAAGGTTACGCCATGTAAGAAATCTGGTGCGCACAGTCAGGAAGATACCGGTTCCGACCAACAGGATCAGCATCACCGGTCCCCAGACAAAGTCATCAATTCTGGTAACAATTTCTTTATAAAATACTTCGAAGATTTACAGAGCTGAATATCCGTAGCTGCTGACAATGGCATCGATTTTCTGCTGCCTCTGACACATTGGACATTTTGTAGATGAATAGGAATGATAGTCCGGTATATCTTTGGTGTTAAAAATAGAATATACAGGGAGAGAAGCCACGCTGTCTACTCTGCTGAATATGGCTGCGATACCTCTGATAGTGCCTCCGTAATACAGAATGCTCTCGATTGCTTTGGACAAAGTAGAGCCTGTGGTAATCGAACCATTGAGGATCAGTACATTTTTGCCCTTGATCATTGGCTGAAAATTATCACGGAAGATAATCTGTCCGGAATTGCTGGATTCAGGAGTAATCACGTAGATCGTCTGATGAGCATTCAGGGAAAAAATGCCGGCTTTGGTAAGTTCTTCAGAAAGATATGCGCCAATTACTTCCAGTCCGTCCATACAGATAATGGTATCAACAGGAGTAGATACTTCATAATTAGCAGCCAGTTCGTGAGCAATATTCTGTGCTTCGGCAGTTCTGGATTTCATAGTTGTAAGATCCAGATAGTGAGTGATATGTGACTGAGATGTGACGAAATGTCCGGGAATTACCTTCAGCTGAATGCGGCTGTCACCACGGGCGTAGATTTTTGTCATGTTTTCCAGATTCATAAGAATACCTCCCTCGTTGAAAAAAACGTGTAACTGTTCAGTAGCTTTGCGGTTAGCAGACCATTGAACAGTTATAAATCAGTACACTAATCTTATAAAACATTGTAGCATTGTTTTGCCGAAAAATAAATAATATTGTACAAAATCAATAAAAAATTATGCGATATGTATGAAGATTGTTAATAAAATACCAAAAAACATATAACGATGATCCCCTGGTGCGTTGATGGAAGTATTATTTACGAGGGCTGCTATAGATTGGTTGTGAGTTATGGAGAATGGAATAAACAGTGATGGGTGTGGAAATGGGAAACAGAAGAGAATATTCTATAGAAGTAATATATGTGAAATGATATAATGATTTTCAGTCTATTATTGACTGTCAGAAAAAGAGAAAAGATGAGATAAAAAATGTATACAGCAGAACGAATAGAAGAATTGGATGAAAATAGGAGCCTGATAAAAGTGACAGATTAACAGCCTGATATTTTGACTGCGAAAAGTGAATAATCATAAGAAAATCTTAAGAATTTGTCCCTTTCATATTAAGAAGCTTCGATTATTCTAATATCAGAAATACAAAATAAGAAGCCGGGGTGTCTGTACATGAGAGATTTCAGACTGGCATTTCGGATGATGAGGGAGGTGTATAAAGTGGCGAATATTCTGGTCTGCGATGATGATAAAGACATTGTAGAGGCAATCAGTATTTATCTGGAGCAGGAAGGGTATGTGATTTTTAAAGCATATGATGGTTTGGAAGCGATCAATATACTGCGCAGTCAGCCGGTGGATCTGCTGATCATAGATATTATGATGCCGAAGCTGGATGGCATCCGGGCTACTTTGAAGATAAGGGAAGAGAATCCTCTTCCGATCATTATTCTTTCTGCGAAATCAGAGGATGCAGATAAGATCCTTGGATTAAATGTAGGGGCAGATGATTATGTAACCAAGCCCTTTAATCCCCTGGAACTGGTGGCAAGGGTGAAATCACAGCTTCGAAGATATACAAGGCTGGGAGCGGCAATACCTGTGGAGAATGCTCATATCTACGAGACAGGAGGTCTGAGCATAAACGATGACCTGAAGGAAGTCAGGGTGGACGGTGATGTGGTGAAGCTGACACCCATTGAGTACAATATCCTGCTTCTGCTGATGAAGAATCAGGGAAGGGTATTTTCCATTAATCAGATTTACGAAAACATCTGGAATGAGGAAGCAGTTGCTGCAGATAATACGGTGGCAGTGCATATCCGGCATATCAGAGAAAAAATTGAGATTAATCCAAGGGAACCAAGATACCTGAAGGTTGTGTGGGGACTTGGATATAAAATTGAAAAAATTTAACCGAATCAAGTAACGGAGCGGATGATTTTATCCGATTGATCGAAACGTAAAGGAAAGGGACAAAATTATGAAGGGAAAAGGATACAGGAGCAATGCTGCCAAGGCGGTCTGGATCGTGATCGTACATCTGGCAGCTGTGGCGGCTGTGATATGTGCAGCATTTTTTGTAATGATCTATCAGACGGGGATTCGTCTGGATGACAGAGGGAAAAGTTACATTCAGTCAGAGGGATTCAGGGAGCGTCTGAATTCCAGAGGTACGGATATTCTGGAAAGTCTGTCAGCAAAAGAGGATATAAATTACCTTACAAATGCAGGTTCATCGGCAGTGATCGATTTGGCAGAATTTCAGGAAAAGGAAATCAACCGTGATTCGTTGAGTGAGCTTTCTTTTAAGAATACATCCGGCGTGGCATATTCTGTAAAAGATCTGCTGGAGTGGGCACAGAACTGGGCCGGAGTTGGAGAGAGCTATGATGATGGAAGCCTTGACGATGTAGGGCAGTTTATCCAGTGTAAGGCCTCGGATGGCAGCAGTTATTATTTTTCCTTAAGTGATTTTAAGAAACTGGTGACAGATGGGACGTTAAAGGTCAATTATGATCAGGATATCATAGAAGAGTATGATGGTTCCTATGAGACAAGATTTGCAGAAAAAACAGAGAAACAGAAAATAGATGCTGCCATTGAGCTGAGTTATTGGAGTGATTCGGATAATCGAAGTCTGGGAAGTATTACGGATAAAGAACATAATACAGAATATCCGGAATTTTATTTGCAGGAGCTATGGAGTTTTACAGAGAAATTTAAACCTCAGGGTGCGGAAAGTCTTCCGGATGCAGTCAATTCCAGTACGGAATGGAATGGAAAACTTGAGGATGCCTATAGTGAACTGGCCAAGGTTCTGGACTGTATCAGAGCTGTTCAGGATGATATAAATGTCAGTGACTGTGCCATATCACTTACGTCTGTATACCATACGTCCGGAGACTATGAGGAAGGGAGTACCAATCTCACATATCTTTTCGCAGATAAAGAAACACAGACAATCTATACAAATAAAAAAGCGTACAGCAGTTACGCACAGCTGGAGCAGAACCTTGAGAAAATATTTAAGGAAAAAGCATATGCAGTTGTTTACCCGGAATTAAGTGAGTGTGTTACAAATATTCCGGATGCAGATCTGCAGGTGTGGAATCATACCATTGATCAGAGCTTTGACACAAAGGATTTTGTATTTGCAGTTTCGGTTGATACGAAATTTTCTGTGGCAGATTCCATGGCTGATGAGGCAGAGAATTATAAGACATATTCAAAGCTTATGTTTCCGATGCTGGCAGGAGCAATCTTCGGAAGTGTGCTCTGGCTGATCGGTATGGTGTGGCTGACTGTGACAGCAGGAAGGAGACCAGAGGATGAAGAAATACATCTGAATGGATTTGACAGATGGTATACAGAAATTGCGGCAGGAACAGTAATCGGTATATGGCTGGCAGGAACGATCATATCGGGAACCTTGATCGCCAACTCATCATTGGGTTACAGTCATGCAGTAGTGACAGTGATTGTTACCTGTCTCATATGTGGGACTTATACAATGGCATGGTTTTTGATCGGATATCTCAGCCTGGTAAGAAGAATAAAAGCAGGAACCTTATGGAAAAACAGTCTGATTAGAACAGTTCTGAAATGGATTGGAAAATGCAGTGGGAAGCTTGCCGATTTTGCCAGAGCTTTTTCCAGAAATACAGCAGAAAAAATAAAAGTTCTGCTTGTGGGAGGTGCATTTTTATTCTTGCAGTTTCTGATCATCGGTTGCATATTCAGTGGTGCAGGAGTATTCCTGCTGGCATTGATGGCTGTAGATGTGGCTACTATGATTTTAGCCATCAGAAAAGCGGACGGACTGGATCTTATTATGGATGGTCTGAAGAAAATAAGCGATGGAGAACTGCAGTATAAGATCAAAACAGATACACTTACCGGAAAACAGAAGGTGATGGCAGAATATATCAACAATATTGGAGGTGGTCTGGATGCTGCTGTGGAAAACAGCCTGAAAAAAGAAAGAATGCAGACAGAGCTGATCACAAATGTTTCCCATGACCTGAAAACACCTCTGACTTCCATTATCAATTATGTAGATCTGATGAAACGTGAAAATCCGACAGATCCGAAAATACAGGAATATCTACGCATCCTGGATGAGAAATCCCAGAGACTGAAGGTGCTCACAGAGGATGTGGTAGAGGCATCCAAGGCAAGCACCGGAAACATCAAGCTGGAGATGAATGATATTGATTTTGTGGAAATGGTGCAGCAGGTGATTGGAGAATTTGAAGAGAAATTCCAGGAGAAGAATCTGACTATGATGGTACATTTCACAGACGAACCGTCCATTATCTACGCAGACGGCCAGAGAATGTGGCGTGTTCTGGAAAATGTATTCGGTAATGTTGTGAAGTATGCAATGGAAGGCACCAGAGTTTATGCAGAAATCAGCAACAGAAATAAAAAAGTAACCTTTTCCCTGAAAAATATTTCAGCACAGCCTTTGAATATCTCTGCGGATGAACTGACAGAACGGTTTATCAGAGGAGATGTGGCGAGAAATACAGAAGGAAGCGGACTGGGATTATCTATCGCAAAGAGCCTGACAGAGCTGCAGGGCGGTGAGTTTAAGCTGTATCTGGATGGGGATCTGTTTAAGGTAATGATCACATTTGTAGCAAAGAATTACAGTAAATAATATAACGTAGAACAAAGATAAGGCATAGGCCAGTTTATAAAAACTGTTTTATGCCTTATACTTTTGGCTTGTTATAATAATAGAAAAGAAGTATATTAAAAAATCATAGCGACATAAGAAAAGAGGACATAAAAAATGAATTACAGTTTTAACAGCAGAGTCAGATACAGTGAGACAGGTGAGAACGGCAAACTGACATTACCGGGTGTTTTGAATTATTTTCAGGATTGCTGTACATTTCATGCGGAGTCGGTCGGGCTTGGAGGAGACGTGCTGAAGGCAAGAGACAGAGCGTGGGTTCTTTCTTCCTGGCAGGTAATTGTGGATGAATATCCTGCTATGGGAACGGAAATCAGGATCACGACAGCACCTTATGATTTCAAAGGATTCATGGGCATGCGTAATTTCACCATAGAAACAATGGATGGGAAGAAGCTTGCCTGGGCGAACTCCAACTGGACACATCTGGCCATCAGTACAGGGATTCCGGTGAGATTGACACCTGCAGATACAGACAATTACATACTCGGCGAAAAGCTGGAAATGGATTATGCACCGAGGAAAATCAAACTTCCGGATGACATGACTTCACAGGAATCATTCACAGTGCAGAAGCATCATCTTGACACTAATCATCATGTAAACAACTGTCAGTATATCTGTATGGCAGAAGATTTCCTGCCGGAAGATTTTAAAGTATACCAGATGCGTGCAGAGTATAAGATGCAGGCAAAACTTGGAGATATAATCTGCCCGAAAGCAAAAGCAGAAACAGGAAAGGTGATTGTATCGCTTGATGATACAGACGGAAAAGCATACGCAATTATAGAATTTCAGCAAAAATAACGGTAAAAATCTTCTGAACAGGATGAATAGCAGGACAGAATTGACAAAGATATTTCGGAATTGATGTGTGGTTTTGTGAGAGATTTTTTGAATAAATTATTTACAAACAACAAGAAACAATATATAATACATTCATAAACAACAAGAAACAATATATTGTTAAAAACAAACAACACAAAACCACAAAAAGCGGAGGGTATATATATTATGAAAATTCTGGAATCTAAATTTGTACAGGGATTTATCAAAATGGCAAATGACGGTTATCTTCAGGGATGGCATGAGAGAAACGGCGGAAACTTAAGCTATCGTCTGAAACCGGAGGAAGTAGAGATGATTCGTCCCCGTCTGAATGCACCTGGAGAATGGATACCGATCGGGGTAGAGGTTCCGGGATTAGCAGGAGAGTTTTTCCTTGTAACGGGAAGCGGTAAATATTTCAGAAATATTATCGTGGATCCGGAAGTATGTCTTGCGATCATTGAACTGGATGAGACAGGAATGAATTACAGAATCCGCTGGGGCCTGGTTGAGGGCGGCAGACCTACCAGTGAGCTTCCGACTCATCTGATGAATCATGAAGTGAAGAAGAAACTGACAAACGGAAAACATCGTGTTATTTATCATGCACATACGACAAATACAATTGCTCTGACATTTGTTCTGCCACTGGATGATAAGATCTTTACAAGAGAGTTATGGGAATCTGCTACAGAGTGTCCGGTTGTATTCCCGGACGGCGTGGGTGTTGTCGGCTGGATGGTACCGGGTGGAAGAGAAATTGCCATAAAAACAGCAGAATTAATGAAGAAATATGATGTTGTTATCTGGGCACATCATGGAATGTTCTGCTCAGGTGAAGATTTTGACCTGACATTTGGTCTGCTCCATACGGTAGAAAAATCTGCAGAGATCCTGGTGAAGATTCTTTCTATGACTCCAAATAAACTTCAGACTATTACACCGGACAATTTCCGTTCACTTGCAAGAGATTTCAAGGTAAGTCTGCCTGAAGAGTTTCTGTATGAGAAACAGTAAAATAATCAACATACAAGTTGGTACATGTACCGTACAAGTGCTATAATACAGATATTAAGAGATTTTCCGGGTGGGATATGCAGAAAAAAGCCGGAACATCTGAAAGCTGTTGTAAAAGAATATCTGAAAAGCAAAAGGAGAGGTACGAATCATGCTGGAGAAATTAAAAGAGGAAGTTTACAAAGCAAACATGGATCTTCCAAAATACGGACTTGTTACATTTACATGGGGAAATGTAAGCGGAATCGACAGAGAATCAGGACTTTTTGTCATCAAACCAAGTGGAGTTGATTATGATCTGCTGACACCGGATGATATGGTTGTTGTAGACCTGAACGGAAATAAAGTAGAAGGAAAATACAATCCATCTTCTGATACAGCAACTCATGTAGAACTGTACAAAGCATTCCCGAATATCGGAGGAGTTGTACATACACATTCTTCATGGGCAACAAGCTGGGCACAGGCCGGAAGAGCAATCCCATGTTATGGAACCACACATGCAGATTATATTTATGGTGAAGTACCGTGTGTACGCAATTTGACAAAAAATGAAATTGACGAGGATTATGAAACCAATACAGGAAATGTTATTGTTGAAGAATTTCGTAGAATTCAAAAAGATGTTTTATCGGTACCAGCTGTGTTATGTAAAAATCACGGACCGTTTACCTGGGGAAAGAGCAGTGCGGAGGCGGTACATAATTCTGTCGTTTTGGAAGAATGTGCAAAGATGGCTTATCGGACGGAGCTTATTAATCCCGGAGTAAAAGAAGCACCACAAGAATTAATTGAAAAACATTATATGCGTAAGCATGGTGCAAATGCGTATTATGGGCAGTAGATTTTAAAACTTGTTTTTTCTCTCAATTATACTTGGAAGCTCCTGACAGAGAATGACTGTCAGGAGTTTTCTTTTATCACATTCATTACCATTGATACCATATTATCAATCTGTTTTTTCTCATCAGGACTTTTTCCGTCTTTTAGTATTTCTAAGATCAATGACATTTCTTCCGGTGAAAAGTTTATATTATGTTTTCTTGCACTGGTGATCAATGCCATCATAACAGTAGCCATCTGGTTACCGCTTTTACCCTGTACCTGCTTTGCAGCGGTACGTATGATCTCACGTTTCAGAGGATCGAGATTATTCATGCCGGGATGTGTTGTCCAGTCCATCATTTTTCATCATTTCCTTTCATTATATTATCGAACAGATCTATCATCTGAGACATCTCGCTGTTGCTTTCCGGAGAGGCGAAGCCGGATGGGTCCATTTGTTTCATTATATTCATCATATTGAACATCATGCTGATATTATCAGCTTCGGCAGGATCCATGAAAGAACTCAGATCCTGTAGGATATCTTCTGGTGAATGAATACTTTTGCTATGTATTGGACCGTCTGGGGAACCATTGCCTGTACTATGGAACAGATGAATCGTATTTGTGAATTCAGTAAACTTGATATACACAGCAAGCATACCACGCATATTGGCAGGAATATAAGGCAGCATCAGTTTCATGAGCTGAAGTTCCTGCGTAGTTACGAGTGTATCCAGTTGAGTCATCGGAAAGATCGGTCGTTTTTCCATAGCACACTGCCTGAAGATAAAGTCTTACTATGTATATGCGGGGATAAGAGAAGATATCCCCGCATAAGGTCAGATGTATAGACCGACAGAATGGATGGAAGTTTAGCAGCAGCCAAAGCCATTGCCGCATCCACCACAGCAGATAAGCAGAAGAATAATCCAGAGACAGTTGTCATTACCGCCTCCGCAACCACAGTCGCCACCGTGTCCGAAGCCGTTGCCACATCCGCCACAGCAGATGAGCAGAAGAATAATCCAGAGACAACTGTTATTTCCGAAACCACATCCGCAGTCACCGCGTCCGCAACCACATCCGTTAACATTATTGTCACATCCGCAACCACAGTTAGATAAATCGCTCATTGAATAGACCTCCATGGGATATTTGATTTTACAGTACATCATATGTGAGAGAAGAAAATGTGTGAAAGAATTTTAAGGTGTAAAGAAAAAATACTTGACACCCATTCGCGGGTAGTGTATGATAACACAGGTGAGAAACGATGGATGAATTATTAAAACAGGCTTTGCTCTATGATTTTTACGGTGAATTACTTACAGATCACCAGAAAGAGATCTACGAGCAGTTTATATTGGAAGATTTATCGCTTGGAGAGATTGCGAGAGATGCAGGGATCAGCAGACAGGGAGTACATGATCTGGTGAAGCGCTGTGACCGCACATTGCAGGAGTATGAAGAGAAGCTTCATCTTGTTTCAAGATTTCTCACAGTGAAAGAACAGATCCACAAGATACGGGAGATTCTGGATCAGGAACCAGCGGAAGATATATCGGTGTTAAAGTCCGAGATACGTAAGATATCAGATGAGATCTTAGAGGAGTTATAGTATGGCTTTTGACAGTTTGACAGAAAAACTTCAGAATGTATTTAAGAACCTTAGAAGTAAGGGACGCCTGACAGAGGCAGACGTAAAGGAAGCGATGAAGGAGATCAAACGGGCACTTCTCGCTGCGGACGTTAACTTTAAAGTAGTTAAGGATTTTATTAAAAATGTTCAGGAACGAGCAGTCGGTCAAGATGTTATGAATGGACTGAACCCTGGACAAATGGTCATCAAGATTGTTAATGAAGAGCTTGTGAAGCTTATGGGATCTACGACTACAGAGATTCAGCTTCAGCCGGGCAAGGCAATTACCGTAATCATGATGGCAGGTCTTCAGGGAGCTGGTAAGACAACGACCACAGCTAAGCTTGCAGGCAAGTTTAAGCTGAAAGGTAAGAAGCCGCTTCTGGTAGCATGTGATGTATATCGCCCTGCAGCGATCAAACAGTTGCAGATCAACGGTGAGAAACAGGGA
>OGXX01002973.1_pt1 | contig 14671 bp, 19 predicted proteins | sample 1576301 | NCBI WGS metagenome assembly OGXX01 (sample SAMEA3541469, study PRJEB24748) | human gut metagenome | biome: human gut; feature: human-associated habitat; material: faeces | place: China | collected 2012
CCTCCGTCTCCATGCTCCAGCGCCGTCTGAAGCTGGGCTATGCCCGCGCGGCGCGAATCGTGGACGAAATGGAGGAAAAGGGCATTGTAGGCCCCTTCCAGGGTTCCAAGCCGAGAGCCATTCTGATCACCAAGGAACAATGGGCGTCTATGAAGGGTGGCCAGACGGAACAGATGGGCTTTGACGATCTGGACTCCGTGCCGGATGAACTGATGTAATGATTTAAAACGCCCGGACGAAAAACGTCCGGGCGTTTGACTATTACAGCACATACAAGATTTAATCAGCATGGAAGTCCGCCTGTTCCACCCGATAGTACCGAAATATTCCTTCTTCTTTGACGAAGCGAAATCCCACTTTTTCAAGAACGTGCTGACTGCGTGTGTTCTTAAGAACAGCATCGGCGTTGACCGCAAGCATCCCCAGCTTCTCAAAAGCGTATTTGATCGCCAGCTTTTCCGCTTGCGTCCCATAACCTTTGCCCTTCACGGAATCATTTTGCATGTGAATACTCAGCGTACACTCTTTCCTGTCGCGGTCTATTTGCTTTAGCTGCAACTCCCCAATCACCTCGGCATCAAGCATAATTGCGAATACAACCCTCGACACATCCTGCTTCGATTCAAAATACCGGTTTACAGCATCTTCGTTATAGGTGTATGGCTTGAACAGCTTCATATCCATATAAATGGATGCGTCATTTGTCCACCCTTTATAAAGGTCGTGACATAACTCCCTTGTCATGATCTGTAGGCTGATCTGTCCCATTTAATCTTCTCCGATTCCGATTTGCAGGTATGGGCGCTTTTACGGAGCCAGCCGGACAGCCGCGTCCAGAATGGCGTTTGCGGCGCTTTCCTTGGATTGCAGCGGAAGCTCAGTGGTTTCGTTCCGGGTAATGATCGTGATTACATTCGTGTCAACCCCGAAGCCAGCGCCGGACTGCTTGAGATTGTTGGCGCATATCATGTCCACGTTCTTCTTTACGAGCTTTTCCCGGCTGTTTTCCACCATGTTCTGGGTCTCCATGGAAAAACCGCAGATGACTTGTCCCGGGACGCGGTTCTCGCCAAGATATTTAAGAATGTCCCGGGTGCGTTTCAGGGGGATGGACATGTCGCCCTCGGACTTTTTGACCTTGTTGTCGCTGTAATTTGCCGGGGTGTAGTCCGCCACCGCCGCCGCTTTGAAAATAAAGTCGGATTTTGGGGCGTTGGCGGCCACGGCTTCAAACATATCCTGAGCGGAAACGACGGGAACTACGGTCACAAAGGGCGGGGGGGCGATGGCCGTGGGGCCGGAAACCAGAGTCACGTCCGCGCCCCGGAGCATGGCCATTCTGGCAATGGCATAGCCCATTTTCCCGGTGGAATGGTTGGTCAGATACCGGACGGGGTCGATGGCCTCCTGGGTCGGCCCGGCGGTGACAAGCACCTTTTTCCCGGCAAGATCGTGAGGGAAGGCCAGCTGACGCAGGATATATTGCAGAATTTCCTCCGGCTCCGGCAGCTTGCCCTTGCCCACGGCGCCGCAGGCAAGACGCCCGCTGGCAGGCTCGATGACTTCCCAGCCATAACGGCGCAGAAGCGCCAGATTGTCCTGTGTCACGGGATTTTCGTACATGTTGGTATTCATGGCGGGGGCGATGAGTTTGGGGCAGCGGCAGGCGAGAATGGTGGTGGTGAGCATATCGTCCGCCAGCCCGTGGGCCAGTTTCGCGCACACATTGGCCGTGGCCGGGGCGACGATCACCAGATCCGTCCGTTCCGCCAGAGCGATATGCTCCACCTGATGGGAGAAATTCCGGTCGAAGGTGTTTACCATCGTCCGGCGGCCGGTGAGCTGCTCGAAGGTCAGGGGCGTGACGAATTGGGTGGCGTTTTCGGTCATGACGACCTCCACCGCGGCGTGCTGCTTGACAAGGGCGGAGGCCAGCGCGGCGGCTTTATAGGCGGCGATTCCGCCGGTAACGCCCAGAAGGACGGTTTTTCCTTTCAGCATAGGGAACCCTCCAGAATAGAAAATTGCTTACGCTCATTATATCCCGATTTTGAATCGCTGTAAAGATGATTTTTTTCTTGTATTTTCCGCCGCACCCTGCTATAATACTCCCGGAGTGAAAGCTCCCAAATTTGCGCTGTATCTTCATAAGAAGAACGGCAGCAGGAGGTAATTTCATATGGAAAAAAGGAAAATGAACACCCGGTACATGGCGACACTCGCTATGTTCTGCGGTGTTCTGCTGGTCATGGGCGTTACCGGAATCGGTTTCATTCCACTTCCGGTGATCAAGGCCACAACCATGCACATCCCGGTCATTCTGGGCGCGGTTTTGCTCGGCCCCGGCGCGGGCGCTGTCCTTGGGGGCGTGTTCGGGCTGTGCTCCATCTGGGCAAATACCACCAGTCCCGGACTGCTGGCATTTGCGTTTTCGCCCTTTATGACCACGGAGGGTCTGCCGGGGGTGCTGAAAAGCCTGTGGATCGCACTGGGGTGCCGGATTCTGTTCGGCGCGATTGCGGGATGGCTGTGGAAGCTGTTTAAGAAGCTTACGAAGCAGGACTTTGCGGCGCTGCCCCTGACTGCGGCAGTTTCCACGCTGTGCCACACAATTCTCGTCATGGGCAGCATTTATGTGCTGCTTGCCCAGCAGTATGCGCAGGCGAAGAACGTGGCCATTACCGCCGTCTTTGGGCTGGTGATGGGTACGGTCACGGCGTCCGGAATCCCGGAGGCCATCATTGCCGCCATTCTGGTGACCGTCATCGGAAAGGCGCTGCTGCACCTTTCGGAGCGGATGAAAAAACGTTAAGGAGAGATCGTTATGCTGCTTGCCATTGACATCGGTAATACCAATCTGGTCATCGGCTGTATTGAAAATGATAAAATTCTGTTCAAAGCCCGCATTGCCACCGACGCCATCCGCACCTCCGACCAGTATGGCGTGGAGATCAAAAACATGATGGAAGCCTTCGGCGTGCAGGTGAAGGATATCGACGACTGCATCATTTCCTCCGTCGTGCCGCCGGTGTTCAATTCGGTCAAAACCGGCGTCATCAAGGTCATCCGGAAGCAGCCCATGGTGGTCGGCCCCGGGCTGAAAACCGGGCTGAACATCCACATGGACGTTCCCAGTCAGGTAGGCAGCGACCGCATTGTCATCGCCGTGGCCGCCCTTGCGGAGTACGAAGCGCCCATGATTCTGATGGACTTGGGGACGGCAACCACTATCGAGGTGGTAGAGCCGAACAATATGTATCTTGGCGGCATCATTTTCCCGGGCGTCCGGGTCTCGCTGGACGCGCTGACCAGCCGCACCGCTCAGCTTCCCGGCATCAGTCTGGACAAGCCGAAGCATGTCATCGGAAAGAACACAGTGGACTGTATGCGCAGCGGCATGATGTACGGCACCGCCGCCATGCTGGACGGACTGGTGGAGCGAATCGAAGCAGAGCTGGGACACAAGTCCACACTCATTGCCACCGGCGGCCTTGCCCAGTTTATCACACCGCTGTGCAAACGGGAGATCATTCTGGAAAAAGACCTGCTTCTGAAGGGCCTGAACGTCATTTACAAGAAGAATAAGCGGTAACGGAAAGCCGGCAGCCCTGCGCTGTCGGCTTTTGCATCCGAAAATCCTTTCTGCGGCGGGGTGCTATTATTGCGCCCCGCCGCATAGTCTTTGGCAGGAGTGATGCAAATGATGTGCGCATGGAAACAGCTGCTGTCCGTCTTGCCGCCAAGACTTCGGCCGGAGGTGGACAGGTTGGGGAAAAACGCTTTGCAGGAGCTGCGGCTTCGGCTGGGGATGCCGCCGGAGCTGGTTTTGAGCGGGGTAAGCCGCTGGCTGGGGTGCTGTGTCAGCAGGGAAGACCTGAATTACTGCATCAACGCCGCCAGCCGGTATTCTCCATGGGCGGCGGCGACAACAGCGCAGGGGTATCTTACCGCCCCCGGGGGACACCGCATTGGTCTGTGCGGAGAGGTGGTCTGCAAGGATGGCATTGTGACTGGCATCCGGGAGATCAGCTCTCTGTGCATCCGTGTCGCGAGAGATTTTCCGGGAATCGCCAAGCGGGCGGCGGACGCTCCCGGCTCCATTCTGATTCTGGGCGCGCCCGGGTGGGGAAAAACCACCCTTTTGCGGGATCTGATTCGGCAGATCGGAGAAAAGCAGTGCGTCAGCGTGGTGGACGAGCGGGGCGAGCTGTTCCCGGAGGGGCTGGAACGGGGGAAGAAGACGGACGTCCTCACCGGCTGCCCCAAGTCCCCGGGAATCGACATGGTGCTCAGAACCATGGGGCCGGACTGCATCGCCGTGGACGAGATCACGGCGGAGGCGGACGCCCGGGCGCTTCTCCGGGCGGCGAACTGCGGGGTGCGGCTGCTGGCGACCGCCCACGGCACGTCGGCGGCGGACCTGCGGCGCAGGTCGGTCTACCGTCCGCTGGCGGAAAGTGGGGTGTTCCAAACGCTTCTGATTTTACGGCAGGACAAGTCCTTCCGGGCGGAGAGGGCGGCGCTATGAGCTACAGATGGTTTGGCGCGGCGCTGGTCATCGCGGGCTGCGGCGGTTTCGGTTTTTCCATCGCTTCCGGGTACAAGCGGGAGGAAGGAATCCTCCGGCAGCTGCTCAGGGCGCTGAATTACATGGAGTGGGAGCTTCAATACCGCCTGACGCCCCTGCCGGAGCTTTGCCGTCAGGCGGGAAAGGAAACGAGAGGAACGCTTCGGGAAGTGTTTTTCAATCTTGCGCGGGAGCTGGAATGGCAGACCTCCCCGGACGCGGCCAGCTGCATGACCGCCGCGCTGAAACGCAGTCACGAGCTGCCCCGGCGGGTACGGGGAATCATGAAGCAGCTGGGGCATACCCTTGGTCGGTTCGATCTTCCGGGGCAGAAGCAGGGCCTTGAGGAAGTGAAGGAAGCGTGCCGCATGGAGCTGGAAGCTCTGGGGAAGAACCGGGAAACACGTCTTCGCAGCTACGGGACACTGGGATTGTGCGCCGGTGCGGCGCTGGTCATTTTGTTTCTATGAGTATGGACATTGACCTGGTTTTCAAAATTGCTGCCATTGGCATCATCGTATCTATCCTCAATCAGGTGCTTTCCCGTTCTGGCCGGGAGGAGCAGGCCACCATGACCAGCCTTGCGGGGCTGGTGGTCGTGCTGATGATGCTGGCGCAGAAGATCGCCGATCTGTTTGATCTGGTGAAGACCCTGTTTGAATTCTGATGAGCCTGTTCTGGAAGGCCGCGGCGGCGGTGCTGCTGGCGGTGGTGCTTGGGCTTTCGTTGGGAAAGCAGAAGGACATCGGCGTTCTGCTGACCATGGCGGTGTGCTGCATGGTCGCCATGATCGCCATTTCCTATCTGGAGCCGGTGCTGGACTTCCTGCGTGAGCTGGAGACGCTGGGAGACCTGCAGGGGGACATGCTGGGCATTCTCTTAAAAGCGGTGGGCATCGGGCTGGTGTCGGAGATTGCGGGGCTGGTCTGCGCCGACGCGGGAAACGGTTCTCTTGGAAAAACGCTGCAAATGCTTGGCTCGGCGGTGATCTTATATCTGTCTCTTCCCATTTTCACCGCCATGCTGGAACTGATACGGGAGATTTTACGAGAGTTATGAGCAAATTGATTTTGGCGGTGGCGTTGATATTTGCGCTGGCGATACCTGCTTCCGCTGTAGAATTTACGGCTCCACAGGTGCCGGAGGGCGGGGCGGAGCTGATGCCGGAGGACACCGGCTCCTTTGCCGCCGGGCTGATGGAGCTGCTTCGGGACGCGGTTCTGGGACTTCGGCCGGATTTGAAGGAAGCGTCCAAGGTCAGCCTTGGGGTGATCGCGGCGGTGATGATGGTGTCACTGCTCCAATCCTTTTCCGGAAGTGTGAAGACCGTCGCAAACCTTGTGGGGGCGACAGCCATTGCGGCGGGGCTACTGCTGAGCGCAAATTCCCTGATTCGTCTGGGGTCGCAGACCGTGACGGAAATCAGCGAGTACGGAAAGCTGCTGCTTCCCGTCATGACGGCGGCCATGGCGGCGCAGGGCGGGGCGGCGTCCTCCACGGCGCTGTACGCCGGGACGGCGATGTTCGACTCGGTGCTGAGCAGTCTGATCTCCCGGATGCTCGGCCCGATGGTGTACCTGTTTCTGGCGCTGTCGGCGGCAAACGGCGCAATCGGGGAGAATATTCTGGGGAAATTGCGGGATTTGGTCAAAAACGTCGTCAGCTGGAGCCTGAAAACCATATTGACGGTGTTCACGACCTATATGACCGTCACCGGCGTGGTCAGCGGCACTACCGACGCGGCGGCGCTGAAAGCAACGAAGGTCACCATTTCTTCCGTGGTTCCCGTGGTGGGCGGAATTTTGTCCGACGCTTCGGAAGCGGTGCTGGTCAGCGCGGGGCTAATGAAAAACGCGGCGGGCATTTATGGAATTCTGGCGGTGCTGGCGGTATTCCTAAGTCCGTTCCTGAAAATCGGCGTCCACTATCTGATACTGAAACTGACAGCCGCCGTATGCGGCATCTTCGGAGAAAAGGGACTGACGGAGCTGATCGGGGATTTTTCCACAGCTATGGGACTTCTGCTCGCCATGACCGGCTCGGAGTGCCTGCTGCTGCTCATCAGCACGGTGTGTTTTCTGAAAGGAGTGGGATAATGGAGGCGCTTCGGCAATATGTTATTTCTGTGGTAGCTGCCGCCATGCTCTGCGGCATTGTGGTCAGGCTGTTCCCCAATGGAAGCGGCAAGCAGGTGGGGAAGCTGATCTGCGGGCTGTTTCTGGCGTACACTGTTCTGAGTCCCATTTCGAGGGTGGATTTTTCCAAATTGCCGGACTTTTCCCTGCGGTGCATGGATGACGCGGAGGACGCCGCCGCGATGGGAGAAAATCTCGCGCGGGATTCCATGGCGGATATCATAAAGGAAGAAACGGAAGCATATATCTTGGACAAAGCCGCAGACCTCCACGCGAACCTGCGCGTTGAGGTCGCTGTCGGCGAAGACAATCTCCCGGCGGCAGTCACGATCTCCGGGGAGGCGTCCCCTTACGCCCGGCGGCAGATACAGGCCATGATCGCAAATGATCTGGGTATTTCAAAGGAGAATCAGAAATGGATTGGGTAACGCTGAGAAGCAGGGGAAAGGAGCTGGTCAGGAAATACCGCTATGTCCTTTTGGTGGTGCTGGCAGGACTTTTCCTCATGGCGCTGCCCGACGGAAAGAACGCAAAAGCTGCACCGGAGCCCGCCGCTGCGGAGACGGAACCACGGCAAGACCTGCAAACCGAGCTGGAAGAAATTCTCAGCCAGATACAGGGCGCGGGCAGGGTGCGGGTGCTTCTGACCCAGCGGGAAGGGGAGCGGACGGTATACCAGACGGACGAGGATTCCACATCCTCCGGCATCCGGTCGGACACGGTTTTGCTCAATGGCTCTGACCGTTCTCAGACCGGGCTTGTGCAGCAGGTCAATCCCCCTACTTATCTCGGCGCGGTCATCGTATGCCAGGGGGCGGACAGCGCGTCCGTCCGGCTTGCCATCGTATCAGCGGTGGGCAGCGTCACCGGGCTGTCCACCGACAAAATAACCGTTTTGAAAATGAAATGAATGATTGGAGGCATTTTTATGAAGGTATGGAAGAAGAATCTGATTGCGGCGGCGATTTTGGTGACGGTATGCGCAGGCATCTACGTCAACTGGCGCTACACCGAGGATCAGGCGGCGGCAAATCTCACGGATACGCTGGACACGGAAAAGGTCATGTCCGACGACAATCTGGTGCTCAGCGAGGACATGGCAGCCATCTCCGCCGGGGAAGACGTGGCGACCACCTCCACCGACTACTTTGCCGCCGTCCGCCTGTCCCGGCAGCAGGCGAGGGACAACGCCGTGAATCTGCTTCAGGAAGCCATGTCCTACAGCGAAAGCTCCAAGGAAGCGGAGTCCGCGGTAGAACTGGAACAGATCGTGCAGACGGCGCTGAGCGAAGCCCAGATCGAGAGCCTGATCATCGCGAAGGGCTATGCCGACTGCGTGGCCTACATGTCCGGCGAGGGCATTTCCATTGCGGTGGCTTCTCCCGAGGGCGGCTTGCAGCGGGAGGACGTGGCCGTCATCGCGGACATCGTCATGGCGCAGTCCGACTATTCCCTGAACGATATCCGTGTTGTGGAAGTTCAATAAGTTTATGCCCCGGATGAAGACCATCCGGGGCAATCTTGTAAATCCGTGCTTTGCTTGCAGAAAATGGTTGTATTTTTCTGGATTTGTGGTACAATAAACAAAAGTATGTCAAGCCCACGGGCGGGACAAACATTTAGGAGGTAAAACCTTATGGCTGAATATAAGCAGTACATCACCCAGATTCAGGAAAACGGAAGCGTCATGATCTCTGAGGACGTGGTAGCGACCATCGTGGCCCATGCCCTGTCCGAGGTGGAGGGCGTCGGCTCTCTGGGCATCAAGCCCGGCGTCAGCATCGCAGACTTTACCAATAAAAAGAATTGGGGCAAGGGGCTGAAGATCCTGATCGCGGAGGATAACGCCCTTACCATCGAGTGCGGCATTATGGTCTGCTACGGCTACAGCGTCGTGGACGTGGCAAAGGACGTGCAGGCGGCAGTGACCGCCAGCGTGGAGTCCATCACCGGCACGAAGGTCGAGAGCGTCTCCGTCAACGTCTGCGGCATCGTCCACAAGTAAGGTCGGGCGGTATGAAAAGAGGCGACGCCAGAGAACTGGCAGTACATCTGATTTACGGCCGGGCGTTTACCGGCGAGGAGCCGGAGCAGGTGGTTTCCACCCGTCTGGACAGGGAATATTACGGAAAACTGGCCGAAGAAAATGAGGTATATGCCCAGCGCCCTGACCGGTTCCAGCTGCGGTATATCGACTCGGTGGTCACCGGCGTTGCCAACCGGGAGGACGAGCTGGACGATGTGATCCGGCAGTTTTCCATCGGCTGGGACATCAGCCGCATTTCCAAGCTCGCCCGGTGCATTCTCCGGCTGGCGATCTACGAAATCCTTTACGTGGACGACGTTCCCACCGGCGTTGCGGTAGCCGAAGCGGTGCGCATTGCGAAAAAATACGACGGCGACGATACCGGCGCGTTTATCAACGGAATCTTAGGCAGTTTTGTCCGCAGCCGGAACACGGAGACGGAAGCCCCTCAAGAGGAAGCAAAATGAGCGTCATCGGCATCGACACCAGCAATTACACTACCTCCATCGCCTTTTTTGACGGTGAGGGGGGAGAAAATTGCTCCCGCCTTCTGCCCGTCAGGCAGGGGGAGCTGGGTCTGCGTCAGTCCGACGCGGTATTTGCCCATATCAAAAGCCTGCCGGAGCTTTCCGGCAGGCTGTTTTCCCATATTCAGAAGGACGCCATCACGGCGGTGGGCGTCAGCACCCGTCCCCGGGCGGTGGAGGGGAGCTATATGCCCTGCTTCATGGTTGGCTATTCCCATGCAAAGCTGTTGTCGGACGCTCTGGGCGTGCCGCTGGCGGAGGTTTCCCACCAGCAGGGACACGTGGCCGCGTCATTGTGGAGCGCAGGACGGCTGGATTTGATGGAGAAAACCCATCTTGCATGGCATTTGTCCGGTGGTACCACGGAGCTGCTTCTGGTAAAGCCGGAGGGCAGAAATGTGAAGTGTACCCGCATCGGCGGCACCACGGACATTTCCGCCGGTCAGCTGATCGACCGGACGGGGCAGCTTTTGGAGCTGCCGTTCCCATCGGGCAAGCATCTGGACAGCCTCAGCCGGGAAGCGACGGGGAAGGACGTATTCCGGGTCAAGTGCAGGAACAGCGAATTTTCCCTTTCCGGCGTGCAGAATAAGGTGCAGCAGTTCCATGCCGCCAGCGCTGACCCTGCCGAAACTGCGGCTTACGCTCTGCGGTGCGTTGCGGGCGCGGTGTATCAGGCGACGGTTCAGGCGCTGGAAGCCTATCCGGGGTTGAGCGTGGTATTTTCCGGGGGCGTTGCGTCCAATTCCATGCTCCGGGAGCTGACGGCAACCCTCCATCCCGTTTTTGCACAGCCGCAGTTTTCCACGGACAACGCCATGGGCGTCGCCGTGCTGACAAGACGACTGACGGAGGAATAATATGGCTCAGAACGTTCTGTCCATTACCCAGTTAACCGAATATATCCGTGGACGGCTGGACGACGACCCTTTTCTGGGGCAGGTGGCCGTACGGGGCGAGATCAGCAATTATAAGGTCTACCCATCTGGGCACCACTATTTTACGCTGAAAGACGAAGGGGCGGCATTGAAGTGCGTCATGTTCAAGGGCAACGCCATGCGCCTGCGCTTCCGGCCGGAAAACGGCATGAAGGTCATTGCCATGGGCAAGGTCACGGTCTACCCCAGAGACGGGGCGTATCAGCTGTACTGCGCCGCCATGGCCATGGACGGCGTGGGCGACCTGTACGCCGCCTTTGAGCAGCTGAAGAAAAAGCTGGCGGCGCAGGGGTTATTTGACCCAGCCCACAAAAAGCCGCTGCCCAAATGCCCCGGCACCATCGGAATCGTCACCAGTTCCGCCGGTGCGGCGGTGCATGATATGCTCCGCATTCTCAGAAAGCGGTATCCGCTGACAAAGGTGCGGCTGCTGCCTGTGCGGGTGCAGGGCGCGGAAGCACCGGGGGAAATCGCCGCGGCCATCCGGTATGCCAACCGCTACAGGCTGGCCGACCTGCTGATCGTGGGTCGGGGCGGCGGATCCATTGAAGATTTGTGGGCGTTTAACGACGAACTGGTCGCCCATGCCATTTATGAATCGGAGATTCCCGTGATCTCCGCCGTGGGACACGAGCCGGATGTGACCATTTCCGACTACGTGGCCGATCTTCGTGCGGCGACGCCCTCCAACGCGGCAGAGCTTGCCGTGCCGGATCAGGACGCTTTGCGGCAGAATCTGGACGCCATGTCCAGCGCTATGGCGTCCGCCCTGAGCCGCCAGTTGAAGGCGGCGCGGCAGCATCTGAACGTGTTGTCCCAGTCTCCTGCGCTGCGAAGCCCCACGGGGTACATCGAGCAGCGGGAGAAGAGTCTGGAGCTGTTGAAAAACCGCCTGATCGCGGCGCAGAATCAGAGCATCACCCGGAAAAATCAACGCTACATTGCCGCCGTTTCCAAGCTGGACGCCATGAGTCCCCTGAAAGTGCTGACCCGGGGCTATTCCATGGCACAGACGGAAGCGGGGGAGGTACTCCGCTCCGTTCGGCAGGTGGAGCTGGGAGAGCGCATCAGCGTCCTGCTGAGCGATGGAAAACTGTCCGCAACCGTAATGGATAAAAAGGAGGAAGCGCGATGAATCCGCAGAACAAAACCTTTGAGGAGTCCATGGCACGTCTGGAGCAGATCGTCCGGGCTATGGAACGGGGAGACGTGGCTCTGGAGGAGTCCTTGAAGCTCTTTCAGGAGGGCACTGAGCTGGTGCGAAGCTGCCAGAAGCTGCTGGACGATGCCCAGCTTCAGGTGAAGAAGATCATGACCGCCCCGGACGGCAGCCCTGTAGAGGAGGACTTTCAGGATGAGCCTTGACTCTAGAAGCCGGGAATACCGGGAGTACGTGGAAGCCTATCTGAAGGATTTCTACGTGCAGTTCCACGACGCGCCCCAGAAAGATCTCTACAAGGCCATGGAATACAGTCTGCTTGGGGGCGGCAAGCGCCTGCGGCCGATCCTGACGCTGGAATTCTGCCGCCTTTGCGGCGGCGATGTTCACGCCGCGCTTCCCGTCGCCTGCGGCGTGGAGCTGCTGCATACCTATTCGCTCATTCACGACGATCTGCCGTGCATGGACGACGACGATCTGCGCCGCGGCAAGCCGTCGAACCACAAGGTGTTCGGCGAGGCCACCGCCGTGCTGGCGGGCGACGCGCTGCAGGCTCTCGCCTTTGAAACGGTGCTCTCCGCGCCGCTTGCGCCGGAGCGCGCGCTGCGCTGCGCTCAGATTTTGACGCACGCCGCAGGTCACGCCGGCATCTGCGGCGGCCAGCAGCTCGACCTCGAATGGGAGGGCCGCTCCCTCGACCGCGGCGAGCTGATGGCGATCCATCTGCGCAAAACGAGCGCGCTCATCCGCGCGGCCTGCCTGATGGGCGTCGCCGCCGCGGGCGGCACGGCGGAGCAGGCGGATGCGGCGCAGCGCTATGCCGACGCGCTCGGCCTTGCCTTCCAGATCCGCGACGATATGCTCGACGTGATCGGCGACGAGGCGACCTTCGGCAAGCCCATCGGCTCGGACAAGGCGGAGAAAAAGACCACCTTCGTCGATCTCCTCGGCCTTGCGGCGTGCGAGCGTGAAGTCGTGCGCCTGACGGACGAGGCGATCTCCGCGCTCGGTCTGTTCGGCGGAGAAGCGGACTTCCTCGCCGCGCTCTCGCACAGCATGGAAACGCGGAACAAGTAACGCCCGGCAGGGCGGAGACCTTCGGGACTCCGCCCTGTTTTGCGTCGTTCACAAAAATTTTGCAGTGAATATCGGCCTGCATATCTTGTATATTTCCGCGCGATGGTCTATAATGGTAATGTATCTGCAATTTAAGGAGTAATTCACCTTGATCTTAGACCAAATCCATTCCCCGCGCGATGTCAAGGCGCTCGACCAAGCGAAGCTTTCGGCGCTGTGTGATGAGCTGCGCGGCTTTCTTGTCACGCAGGTCTCGCGCACCGGCGGGCACCTCGCCTCGAACCTCGGGGTGGTGGAGCTGACCGTCGCCATCCACCGCGTGTTCGACACGGCGCGCGACCGCCTCGTTTTTGACGTGGGGCATCAGTGCTACGTCCATAAAATACTCACCGGCCGCGCGGACCGCTTTCCGACGCTGCGGCAGCTCGGCGGCATCTCGGGCTTTCCCAAGCCCTGCGAGAGCGCACACGACGCCTTCATCGCCGGTCATGCCTCCAACTCCGTCTCCGTGGCGCTCGGCATGGCGCGCGCCCGCACGATGCTGCACGAGGATTACAGCGTGCTTGCCCTCATCGGCGACGGCGCGCTCACCGGCGGCCTTGCCTATGAGGGGCTCAACAACGCGGGCGCCTCCGGCGAGCCGCTGATCGTTATCCTCAACGACAACGGTATGTCCATCGACCGCAACGTCGGCGCGATGAGCGAGCATCTCTCGCGCCTGCGCACAAAGCCGGAATACTTCGCCTTCAAGAAGGCGTACCACAACGCGCTGAGCGGCACGGCCGCCGGACGCGCGCTCTACCGCTTCAACCACTCGCTCAAAACGGGACTCAAAAAGGCCATGCTGCCCAACGCCACGATGTTCGAGGACATGGGCTTCGCCTACCTCGGCCCTGTGGACGGGCACGACCTCGCGCAGCTCACCACCACGCTCGAATGGGCGCGGGAGATGAAGCGCCCGGTGCTCGTCCATGTCCGCACGCAGAAGGGGCACGGCTACGCGCCTGCCGAGCGTGAGCCGTGGAAATTCCATGGCGTCGGACCGTTCGACGCGGCGACCGGCGCGGTTCCTCCGGCGAAGGAAAGCTTTTCCTCCGTCTTCGGCGCGGCGCTCACGGAGCTGGCCGAGGAGGACCCGCGCGTATGCGCGACCACTGCGGCGATGGAGGACGGCACGGGTCTCACGCCCTTTGCCGGGCGTTTCCCCGACCGCTTTTTTGACGTCGGCATCGCCGAGGGACACGCCGCCGCGATGGCGGCGGGCCTTGCCAAGCAGGGCGCGCTCCCGGTGTTCGCCGTGTATTCGAGCTTTCTCCAGCGCGCCTACGACCAGCTGCTGCACGATGTGGCGCTGAGCGGACTGCACGTCGTCTTTGCGGTCGACCGCGCGGGCCTGGTCGGTGCGGACGGCGCGACGCATCACGGCGTGATGGACACGGTATTTTTATCCGGCATCCCGAATATGACGGTGCTCTGCCCCGCGAGCTTCGCGGAGCTGCGCGCCATGCTGCGCCGCGCGCTTTTTGAAATGACCGGCCCGGTCGCCATCCGCTATCCTCGCGGCGGCGAGGGCGCCTTCACCGCCGATACGAGCGCCGGGGATTTTGCCGAGCTGCGCACGGGGAAGGACATCACGCTCTGCGCCTACGGCACGCTCATCAACAACGTGCTCGGCGCGGCGGAGCTGCTGCACGAGGACGGCATCGAGGCGCGGGTGGTCAAGCTCAACCGCATTTCGCCCTTCCGCGGCGGCGAGCTTTCCAGAATCTTCGGCACAACGAAGCGGCTGCTGGTCGCGGAGGAATGCTCGGGCGTGGGCTGCATCGGTCAGCGCATCGCGGCGATCCTCGCCGAGGAGGGGCACGAGCCGCAGAGGCTCATGCTCTGCAACCTCGGGCGCAGATTCATCGAGCAGGGGAGCGTCGGCGAGCTGTACCGCCAATGCGGACTGGACGCGGAGAGCCTGGCACGCACGGCAAAGGAGGTCTGCCAATGAGTACAAAGGAACGATTGGACGTCGCGCTCGTTGCGCGCGGCCTTGCCGAAACGCGCGCCAAGGCGCAGGCGAGCATCATGAGCGGCATCGTCTATGTGAACGGGCAAAAGGTCGATAAGGCCGGCACGCCGGTCGCCGCCGACGCGGTGCTTGAGGTGCGCGGCCATACGCTGCGCTATGTCAGCCGCGGCGGCCTCAAGCTCGAAAAGGCGATGGCGGAGTTTCCCATCACGCTCACGGACTGCA
>OGXX01002977.1_pt1 | contig 14647 bp, 13 predicted proteins | sample 1576301 | NCBI WGS metagenome assembly OGXX01 (sample SAMEA3541469, study PRJEB24748) | human gut metagenome | biome: human gut; feature: human-associated habitat; material: faeces | place: China | collected 2012
TCAAAGCTGTGGACTCCTCGGCCGCCCACCACAAGGGGGGCAACCTGAAGCCCGGGCCGGACATACAGCCCGCCGGTGCCCTGCGGGCCAAGCAGCGCCTTGTGCCCGGTAAAGCAAAGCACATCGATCCCCAGTGCCTGCACGTCCATCGGCATGGCACCCGCTGTCTGGGCGGCATCCACGAGAAACAGCAGGCCGTGCTTTTTTGCAAAAGCGGACACGAACGCCAGATCCGTGCGGTTGCCGGTGACATTGGAGGCACCGGTCACAACCACTCCCCTGGTGTTGGGACGGAGCAGTTGCTCAAACTGCGCATAGCGGAGCACACCGTTTGCATCCACATCCACAAAGCTCACCTCAACCCCCTGCCTTTGGAGGCGGTAGAGGGGCCGCAGGACGGAATTGTGCTCACAGACCGTGGTGATGACATGATCCCCCGGACCAAAGAGCCCGTTGACGGCCGTGTTCAGCGCCTGGGTCGCATTGGATGCAAAGGCGATGCAGGCCGGGCCTTCGGCGTGGAAGAGCTGGGCCAGCGCTTCCCGGGTCTCGTAGACGATGCGGGAGGCGTGCAGGGTGGGCGCATGGGCTCCACGGCCCGGGGTGCCCGCTGTCTGCAGAGCATCCAGCATCGCCTGCCCCACCTCCGGGGGCTTGTGCAGGGTGGTTGCGGCGTTATCAAGGTAGATCACGGCTTGACCACGTTCCCGGCGTTCAGCATCTTTTCAGCGATGACATACATATTGGTCACGCCGCCCACGGCCAGCTTCTCCGTTATGCCGTAGTAGTTCAGGCAGGTGCCGCAGGTCAAGATCTCCACGCCCTCAGCTTCCAGTGCCTTCAGGTCTTCCAGCATGGGCGAACCCTCACAGGTCAGGGATGCGCCGCCGTTATAGAAGAGGATCGTCTTGGGCAGCTTGTCCTGCTGGGTCAGGGAGAACACGAAGGCCTTGAGCAGGGTCTTGCCCAGCTCCTCGGCCCCTTCCCCCATCTTGTCGGACGCGATGACCACCACTGTATCCGTGCGGGCATCCGGGATGCAGGTTTCCGCTTCTGCCTGCTGTTTCTCTTCGCCCGGCACAGCGGTATCCGCAGCGGGCGTGTCCTTGATGGTAAAGCGGACACGGTATTCCTGCTCGGCCAGCTTTTCAGAGCTGGACAGGTAGCCTTTCTGCTGGGCCATCTTGGTCAGGTTCTGGACAGCGATCTCATTGTCCACCAGCACTTCCACCTCGCCGGGGCCGTGCAGCTCTGCAATGGCCTTTTTGGCCTTGACCACGGGCAGCGGGCAGGCATCTCCACGGGCATCGATCTTGATCATTGGTTGTTCCTCCATCATTCGTATGTTACTGTGATCTCCGTTGTCTGCTTTTCCCCAATGGTGCCCACGATCTTTGCGGGCAGACCCGCCGCCTGCAGCTCTGCTTCCAGTGCAGCGGCATCCTGCGGGGCCACAGCAAACAACAGGCCGCCGGAGGTCTGGGGATCAAACAGAATTTCCTCCATCGGGAAGGGCACTTTCTCAAACCGGACAAAGGGCCCGGTGTGGTTTCGGTTGCGCTGACCGGCAGCGGTGTACAGGCAGGCATCCGCGGCCTCCCACGCACCGGGCAGCACCGGCACCGCATGGGCATCGATGACGCAGGAGAGCTTTTCCCCCATCATCTCGTGCAGATGGCCCAGAAAGCTGAACCCGGTCACATCCGTGGCGGCGTGCACCTCGTACCTGCGCGCGATCTCTGCCGCTGCTTTGTTCAGGGTGGTCATGGAACGGACTGCGGCTTCCATCTGTTCCGGAGCGGCTTCGCCCACCCGGTTGGCGGTGCAGATCAGTCCCACGCCAAGCGCCTTGGTAAGAAGAAGTTTGTCGCCCGGGCGGCCAGTATCGTTGGCTGTCAGGCGGTGCGGGTCTACCAGGCCTGTCACTGACAGGCCGTACTTCACACCGGTATCGGCAATGGAGTGCCCACCCACCAGCATGCCCCCGGCTTCGGCCACCTTTTCGGCACCGCCGCGCAGGATCTCCCCCAGCACGTTCAGATCCATGCTCTCGGGGAAGCAGACAAGATTCAGTGCCGTTTTGACCTCACCGCCCATAGCGTAGACATCGCTCAGGGCATTGGCCGCGGCGATCTGCCCGAAGGTATAAGGGTCATCGACCATCGGCGGGAAGAAATCCACCGTCTGCACCAGAGCAATGTCCTCGGTAATGCGGTAGACGGCAGCATCGTCCCGGCTGTCGTAGCCAACCAGAAGGTCGGGGTCTTTTTCGCCCCGGGGCAGCTTTTCCAGAATGCGGCTCAGTACCCCGGCACCCAGCTTTGCGGTGCATCCGCCGCCGGTGCAGAATACAATGGGGCCCTGTTCTGCCATTTCATGCACGCTCCCTTTCATCAAAATAAGTCAACACGCCCTGCACCTCATATTTTTTGCGCAGGAGCGCGAGGGTCTGTTCTCCGGCAGCAATGCGGGCGGAGTCATCCGCCTGATTGAGCACCACAGAAAAACGGCGGTTCCCCACCTGTTTTCGTCCTCCCTGCTCACTGGCCAGCAGCCTTGCCAGCAGCTCCGGGGTCAGAAGCGTTTCGGGGGCAGTGCCCAGCAGGGCGCAGGCCTGCTCCAGCCGGAAGCAGACCTCCCGCAGAGGTCTGCCCAGTGCGGACAATCCGGCCACAGCCAGCACGACATCGCTTTCCGGCAGCAGCACCGGTTCATGGGCCGCCGGGGCCTTGCAGGGCAGCCGTTTTGCACCGTCCGCTTCCAGAAGAACAATATCAGCCTGTGCCATCCAGCAGGTCAGCTGTTCCGACGGCAGGGCGGTCAGCTTGCCCTGCTCTGCTGGGACACCGGCCACGGCATATTGCCCTGCCGCCCAGAGGGCCGCAAGGGCAGCCTCATCTGCGGCATAATGTGCCCCGGGCTGCCGGATGTGGGTTGTGGTGCTCACCAGCACCCGCCAGCCTTTGGCGGCACAATGCCGGGCAAAGGCATAGAGCAGGGTGGTCTTTCCGCCGCCGCCCACCAGCGAGACTACATGGCCCTTTTCTGCCAGAAACGGAAATTGCGTTTCCGAAAGCATCAGCGGTTTTCTTCCACCGCCATGGCGACCTGCTCCGGGGTGATGGGCAGCTCGTAGAAGCGGGTGCCGATGGCATTGTAGATGGCATCCGCGATGGCGGGCAGCGGGGTGTTGATGACCACTTCACCGATGGATTTTGCACCGAACGGGCCGTTAGGCTCATAGCTGCTCTCAAACTCCACCCGGATGTGGCCGATGTCCACACGGGCAGGGATCTTATACTGCATAAAGGAATTCTCCATCGGCCAGCCCTTGGCATCATAGGTGATGTTCTCGGTCAGGGCCATGCCGATGCCCTGCAGGATGCCGCCCTCGGTCTGCACACGGGTCAGGTTGGGGTTGATGGGGGTGCCGCAGTCCACACAGGCGGCATAATCCACCACCTTGACCTCACCGGTCTCCTTGTCCAGCTCAATTTCAGCCGCGCCGACCATGTAGGGCGGGGGCGAAAGGGGCGAGGTGTGGGTCTCGGTGATCTCCAGCGGCACCATGTGGCCGAACTGGGAGGCGAAGGCCACCTCAGAGAGAGAGACCCGCTTTTCCGGGTCAGCGTTCAGAGAAACGAACTTGCCGTCAAAATCCACAGCATCTTCGGTCGTCTGGAGCAGCTCCGCGCCCAGCTTGCAGATCTGGCCGCGCAGCCGCAGGGCACACTTCTCCACTGCCTTGCCGGTGACATAGGTGGTAGAGGAAGCGTAGGAGCCGGAATCATAGGGCGAGGTATCGGTATCCGCGCCAAAGACGGTGATATTGTCCAGGTCACAGTCCAGCACCTCGGCGGCGATCTGAGCCAGCGTGGTGTCACAGCCGGTGCCCATATCGGCAGCGCCGATGATGAGGGAGTAGAACCCGTCATCGTTTACCTTGAGGGTGGCGCTGCCCACGTCCATGCCGGAAATGCCGGAGCCCTGCATGGCCATGCCCATACCCACGGCGCGCACCTTGCCATTGCCAAGGTCGCGCACAGGGTACTTGTTGTCCCAATCGATCATCTCGTGGACTTTTTTCAGGCAGCGGTCCAGCGCGCAGCTGGTATTCACAGCGCCGTAATAGGCGGGCATTACATCGCCCTCTTTGACGATGTTCATTTCACGGATCTTGAAGGGATCCATGTGGAGCCTGGCGGCCAGCTCGTTGACGGCAGATTCCACTGCAAACAGGCCCTGGGTCGCACCATAGCCGCGGTACGCACCGGCAGACATGTGGTTGGTGTAGACCACGTCGCTGACAAAACGGAAGGCTTCGGCCTTGCCGTACAGCGGGATGGACTTGTGACCGGAAAGGCCCACCGTTGTGGGGCCGTGCTCACCATAAGCACCGGTGTTGGACAGAGTGTAGAGGTCGATGCCCTTCACGATGCCGTCCTTGGTGGCGCCCAGACGGACGTGCATTTCCATCTCGTGACGGGGCGAGGATGCGGTCTGGCTCTCTTCGCGGGTGAAGATCAGCTTGCAGGGCTTCTTGGTCTTCCAGGTAACAAAGGCCGGATAGATGGCCGAGACCGCCGTCTGCTTGGCACCAAAGCCGCCGCCGATGCGGGGCTTGATGACGCGGATCATGGATTTGGGAATGTGCAGGGCGTTTGCCACATTGCGGCGGGTATGGAACACGATCTGGGTCGAGCTGAGGATGTTCAGCCGTCCGTACAGGTCCATCCAGCAGCAGGTGCGGAAGGTCTCCATCATGGCCTGCTGACAGGCCTTGGTGTGGTAAACACGGTCGATGACAACATCGCACTTTGCCAGCACGGCATCGATGTCGCCGTCGCCGCACGCATCGTGGGCACAGAGGTTGCGCTTGTTGTCGGCACCCACGGGACTCAGGCTCTCCCAGTTGTCCTCCGGGTGGACAAGGATGGGGTTGTCCTTCGCAGTGTGGAAATCCAGCACCGGCTCCAGTACCTGATACTCCACCTTGATGAGCTTCATGGCTTTCTCGACACACTTCTCATCCTTGCCCACCACAATGGCCACCACGTCCCCCACAAAGCGGACGTGGCGGTCAATGACCAGGCGGTCGTAGGGGCTGGCTTCGGGGTAGGTCTGGCCGGCCTGCGTGTAGCGGCGGGCGTTCTGATCCACATCCTCCCAGGTGAAGATGGCCTCGATGCCGGGCACCTTTTTGGCCACGGACGTGTCGATGCGCTCCACCATGGCGTTGGCATGGGGCGAACGGTACAGCTTGACGATCAGGCAGTCTGCCGGGGCCAGATCATCCATGTAAACGGGCTTGCCGGTCACAAGCTGCATGGCATCCTTTTTGCGGAATGCTTTGTTGACGTTTTTCATTCGGCACCCTCCTGTTTTGCTTTTTTCCAAGCGAGGAAATTCTGGATGCCCCGCAGCTGGCCCTCGTAGCCGGAGCAGCGGCAGAGGTTGCCCGCGAGATATTCCTTGATCTCGTCCTCAGTGGGGTATTCCTTTTCCCGGAAGAGGGCGAGGGCGTTCATAATAAAGCCCGGGTTGCAGAAGCCGCACTGCTCCGCACCCTGATCGGCGATAAAGGCGCCGAACTCGGCAGCCTCCTCCTGCAGCCCCTCCAGCGTGGTGACGCTGCGGCCGTTGACCCGCGCCGCTAGCACCGAGCAGGACAGCACCGGCTTTTCATCGAGAAAGACCGTGCAAAGGCCGCAGTTGGCGGTCTCGCAGCCGCGCTTGACGCTCTTGCAGCCGAGGCTGCGCACAAGGTCCAGCAGCACGGTGTCAGCCGCGATTTCGGCGGTGACTTTTTTATGATTTAAGGTAAATGTGATCTGCATGGTATACCTCCGTCAATTTTCCAGCGCGGCCACGGCACGCCGGACCAGCACGCCGGTCAGGTGGGTGCGGTACTCGGCACTGCCGCGCAGGTTGCTGCCGGTCTTGACGGCTGCCTGCACGGTGGCGGGCAGCTGCGCCGGGTCGCAGTCCGGCGTGACAAGCACGGCCTTCATCGGGCGCGCGCCGATGGCAAAGCGGTACTGCCCCTGCGCCGTGCGGGCGGCCGCACAGGTCAGGATCGGGAAATCGGTCTGGGTCGCGCGCACCGACTGGTACTGCACCCTCAGCCCCGGCGTCTTGCGCAGGCAGATGTGGGTCAGAATATCGCGGTCATAGGGCATCGCGGCAAACTGCGCCAGCGGCATCCGGCCCGCCTTATACAGCTCGACCTCGCAGTCCAGCGCCAAAAACAGCGTCAGCACATCGGAAAAGCCGAACCGGCCATAGATGCTGCCGCCCACCGTGGCGCAGTTGCGGAACTGCACGCCGACAATGTGGCGCACAGCCTCCCGCGCAGCCCCCGCGGTGTAGGCATTCAGGGCGGCGTTCGTTTCCAGATCGCGCAGCGTTGCCATAGCGCCGATGATGATCTCGGTGTCAGTCTCCTCGATCGTATCCAGCCCTAAGGCCGACAGGTCGATGGCCGTGCCGACATTGATCTTTTCCATCTTGAGCCAGAGCATACCGCCCAGCACGCGGTTGGGCTTTTTCTGGTTCAGCTGCCATGCCTCCTCCAGCGTGGCGGGGCGGGCATATTCGCGTATCGTCATCATGGGTCAATCTCCGTTTTTTTCTATTTTGGGCGAAAAAATCATACTTTTCGTGGATAGGTACTTTTATTCTACCATAAAATCTGGTACAATACCGTTGTTGTTTTAAAAATACAACGATATTTTTTATTGTATGAGGGAAGAAGATCCATGAAAATGACCAAAATGACCGCCCTGCTGCTGGCCGCCGCCATGGCGCTGACCGCCTGCGGCAGCACCGCCGCCGTAAGCAGCGAGGCCGCCGCCTCCGCCGTTGCACCCGAGGTCACCGCCAGTCCCGAGGAGGCTGCCGTTGAACCCGCTGCCGCCGAGACCGCCGTCACCTACCCGCTGACCGTCACCGACCAGCTGGGCCGCGAGGTCACCATCGAGACCGAGCCCAAGACGCTGGCCAGCGGCTACTACATCTCCACCAGCCTGCTCATCGCCCTCGGCGTGCAGGACGAGCTGGTCGGCGTCGAGGCCAAGGCCGACAAGCGCACGATCTACAGCCTCTCCGCACCCGAACTGCAGAGCCTGCCCAGCATCGGCACCGCCAAGGAGTTTGATCTTGAGGGCTGCGCCGCGCTGACCCCCGACCTTGTCATCGTGCCCGCCAAGCTGAAGGATTCCATCCCCCAGATGGAGGAGCTGGGCCTGACCGTGCTGGCCGTCAAGCCGGAGAATCAGGACAAGCTGTACGATGCCATCGACCTGCTGGCACAGGCCACCAACACCGTTGCCCGCGGTGAAGCGCTGAAATCCGCGATCGAGGACAACCTGCTCAGCCTGCGCGAGGCCGTCGGCGATGCCGAGGCCCCCACCGTCTACATGGCCGGCAACAGCTCTGTGCTGCAGACCGCCGGCCCCGCCATGTACCAGAACTATATGATCGAGAACGCCGGCGGTCTCAACGCTGCCGCCAGTGTTGAGGACACCTACTGGGCCGAGGTCTCCTATGAGCAGGTGCTGGACTGGGATCCCGACTACATCATTCTGGCGTCCGATGCCGACTATGATGTCGATTCCGTCCTGAACGATGCCGCACTGGCCGACTGCACCGCCGTCAGGGAGGGCCATGTCTACCAACTGCCCCACGCCATCGAGGCTGTGGACTCCCCCGTGCCCGGCAGCTTTCTGGGCAGCGTCTATCTGGGCAGCGTGCTGCATCCCGAGCAGGTGAGTGAGCAGTTCTACCATGACTGCGCCGATGCCTTCTACACGACCTACTACGGCTTCACCCCTGCCTCCTATGAATAACCGCAAGCGCACGGCGCTGTGCCTTCTGGGCGCAGCGCTCTGCGTTTTTATGGCTTTTGGTGCGGCCCTTGCGCTGGGCCGCTACCCCATAACACCGGCGGCGCTGCTGGCCGGCGATTCCATGGCGGTGCGCACCTTCACCGTGCTGCGGCTGCCCCGCGCCGTTATGGCTCTGATCGGCGGCTTTGGACTGGGGGCGGCCGGCTTTGTCTACCAGACCGTATTCCGCAACCCGCTGGCAAGCCCCGACATCATCGGCGTCTCCTCGGGGGCCAGTGTCGGCGCGGCGTTCGCCATCCTGTTCGTATCGTCAGGGGCGCTGTCCACCACGGTCTGTGCCTTTGCGGGCGGGCTGGCGGCGGTGTTCCTCTCACTGGGGCTGGCCGCCGCCGCGCCGGGGCGCAGCAAAATGTCGCTGGTGCTGGCGGGCATCGCCGTCCATGCGCTGGCCCAGACGCTGCTGATGCTGCTCAAGCTGACCGCCGACCCCGAGAAGGAGCTGGCCAGCATCGAGTATTGGATCATGGGCAGTCTGGCCGCCGTGACCCGCAGCCGGGTGTGGTTCCCGGTGCCGGTCGTGCTGGTCTGCTGCGCAGCGATCTTTGCGCTGCACCGGCAGGCGCTGCTGCTCTCGATCGAGGAGGGCGAGGCCCGGCTGCTCGGCGTGCGGGTAGGCGCGATGCGCCTGCTACTGCTGATGCTTGCCACCATGACGGTCGCTGCCGTTGTCAGCGTGACAGGGCTTATCAGCTTTGTCGGGCTTCTGGCCCCCCACAGCGCCCGGTTGCTGGCGGGGCACAACCGGCGCTCGGCCTGCCTGCTGAGCGGGCTGCTGGGCAGCGCCCTGCTGCTGGCGGCCGACACGCTGGCCAAGACGGCTGCCTCCACTGAGCTGCCGGTCAGCATCTTTACCTCGCTGCTGGGCGTGCCGTTTCTGCTTTATCTGATCCTGCGGCCGGGGAGGGATGCGTCATGATGCCACAAACCACGCCCCCGCCCGTGGGGCTTTGCGTGCAGGACCTCACCGTACGGTACGGCACAGCGGCCGTGCTGCAAGGGGTCAGCTTTTCTGTCCCGGTGCCCGGGCAGCTGATCGGGCTGCTGGGGGTGAACGGCAGCGGCAAGACCACGCTGCTCAAGGCGGCCGCCGGGCTGCTGCCCCACACCGGGCAGTGCCTTCTGGACGGCGTCCCGCTGGAGAGTCTGTCCACCCGCAGGCTTGCGCAGACCGTCAGCTATATCCCGCAGCAGAGCGGCATCTCGGTCTCGCTCTCGGCGCGGGAGGTCGTGCTTATGGGCTTCAACCCGCGGCTGGGGGTCCTGCAAAGCCCCACCGCCGCCATGCGCGCCGCTGCGGACGAGGCCCTGCGCACCGTAGGTCTGGCCAACAAGGCCGGGCAGGACTACCTGACGCTGAGCGGCGGCGAGAAGCAGCTCTGTATTCTGGCGCGCACGATTGCCGAGGATGCGCCGCTGCTTTTGCTGGACGAGCCGGACAGTGCGCTTGACCTTGCGAACCGCAGCCGGATGACCGCGCTGCTGGCGCAGCTGGTCCACACCGGCGGCAAGACCGCGCTGATCTGTCTGCACGACCCCGCGCTGGCGCTGGACAGCTGTGATATACTGGTGGTATTGCAGGGCGGCGGGGTCGCGGCGGTGCTACACCCCAAAACCGACCCGCCTGCCGTGCTGCAGGCAGCCCTTGCCGCCGTGTACGGCCCGCTGGAGCTGCTGCCCGTTACCGACTGCCGGGGCCGGCGCCGTCTGGCCCTGCTGCCGCTGTGAGGTGATACCATGAAACCTGCTTTGCGCGTGATGCTCTGCGATGACGCAGGCGAGCGCTTTTTTGGCGAGGGGCCCTGCCGCCTGCTCCATCTGATCGAGGAGACCGGCTCGCTGCGCAGCGCAGCGGCGCAGATGGAGCTTTCCTACTCCAAGGCGCTGCGACTTGTGCAGCACGCCGAAAAAGAACTGGGCTTTGCCCTGACCTGCAAGACCATCGGCGGGCGGGGCGGCGGCGGCAGCACCCTGACCGACATCTTCACCCTGACTGCCGAGGCCCGCCAATTTTTAGAAAGGTATGAGGCCTACCGTGATGCCTGTGTACAGACCAGCCGCGAGCTCTATTCTGCGTTCTTTCCTGGCCAGCGGTAAGCGCCATCTGTTGCTGACCGGCGGGCGCGGCAGCGGCAAAACAACGCTGCTGCGCGCACTTGTGCCATCCCTTTGCCCCGATGCCCCGATGCTTCTCACCACCGCCGTCCCGGGCAGATGGGTCGAGATGCGCGATACAGCCGCCGGGGCAACGGCGGTCATCGGCCGGTTTGATGCCGCCCTGCCCCCCGGTGAAAACCGGATGCGCCCCGTGCCGGCCGGCTTTGCCGCCGTGGGGCTGCCCGCCCTGCAGCGGATGGCGGCGGCCGGCGGCTGGGCCGTGCTGGACGAGCTTGGCTATCTGGAGAGCGGCTGCGCGGATTTTCAACAAAGCGTGCTGGATATGTTGAAAGTCTGCCGCGTTCTCGCGGTGGTTCGCAAGCAGGACACCCCGTTCCTGCGCGCGCTCTGCGCCGATCCGGACGCCTTTGTGTACGATCTGGACTGCCCTGTGCCGCCGCTGGGCTGCATCGTCATGGCCTCGGGGCTGGGGCGGCGGTTCGGCGGCAACAAGCTGATGGCCGAGCTGAACGGCCGGCCGCTGGCTGCCCATGCGCTGGCGCTGGCCGCCGCGCCGGTGTTTGCCGGGCGCATTGCCGTGACCCGCTCAGCCGATGTCGAGGCCCTCTGCCGTGCAGGGGGCTTCCCCGTGCTGCGCCATGACGAGCCGCGCCGTAGCGATACGGTGCGCCTTGGCCTGACCGCGCTGCTGGCGCAGCAGCCCGACCTGCGGGGGTGTGTGTTTCTGCCGGGGGACCAGCCCTGCCTGACCCGCCAGACGCTGGAGGCGCTGGCGATCGGTGCCGCGCCGGACACGATCCGGCGGCCGGCCGCACCCGATGGCACACCGGGCAGCCCTGTGCTGTTCGGTCGGGATTATTTTGCTGCCCTCCTTCACCTGCCGGAGGGCAGCGGCGGCAGCGCCGTGCTGCGCGCCTACCCGCAGGCGATCCGCCTGCTGCCCACCCCCGCCGCCGAGCTGCGGGACATCGACACCCGCAGCGACCTTGAGGCGCTGCGCGGGGGCAAGGGGTAATGCCGTATTTTTGATTTATGGCAATACCGCATAATTCTAAGTGCCGATACGGCGAGTGAGGTGCGGCAGCTGCTAAGCCAAAAGCGCAGATAATACTTTGTGTATTATCGAGCATTTTGGCAACGCAGATGCCGTGCCGCAGCCGCCGGAGCGGTGCTTAAGCCGTAAGGCGGGAATTATGCGGTGTTGCCTTATAGCTATTGAACACGCTCGCAATGATAAAGGTCTTACAAGAGAGGACCTTGCAGAGCGCATACGAAAAAGCGAACGCTATGTTGTTGCTATCGAACGAGGTGAACGAACCCCCAGCTTAAAAACCTGCTACCAAATTGTTCGATGCCTTGGTATTTCTGCGGATAAACTTTTTTATCCGGAAGCAACGCTCGATGAAAACTCTGCGACTCGTGAAATTACCCGCATGCTGACATCGGACACTTTACTTTCCACGCCCTTCGCCACCCGTGCGCTGGAGCGCGGCATGGACTACAAGACCCTGTCAGTCATCCTCGGTCATTACTCCGTAGCGTTCACGATGGACACCTATGTCCACAGCATGGACGAACATAAGCGGCACGAAATGGACAAGATGGATGATATGTTCGGGATGCAGTACAGCATCTCCGTTGAGAACCAGCCTTATTCTGTGCTTTGTACACTCTCGGCAGACGGCTGCACCGCCCATGTTCCCGACTTCCCAAAAATCACTACCCAAACAGCCACGCTGGAAGCCGCCCTGCTGGAGGTCAAGCAGCAGATTCAAAAGGCCCTGCACCAGTACAAGTACCCGCCGATTCCCACCAGACAGGAACAGATTGTCGTACCGGACAACAGTGTGTTGGTACTGGTGAAAGCAGGGTAGGGTAGCCACACCGCACCTATATTTACCTGCCAGCTGCACAAGATTTATCCACAAAAAGCGCCCCAGCTGTTGAAAATTTCAGCGGCCGGGGCGCAGTTGTTTTTTTCGTTTTGGGGTCAAAGTGACCACTTTTTCCCCAGAAAAAGAAAAAGTGCGTTGAAACTTATCGTTTCAACACACTTTTGTTGTCTGAGTGTTACAAAAAAGATACCTTTATTCATAGTCGGAACAAAATGAGCTCTTTTGAATCACTAACCGGAAATCATACTAACTGGCAACGCCAAGGCTGTCAAATTATTTACCGCTTCCCTCCCAGTACTATTACCGAGTTGCTGTGATATATCTTTTTCTATAGCCTCTTGATCGATTTTTAGCTTCTTAAGTAAGAAACTGTGTCTTAGCTCGAAGCTCTTAAAAACATCTGCCCAAGTTAAAGCGTAGAGTTCGTAGTTCTCTACACTAAAAACCAAGCCTTTCTTCCCTTTTGTCTGATTTGTGGCATAGCGTGCTCTTACATCGTCATCAACATTATTGCAAACGGCGATAAACCTCCACCTGCATAATTGTGTATTAAATTGAGGCTGTTTCCTAACGAAATCCATATAGTCCTCTATTTGGCGCAGAACTTTTTTGGTCAAAACAACTTTTGGCGCTTTTAACTCTATAACCAAGTTTTCTTGAATTTCATCTCCAACAGAGTCCTCTGTTTTTCTTGCACCGCATAGAAAAATATCCATTCGCCGCATCTCCTCTTGATCAGGATTCAATGTGGCATCGGGAGCATCTGAAGCATAAAGAATATTTAAATAATTGGCTAATGCCTTCTGCATTCGTTGATCAGCAGTCACAAGATTGTACTGCTCCCCAAACAGCCAATAATGTTGTTCGACAATTTTCTGAACGTGGTCACGTTCATTTGCATAATCAGTATAATCAAATACTACTTGCTTTAAAGCCTCAACGACCTTATAGCGGTCTTCAATAAACTGAATCGTATCTATAATATTTCCCAATTGGGTTCGTTTTAATATATCAGAGAAGCCCTTTCGCTGCTCAGGGGTCAAACTGACAATGCTTTCTATGATATCGAGCATATTTTCGCGTTCTTCTGATTGGAGCAGAAGATTGATAAATCCTAGCAGAGACTTCTCTTGAATCGGTTTTAGCTTATAGAAGATCCGGGCATCCAACTTATAAAGTTCTTGCGTTACGGTCATTAAGTCCTTCTTTTGTAGTTGCCCCGGAATATCGTCCGAAAACGTCGGAAAAGACTCACGATCCATCATATCTTGAACAGCCTTCGTCGCTTGGGCCGATAAGAATGCTGTAAGTGCATCATCAATAGCTTCTTGGATTTCTTTCTTTACTTTTCGCAAAAAAGTGCGATTATTCGGCTGATCGTCGAAAGCTATCTGTTCATTGCTGCTATCATCTGTCGTTAAAGAAGTGTCACTGTCTCTATCAAAACAGAGTGATCTTACAAATACACTATGGTTAAAGTTCACTGTATTCCTATTGAATGATGTCGTATCTCGCCCTTTTAACACCCCCTCAAGATTCATAAAATATATACAAAATTTCTCTCGAATTTTTTCTTTCCAAACTACAACGTCAATCTTTAATCCAATACCGTCTATCAGCAAATCCTTTTTTGCACTAAATCTGGTATCAATGTATTTCGTATAGTCTACGCGTTCACCGTTGACCAGTATTTCAACATTTCTTTCCTTATTAAGATAAAGGTACCATGCAAATTCTTTTAATAGTGTATCCTCCAACGCTAAAATCGTTACCTGTTCTGGCAGTATCTGATCCACATTACCAATAATTACCATAGTTCCTGTGGATCTTTCGGTCAAAGCTTTTTCTGTAACTTCATATTCGTTTTTATTTTCACTGTAAACGGAAATTGAATATTGAACATTTTTACCATTTTCCGCGCAAACTGTATCCCACTTGATTCTATTTGCAAAAGAAAATCCCGCAAATCGCCCCTTGCCTTGATTCACTTTTGATTTAATTTTGAGAGAAAGTGCATTCTTCTGCGAAGCCAGAAACGCTCCAAATGTATCCTGAATCGTTTCGAAACAAATTCCACTACCATTATCAGAAATACATATTTCCTCTATCCCGCCTAACACATTGATTGTATGTGTAATAGAAATAGTCGTTGCATTCGCTTCAAATCCATTCCATACATACTCACAGAGGGCTTCTTTATAATCCCTTGGAATTCCTGACGTTTCAACGCTTTTACTTTTCACACTCAGCGGGTATCTCATAAGTCAGACCTCCACTTATTACATTCTTATGTAAGAATGATATAGCATTTCCTGCCTTAGTATGAGTATACCAAATGTCCTTGTGCTTTACAACTATCTAAATGCATCAAAATGCAGCTGCACATAATAACTGCCTTTTGAATAGTCTTCGTACACCTTACTCAGCGCCTACCGCGAACAACATTACATCTAAACAAGTATATAGTTATGTTTCAAAGATTCCTGCATTAAAGAAGTCAAAGTCTAAAGAGACTAGTGCTTACTATTTAGTAAAGCGAAAGGGTCTGTTGGCTTCAAGTTGTTTCCAACATTCCTTTTTCTATACTTGTTATATCTTTGATTTCTTATATTTTATGACTCGCATTTTGTCCCATTTATGATTTGCAAATCACTGATTTCTTATGCCTCTTACCTCTTCTTCCGCCATCAGGATTCCAAACTGCAATTGCAGTATTTTTAGTATATCATC
>OGXX01002982.1_pt1 | contig 14637 bp, 9 predicted proteins | sample 1576301 | NCBI WGS metagenome assembly OGXX01 (sample SAMEA3541469, study PRJEB24748) | human gut metagenome | biome: human gut; feature: human-associated habitat; material: faeces | place: China | collected 2012
GAATCAAAGTTTGAATATCTCCAATGTTTTAAATCGATATAGACCTTACCACGTTTATAATCAAAACGTTCATATTCGTTTGGTTTAAGTTCATCTAGATCAATACCTAATTCTTTCTTTATAATAAAATGACCTACAAACTCTCCTAGTCTTCCCTTATAGATATTCTGGTATAAAACAGGTGATAACATATAATCATTTACTTCAAAACGAGTGGCATACTTATGTTTAACAAACTCCTCTCTTAAACCAGGATAATTCAACATCTTAGAAAGACGTGCATTTTCTTCACTAACTTCGTATATATGCTTGATTCGTTCAGAATCTTTCTTATTCTGTAGTCTGACTATAACTTCCTCTTTAGATTCGTTAAAATAAACATCTGTATATTCAAAATCATGTTCACCAACGAAATAGTATTTATTCATCGGTTCAGATGAATGAATATAGTATTCCTTAACTATTTCATCATCCTTGTTAGAAATAGTAGGATGCTTTAAACATGTTTCACCCAATCTCTTATAGCGTTGTATTTGTTGTGATGTCCAATCTCCTGATAGTAATTCATATATATAGAACTTACCAGAACTAGAAATATGACTGGCTTCATTCTCAACATAATCATATACAGGAACATCTTCTTGTCTTTCTTTAGCATATTCTGCGAGTTTTATTGTTTCTGGTGAAAGTATTTCAGTTTCTAGTATTGATGTATCAAAACTATTTACGATATCTCTCGTAACTAGAATATGAATGACTTTATTCTTATTAAATGAACGAGATAATCGTCCTACAGCCTGAATAATCTGTTTTGTCTTAAAGAGACGTATACTTCTACAACCTTTTAGTTTCGTATTAAATCCTTTCTCTTTTGGATTTTTTAATTTTTCATAGCCTGCAAAGATACATTGACTTAAGGTATGATGATCAATTTCATTATTCTCATATAAGTTCTCCACTTCAATTAAGTAATGAAGTAAATCCAATTCTTTAAATCCAGATTCCGTATCATATAGATTGCTGATTACGTTTGTGATATCTCCTAAGAAGATTCCATCAAAATCCTTTTTCTTATTTCTTCCATCCTTTTTATCTGCAAAATCAGTTAAGTTAATCGTATCCAAGCCTTTAGGTAAGTCATATACCATGTTTTGTCCTGCACCTATAGTAGCATATGCAGAAATCACAAAAATCTTTTTACCCTCTTTTAGAGATTTCAATATCTTCTCTTTATCCTCATCAAATGTTGCACCACTCTTTAATACGATATAATTCTTTTTATTTTCATCAACGCCACACTCAATATTTACCAAACGAAATAGTTCCTTAAGTTTTAACAATCTAAAGTTACCTGTTTCTTTTGGTAAAGCATTATTTAAACATAAGAATGAATGAATATCTTTATGTGATACAAAGTATCTATAAGCTTGTGCTACCATCAAATATCTTTTAGCATAATAACCCTTCTTATCTGCCTCCATATCCTGAGTGAGAATCTTATAGACTTCATTTTGATGTTTAGGATCAGAAAATACTAATCCAATAGCTTCTTTTAAATTTTCATTATGATAATCTATCTCTTCTACCTTTACTTGAATTTCTCCTGTTTCATATTTCTCATTCAATAAAGAATATGTATCTTGAATTCTTTTGTGATCCTCTTCTTCAATAATATGAAAATCATCTTCTAGAGTTTCTTTAAGATACTTGAGTGAATAGTTTGATAATACAGAATCAATATTACATGTTGCACTTAATCCAATAACAGTGGCTTTTTTAGCTAACATAGCTAATATACATTCAGCACTTTTAATAAGATGCATATAATGGAAAGTTGTATTAAAGCCACTATCCTTCTTATTAGTAAATTCAAAAGAACGAATACCTCTATTATAATAATTATTCGTTTTCTTAAATTCATTCTTTGTTTTATTCACCTTCATTACAGGCTGAATATTAATATCATTATCAATATATGATATATCGGGATCAGATAATTTGAATAAATGATAAATAGATCGTACTGCCTCTTCATCATTAATTAGATCATCTTCTTCTGCTTTTAGATTCTTATCGTTTTTATGAGCTGAACCGAGTTTCTTAATATATCTCTTTACAGAAACCAAAAAGTTACTCATCTCACCAATAATAGAGAATAAGCTATACACCTCACTTGTTATACTTTTCAAGTCTTTTTCTTTACCTTTCTCTAATAATTTAATTGTCATTCTGTTATACTTCTCATCATAATAGACATAAGCTCTTGTCTTAGATAAACCATCAAAGCTGGCATGGAATGTTGAATCACTCATCAAGAAATTACGGTTTTTAATTCCTGGGCAATAATAAGGCAGCTCATCATGATATTTGTTTCGTATCTTTAAAGCTTTTTTTCTTATTTCCTTTAACTGTGAATCATTTTCAGGTACTAAATTCTTCACATCTATAGGTGTATTATCCTCCCAGTGAATAAATGGACTTGTAATACGATAAACCATAGGAATCAAATCAACAGTTGAGCTTAAACTACTTTCTATTATAATATCGTTAATTTCATTCTTTGTTGCATCTACTTCATCAATGAAAAGAATACTGTCATTAATAATTTCAGATTCAGAGAATTTATACTTTTTCTTATAAATAGGATCAATTGAAGTAAAGAAACGTTTTACAGACATACAAATAATCTTATAGTCTTCAATAAACATAGCAGGATATAGAACACTAAGCCACGAATGAAGTGCCTTCATATCTTTCTTTCTATCATCTACATTCTTCTTTTTAAATTCAGCAGTCATTAGTGTACTTCTAACTTCTTTTCTAAACTTACTATCAGCTGATACTAGATCTTCTTGAGATTTTTGAAGCATTTCCGATGTGACATTCCTATTCTTAAATTCCTTTTGGAAATGTTTATAAATATCTAAACTTCTCTTTAAGTTTCTGTATGAATCTAAATCTTGAAATTCATCTGGAATATGAGCTTCATAAAAATGATGCACAATATTATCCACAACACTTTCTACACGTAATACATTTGTTTTATATTCATCTTCACCTAATGCATTTTTTAAATCATCCATTGGTAAGTTATTCAAATTATTTGTGATAAATATAAAGTGTTTATCAAACTTCCTGTAATTATTTTTCATCAACTGTACTGCACTATAAGATTTTGCAGAACCTGTTGGAGTATTCACAAAATACAATCCATTACTTCTTTGATCAAATATTTTTTCTAATAGTTCTTTCATAAATTTTCACCCTCTAACTTATAGAATTCTTCTGTTCCTTTTACTTCTGTTAATTCACATTGTAATCTTATTATTTCTAAGATTTCCTTGATTTTACTTTCAGACTGTTCCAAATTTGATCTCAAGTAAAATCTAATTTTTGATGCTCCTATAATATTATTTCCATTATTCAACTCAACAAGCTTCTCCATCATTACAGACATATCATCCTTTACTGGTTCTTTCTTAACAGCAGTGGGTTTAGTCATTGGTTTATCAAATAAATAATCTGTTTGTCTTCTTAATAATTCTTTACTAGTTATTGAGATTTTCCTGAATATTATCGGATATCCATGAGCCTTTAAATCTCTCACCATCTCATAATAATCAATGTCATTAGATACCAGTATGATTAACCTAGGATTATACTTACCAAACATATAACCAATATACATAGAGATTCTATTATCCCCAAAGTTTGTTCCTACACTCTTAGTCTCTACGATATTGATATCATAACCTTCCAGCATATCCTTATATTCTTGTGCTGGTTTTGTGGTGTAATAACCACTGAACAAGTAATAGATATACTCTTTATGTAATAAGTCTGTAGGAATAGCTTGATAGTTTTCAAAATCAACTATGACTATAATCTTAGAATCTAGTGTTCTCTCTATTATTTCTGAGTGTTTCCTACTATGTGAAATAACACTTTTTTCATACAATGCATCAATAAGTTTATTCTGTTGTTCAATCATAATGAGCGCCTCCCTCTCTAATACTATTTTATCTTTTTTTTAAAATAAAAATTTTAGTTAACGTCTGACAACAGCGAATATTAGGTACTTAAATGTAACGTTTAAAAACATAAAATGAATTACGATTTAAAGGTATTCTTATGAACTGTACTGCCTTGTTATTTAGATATCTCTCAGACCATATAGGTGTTACTTCACTTTTTAATCGTAAATATTCTATTGATTTTCTACTTAATCTAGCATACAATCATATACATCAATGGCACTCGGTGCGGAAGAAAACTCACGATTTATATCGTGGGTTTTTTCTTTGTCTTAGAACTCAAAAAAGAGATAGCTTTCGCTATCTCTCAGACCAATTAAGTATTATGATCTTTTCTTTCTCTTAAGTAACATAGCACCTGCTACTGTCATCATAGAGATCCAGCCTGCAATTGATGTTGCATCACCTGTCTTAGCTGGTTTCTTATCCTGAGTAGGATCTTTAGGTGTATCTTTTCCTGTTTCAGGATCTTTTGGAGTTTCCTTATCTACTTCATTAAGTCCAATTACTTTTACAGTAAAGTCATGACTTGCAGTCTTTCCTTCTGCATCAGTTACAGTGATAGTAACGATCACATCTGCATCTTTCTTAGGAGTAGTTACTTTACCATCTAATGAGATAATACCTTCAGGACTTACCTTAGTAATAGTAATACTATAGCCTTCTGGCACTTCAGGAAGTACAAACTGTGTCTGTCCTTTAGAAACAACTGACTGTACCTTATTTCCTGCAAGTAAATCATCTAGGATATCCTGTGATGATGGTTTAGCTGGAGTAACTTCAACTTTCTTGAAGTTTGCTTTTAGAGTAGTGTTTGTAGTTGCTTCAAATGTATATGGGTTAGAAGTACTTACTTCTCTTCCATTTTCATCTGTCCAGTTCACAAATTCATAACCTTTATTTGCCTTAGCTGTTACAGTCACATTTGAACCTTCTTCATAAATACCATCTTCTTTATCCATAGAGACAGTACCCATGTTCTGATCACTATCTACTACAACTGTATACTTCTTATTTTCAACAGTTACTTTTACAACTACTTTTAAGCCATCTGGGTTTACAACACCTTCTGGTAATGTAAGAGTACCTTCTAATACATATGTACCACATTCATTAGCCTTATAAGATGCTTTATTCCATGTTACGTCTACTTCTTCTGTTTCATTGTTTTCTAATGTAATGGATACTTTTTTAGGTAGATTTAATGCATCTAGTGTTGTACCTTTGACTACAGTGAGATCATCTAGCTTCTGAACATCTTTGATCTTTACATCTGCTTCAGAAGACTTTTCAAACTTTGCAATTAAAGCTGTATTACCATTAACCTTAAATGTGTATTCTGCTTTATCAGATACTTTTTCACCATTAGGACGATACCATCCCTTAAATACATAACCTCTATTAGGTGTTGCAGTAATAGTTGCAGACTGACCTGCTTTAACTTCCTGACCACCACTTACTTTACCACCTTTTTCTGCTTCTACATAAACAGTATAAGTGTTATTAGTCACTTCTTTATTCGCAATATTGAATTCAGAGATAGCTACCCAGCCATCATTTGACTCAGAAGCAACAAACTTGAATCCATAAACATTCTGTTTATCAAAAGTAAATGTTTTTTCTGACTTGTTAGCATCAAATGTTTGATCTTTAGCAACTTCTACCCATTCACCATTCTTTTCAGTCTGGATATAAAGTGAAGCTTTAGTCACCTGACCACTGTTAGAATCCTGACGTGGTGTGAATGATACCTGGTTGATTTCATAAGCTTTATCAAATGAAATTTCTGTCCAAATACTTCCATCAGCACCCTTACCTGTACCTGGGGCACCTGATGTAGTAGGAACCTTATCTTTTGTAGCTTGCGACCAGTCTGAATGCCAGATTGTAGAAGGCTTATTGTCAAATGCCATACCGATAATACCTTCATTCTGACCGCCGTGAGCTGTTGGTGTTTCTGATTCAGCTTTACCAGTCCAAGAAGCTTTATTATAAAGATCTACTTCTGGTGCTTTTTCAGTTACTACTACGTTATCAATTACTGCAGAAACTGTTTCTGTCTTAGAACCAATTCTTTCTAATGGTAAGGCGAATGTTGAATGAGTGATATTGTCTTTCTTCACCATATCATTGTGAATAAACTTACCTTTTGCATCACATACATATTCACCATTAACATAAAGACTTGTCTTCTGCTGAGCTGTAGTGATTGCGATATTGACTTTCTTACCTACTGGTAATTCATAGTCAAAATAATAGTTATAAAGTTCTCTTGTGAATCCTAACTTACCATCTTCCATGATTCTGATATCATGTGTTCCATAGTCAGCATCTGATTCAAATAGGATATCTCCTGGTTTTGCTGGTTTGTTTAGTTTAATATCAAATGATAGCTTATTACCATTACCAAGCTCTTTAATTGGAGAAGTGACATAACTTACACCATCTTTTAATACTAATGCATTATCCTTGATTTCAGTATTCTTTCCTTCTTTAAGGTCACGTTTGTTTTCAGAACTATCCTTTAAACCGTTATTGAAATCATAGCTTTCATAGTTTTCACCCTTTTTATTTTCTTTGTAATAAGGGTTTGTATTAGGTCCTGTTCCTTTATCCTGAGCCACTTTAGCAAGAGCATCAGCACTGCCTTTTTCCTTACCAGTCGCAGCCCATGTCTTTTCTGCATAGAATGGTAATGCATCAAAGAAACGCCAGTATAAATCAGATTCACTTAAACCTGATGCACTCTTATCGATGTTATCACTCCATAATGCGAATGCAGCACCTAACATCTGATCATCACCAGCAGGAACATACTTATAAGCGCCACCTCTGACTCTTACTTTATTTGCTTCAAACTGATTGAAAATTCTATTTACGTTTAATAAATCTCCATAGGCATTGGCACGTCCTTTGTTTCCATTTGGAACCATATAACCAAAGTCATCAATTGTATTAATAAGCTTATAACCCATATCATACATTTCAATACCATCTGCCCAGTCAGCTGACCAAAGGTTCATTTCTACATTGTCAATAGCTTCTCTCTTAATCTGAGTCACTGGATTATCTTTGATCCAAGTTAAACCACCCCACATACGTACTGTATTTGTTTCTTTTAGGTGAGGAACTAAATCATTAACGAATCCACGATATGCTGTATAGTTTGATAAGAATTCATCTGCACCAATATGTACAGTTGTTTCTCCATCAAATACTGGATTAGCACCTTTTGTATAATCATCAAAGATTTCTTTGATCTTATCTTTTGTTTCTTTCTTAGAGACATCAAGATGGTCAATAAGTGGTCTGTTTCCATTTAATGGTGATACTTTATTCTGAACCATTAATTCTGGCCATACTTTAGTAAATGAAGTTGCATGAGCAGGAACATCAATTTCAGGTACTACGTTCATACCAAGTGCTCTTTCACCCTGGATGAATTCTCTGAAGTCCTTCTTAGAGATAGAATAGTCTTTTGCAGTAGGTGTTTCACCTTTATCGTTAGATAATCCTGATTCTAGACGGAATGCTTCATAGGCTTTAAATGCTTCATTTTCCTTATCACCTTTACCATACTGTTCTAAGAAGATGTAGTTATCAGATAAATGAGCCTGGAAGTCATTCATCTTATAGTAACGCATTGTTCTTGCAACTTCCTTCATCATATCTAATGAAACTGGTTTACGTGCTACATCGAATAAGAATCCACGTGTCTTGAAACGAGGATAGTCACGCATTTTACCAATCTTATAGCCTTCATTGTCTTCTTTATACATCTGAAGGATTGTCTGCATACCATACATGTTACCTGTTGTATGAACAGAAGCAACATTGATACGGTCTTTCTGGATATCCATTGTATATCCTTCATCACCTAGAAGAGTATCTGGTGCTTTTAATTCAAAGTTGAATGCATTAGCCTGAGAAGCACCTTTTTTCACTGTAAGGTTAATACCTGTGAAATCTTTATAATCACGTACAAATTCATCTACAACAGCTTTTAACTTATCATCTGTATAAGTCACTGTCTTTAATGAGTTAACAGAAATCTTTTCTGTTGAGTTTGAATGCCATTCCTGGATTTCTGGAATAACAGTAGGTTTCGCATTCTTACCTGTCACTTGTTCATTCATGCCTTTTACAACATAGTCAACATCTGCAGTCTTCTTTTCTTTTCCTGTTTCAGTTTCTGTAACTACATAAGAGACCTTTACATTCTTATCAACTAATGGATGAACAATCTTACCATCAGCACCAATGATCTGTTCAAGGTCTGCACCATTGATTCTTACAGTAAATCCTGCTGGTACAGCTGGCATATCTAATGTATTCACACTTGCTTCAATTGTCTTACTCTGAGATTCAATAGAAGAGACAACAGAATCTAGAGTTGCTTTCTGTGCTGTTTGTTCGTTAGAATAAACTTCCATTTCCGCAATACTTACGTTATTCCAGGACGTAGCTTCAGCAACAAAGTTACAAAGCTTTAATTCTTTTGCTTCAATAGGTTCATCGAACTTAACAACAACTTCGTTATTATAACCATCACCCTTCTTTGTATTAGTAAAGCTCTTTGCAAGTTTTTCTACACCATCTTTATCTTTGTATTTAATATCAAAGCTCTTTACGTTAGATGGCATTGGTGCAACATCTCTTTCAAAGAAATGAATCTTAAGTTCCTTAATGAGAGTCAATCCAGCCAATTTAGTATTTAACCAGATATTAGTTGTTGGAGTTTCATAATCACTTGCCCAGCGGTTTGATTTTTCTGTGCTTCCATCTTTTACTTTATCTGGACTAAGTGTATTAGCTTCACTACTTGATGCAGTGACTGTAGCATTTGCCATATGATTTTTATTAGGCATAGCATCTGCTTTTTCTACAATCTTACTATAAACTTCAATTTCATTGATTCCGACATTCTTCCAGTTGATTGTACCTCCATCTGCAGAAAGTACAGTTACCTTTACTTTAGTGGCTTGATGATCTTTATCTAACTGAATGATTTCAGCTTGTTTTGCCTTAGTAGTCTTTCTATATACTTCTTTATATTGTCCATTTTCTTCTAGTTCAATCTTATAGCCTAGAATATTCTGTGCATCATCAGTTCTTTCAAAATTGATATTAATCTGACGTACTGTCTTTTCTCCACCTAGATTAATTTCAATCCATTCATTGTCTGCCTTATTCTGTGCAGTTCCCCAGCGAGTCTTCATATCACCATCTACTGCTTTGCTTGGTGATGTAGAATCTACTTCATAACTACTTGCATTAACAGTACATCCTTTAGCAAGATTTAAGTTTTCTACAGCATAGACTGGTCTTACATCAACAAATGCAGCATTCGCAATCATGACAGTTGCAACTAATCCAATAACACCTTGTTTTTTGTTCATTATCCCTTTTCCTTTCTTTTCTATATAGGACCAACAAAAAAAGACCAAAGTACTCCTCTAAAAAAGAAGGTTTACTCTGGTCTTGCCTAATTCAATAGTAACAATCCTATATGTTTTTCATCATGTGAAATGATGGCACTTACAATGTACTTATTCAAGTATTTTTTTTATTAATTGTCTTGTTTCAGGTAAATTATTTTTAAAACACTGTATTGGTAGAATATGCACTTTATTGAGGAGTATAATTATATATATAAATTATACATACAAGGAGGATTGATTTGTTATGGAATTAGGTTTAAAAGATCGTGTCGTAATCGTAACAGGAGCCGCTTCTGGTATTGGTAAAGCTATTGCTGAAGCATATGCAAAAGAAGGAGCAAAACTCGCATTAGCTGATTTAAATCTAGAGGGGTTGAATGCTTTAAAGACAGAACTAAAAGATAATGAAGTGTATGTTGAAAAAGTAGATGTTACAGACGAAAAGAACTGCAAAGATTTTATTGAAAATGTTGCTGAACATTTTGGAAAGATTGATGTTCTATGTAATAATGCAGGAACAGCTTTAATGGGTGATATTGCAACATTCCCTGAAGAAACATTCAGAAAACATGCAGAACTTATGATGTATGCACCAGTGAGATTAACTAATTTATGTATTCCTCATTTTAAGAAAAATGGCTGGGGAAGTGTTGTAAATACAGCTTCTATTTTTGGTAAACAGCCTGGAGGATTAATTAGTTATGATACTATTAAGGCTGCTGATATTATGATTACTAAAGATTATTCAAATTATTGTGCAGCATTTAATGTAAATGTAAATGCTGTGTGCCCTGGCCCTGTAGATACACCGTTATGGCATGCAGAGGGACAGTTAGGTGATCAATTAGCAAGTGCTACTGGTATGAGTCGTGATGAATCCATTGATTGGTTTGCTAAGACAAATATACCAATGGGTAGATATGCTAAACCTGAAGAAATTGCATCAGCTGCTGTATTCTTATCTAGTGAACCAGCACATTATATTACTGGTGTTGCTTTAAATGTTGATGGTGGCATGGTAAAGTGCATATAATCAACTAATAATCTATAATAACTATTGGTATTTAAACATATGGTAAAAGAATATGTCTTTTTGATAATCTGAATTGATTTTTTATTAACTTTCACATAGAATGACATATGTAAATGGCACTCGGTGCGGAAGAAAACTCACGATTTATTGTCGTGAGTTTTTTCTTTGAGTAAGATTCTATTCATTTAAGTATTCATAGAGCACTTTGAAATATTGCTCATAATCTTGATGCTCTGCTAAGCCTGAGACTTGACCATCACCTGCTTCAATAATTTTCCATGAACCATCTTCTAATTCAGCATAGTCAACAGTATAATATTTACTTTCCAGATGACTATACTTTTCTAATAATTGTTGAGGTGGTAATAATGCATTTATAGATTGTCCTGAATTTCTAGTGATAGTTGCTATTTTATTGTTTACATAAAAGACTCTGTATTCATTGGTGTGGTCACCATAATACTTTAGGTTAAGATATTCCTTAATACATATTCCACCAGTTAACAGATTACCACGATACTTATAAAAGACTTCCATCCATTTATCAAATTCTTCCTGTGTAATATCTTTGTCAAAATATTTAGGAAACTCTGTACCCTTTACAGATTTAACATAGTCTTTAACCATAAATCTTCCAAAAGTATGTTTAATACTATCAATATTAATCTGAGTATGAAGAGGATATATTTCCATTTTTGCAGTATCTTGTTTTAATAGTTCATATACATTAGGGAAAATATGCATTAATTCATATTCTTCTGGAGTTGTAATTAAACGGATATTGTTTTCTAGAAGACGTTCATAAAACCTTTCATACTTTTCTGGATTCATCATATATCCTCGATATACTGCGGTTCTTTCTTTTTTTGGTATATCTTTAATAACTAATTGATCTTCTTCAAACCACTTATCATATCCAAAAAGAATTATATCAAATAGTCCTGTTGCTTTTACTGCATCATATTCAGCCTGTAAATCTTCATCTACTTTTGAGACATTAAAATAACTAGATGGGAATAAAATTAAATCAACCATATAAACCTCCTTTAAAATGTTTTACGTTCTTATACATCAATATCTTATTCTAATTCTCCATATTTATTGATATATTCTTCATAGTTTCCTCTATTTATTTTGCAGCAACATTCTTGCCATCTGCATCCAATGTTTTAAGTCTTTCAAGCCATCGTACAATCGTACCATCTTTTAAGAATGCGAGTATTGCCCCATCACAAAATCTTTCTGAGCGTATAGCACCATAAATCAAAGCAACAACACATTTAGCGTCTAAATCGTCAACCACTGTTGTTTCCATTGATTTCGCATTCCATTTGATACCATTTTCTTCAAGGACTTTTTGATAACTATATAATCCTACCTCTTCGTACTTATCTACAAATGAAAATACATCATCGATAAAATGGTCAACAACACATGAATAATTCACAAAAGGGAACTGAAGTGGATGTTCTGGTGTTCCATCATTTTTCTTGTCAATAATCCATGTACCAAATTCTGCTCCTGTGAACTCATCTAAATATTTGGTTAAACTTTCATACATATAAATCACCCCTTAATAATCTTCTCCTGTTTCATCAAAACCATCATCTACACCTTGTCTATAAGAAGGATCAGTATGGTATCTATCATGATCATAATCACCATCATCTACTGCTGAATTATAGCCATCATTATAGGAACTAGATGATCCACTTGATTCATAACTATTGTATTCCTTCTTAGGTTTTGATGGAGTGTAAGTGCTTGGCCCAGTTTTTTTTAGTTCATATACTAATTCACCATCAATAGTGAGCTTATCATAATACTGTTGATTTTCTATTTCATAATTATGCTTGTCACCAGATAATTTCATTATGAATCTATCATCTTCTTGAAACAGCACCATTCTTCCTTCTGATTCAAAAGGTTCACCATCCCAAAGTATTTTAGATTCATTCTCATAATAATTCTTATTACCGTTTACTTCTAATATCTTATAGAATAAGTCTTTTGCACCACGTTTAGAATCAATAGCCAAATCATAATAATCATCAACTGTATGACTTGAATAAGTGAAATCTAGTTGATATACAGGTACACCATATGCTTTATTGTATTCAGTATATGAACAACGATCTACCTTAATAGTTACATCTGGAAGATCAGTTGTTTGAATATATTCTTGTATTTCTGGTACATATTCTTTTTGATATGTTTTTGCGACTTCTGTAGTCTTAAATCCATACTTTAGATAATTAGGTATTGGACCTTTCATGAAATCTGTGATAACTATTATAAGCCCTAGTATTATTGAAACAATGAAACTAAATAATACAAAATAAAATAATATGCTATCTTTATTGTGCTTTTCTTTCATATGATTGGTATTCCCTTCTTGATGTATCTTCTTTCTATAGTTCTATTGTAGTCTATTTAAAAAAGAAATGTATTGAGTTAGAGTTCTACAATACCTTTTATGAGGGGTTAATAAAATATTTTTATTTAATATAAAAGGACGGGTGTTAAACCATTCTAGATATGCATATAAATCAATTAGTTGATCAATCTTGTCGGAATTGTTGGTCAGGCATATCGGAACTCTTGGTCAACCTAGTCGGAATACATGGTCAACATAATCAGAATAAATAATTAATATCTGTTAAACCTTTAAAGAAAGGAATATTCGCAATAACATCCTGTTCATTAATAGTAAGCCAATAAGAGACTCTATCACTAAAACTTTCAAAACATACACGAGCATAATTTACAAAGTCTTCTATACATTGACTAGAAACAAAGTCTTTGTGTTGATCAATTAAACCCTGTGGTAAATCAAAATATAACAAATTAACAATAGGTACTATGTCATTACGAATTAATTCGTTAATGACAACGTCATAGAATGTCTATTCCCTTCTGGTTTATTTGTCAATTGCTACTAAGAAAGATTCTTATCTATGAGATAGAGAAACGGAAACTCTTTAGTCCACATTCTTTCATAAGCTTAATATCTTCATGGTAATGATAGTAGAAGTCAGATGCTGCAGTTGTGTCTGCTGTATGAAGTCTTTTCATGACTTCTTGACATCTTAAATCTGCAACTGTTAGATCTTTACCATCTTCTAATTTAGCACCTTCTGCTTGAAAAGCACTGATGCTTGCTCCCCATAAAAAATTCTTTGGAAAATTCATATTATCTCATAGAAATAATAGCATTTTCTATTTTTGTCTACTCATCAAATTATGACGAGTGGAAGGGTGGAAAAGAAGATAAAATACAATATTGATTTTTTAGTCGCTATAGTGTACAATCATTGGCATCAGTGGCACTCGGTGCGGAAGAAAACTCGTGATTGGTCACGAGTTTTTTCTTTGTCTAATCATTTTTTCTGTTTCATCAAAACCATTATCTACAGCCGACTTGTAGTTACTAACTCTTTCTATTGTTAACATGAATTTAAATTATTTAGTAAATGACTAACTTCATCAGAATACACGGATGAACTAAATGGAATAATCAATGATACATAAAAATTATTATGCTCTCCTTTTGTCTAGAGTAGTAAATCTGTTATTTTATCAACTCAAGCATCTTCATAAAATTATAATACAGCAAAAATAATTGAACGCAATCCATTCGCTTCACATCCCTGGTAAGCATGCCATGATCCAAGAAGTTTCTATTAATTACTTTAGGTTGTTTTTTAAAATCATTACCTGACTTAAAAACCACTTCAAAACAACTAAACAGATTTATATATTCTAGCACCAAATAGAAAGTACCCTCTACTTCTGAAGATAATCTCTTTTTTATATTATTAGCTGCTTGTTTACCAGAAGGGCGATTTTTTCTTTTCTTTTTATCCTCTTCTTTTTGTAATCTAATTAGTTTTGAATCCATAAGTGCAAATAAAATCATAGCACAAGATTTATATTTTTGGTTTTCAAAACAAAAAATCGCTTCATCAAGATCTGACTGTTTGATTCTAGAAATAGATTTCATTTTTTCAAAAAGTTCTTCCATATCTTTATATCCGGTCATATGAAGAAACTCCTGGTTTGCATAGAACAGCTCATCATCTTCTTTGTCTGCTCTGTATATGATAAATGCACCCGGAAGATGCTCCGA
>OGXX01002987.1_pt1 | contig 14630 bp, 7 predicted proteins | sample 1576301 | NCBI WGS metagenome assembly OGXX01 (sample SAMEA3541469, study PRJEB24748) | human gut metagenome | biome: human gut; feature: human-associated habitat; material: faeces | place: China | collected 2012
AAGGAGCGTTACGGATGTGGGTCTGCCGCTTGCCGGTACACATCGGCCCGTTGGGAAGCTGCGAATTCGCCGGAGATTTCATAAAAATCAGTGCATCCTGCGGGCGGACAGAGTCGTCCGCCCCTACGGGATACGTGAGAAAATGAAGTTTCGCTGTAAGGGCCAACAACTCTGTCGGCCCAGTGGGAAGTTATGGATTTGCCGAAGACTTCCGTAAAAACGGTGCATTCTGCCGGGAAAATCGAGGTTATAGATCCTGCAGGAGCCGTTGCCGCAGCTGCGGCCCGTGTCGTCCAGTCCGCAGCCGAGGTTGACGACCGCCGCGTTCGGATGCTCGCGCAGATAGTCCCGCACCTCCCATGCAAGGTCGTTCTGGCGCATGGCGGCCTCCAGAAAGCCGAACTGCTGCATGAGGCTCTTGGACTTCTGGGACAGAAGCGAAAAATCGTAATCGATCTGATCGATCAGGCGCAGGGCCGTCTCGTCACGGTAGAGATTCGGATATAATTCCGAGCACATTTTCCGCCCGTAGAGCGGAATAGCGAGCGTTTCCTGCACGGTATTCTTCTCAATATGGTATTTCATCGCTTCCTCCGTATCAGTTAGTTGCGTCTAACCGTTGCGCTGTCAAAACACCGCCGCAGCGGTTTTCTTTATTTTGACACAGCTTTCGGCTTTTTCAAGAGGGTGGGACAAATGCGGTATATTTTTTTCAAACCGCTTGCAAATCACGCCCATATCGTGTATAGTAGCAGACGGAAAAGCACAAGATTTTGCTTTTTCTAACAATTTGATATTGCCATCCGATGTACAGTAACCGAAGCACGCCGCTGGGCAGGCTTCGGCGCAAGAGAAAGGGAAAACCACTCGACCGGAGCTGTGCGCACAAGACCGTTCCGAAGCAGCGAAAGCTGTCTGGACGAAAGTCAGTCATTGCGGAAGCGATTCCGTGAGAAGACAGGAAACGGGCGCGGAAACAGAGGTTCTGTTTCCAGAGTGCAAGTCAGAAGAACTGCTGTCTGCGCCGCATTCGCGGCGGAAAGGATGAATGCGTGGGACGAGCTCTGCCTGTAGCATTCGGAACAGGTGCGCCGTTTTTCCTCACAGGAAAAGCAGCGTATTTTGTTTCTTTGGAGATCCGCCCGCCATTTTGTCAAAATGGCGGGCTTTCGTTTCTCCTGAAGCCGTCTGCGCCCCCTGTTTCCGCTCCTATTTAATAAGGAGCTTGCGATAGATATTTTGATTCTGGAGGAAAAATGTATGAAGAAACGAATTCTGAGCCTGCTGCTCGTGCTCGTGATGCTGCTGAGCCTGCTGCCCGCAGGCGTTCTGGCGGCAGAGGGCGATGTCAGCGTCACACTGTCCGGTATGCACAGCGCGCAGGTCAATTCCCTGAAGCTGTATACCTACACGGACAGCGTCAAGGGTACGGACGATCTGCTGGCCGAAACGCAGGCCGCTGACAGCAAGTATACCGTCGAGCTTGCGCCCGGAGCCTATTGGGTCGACGGCTATGACGCGAACGGCGACCGCAACGGCGGCGTGTCCATCAACGTCAGCAGTGAGAACAACAACTTCAAGCTGCAGCGGATGTACCAGATCTCCGTCAGCCCCAGCAAGTGGGTCAAGGACACAGACTATACCCTCTCGCTGCGCGTCACCGATGCTTCCGGTGCGGAGCGCAAGGCAGCGTTCGGCTATACCGTAAACGGTAAAGGTCAGTCTTGGGAAAGCACTTACATGAGCTGCCTGTTTGTCGTTGGTGATACAGTCAGCGTGACAGCCACGCCGAACGCGGAAACGCATCCGAACTACAACCCGGCTACCGCTTCCAAGACCCCGACAATGAACGACAGCCTCAGCCTGACCTGCAAGGAATTCGTCACGGTCACGGTCACAGCGCCGAAGGGCTCGACCATCGACGCCGGTACGCTCGCAAAATACTATGTGTTCAGCTTCCTTGAGCCGTTCGCGCGTTCCGTCGAGGACGGCACGGCCACGTTCCATCTCGACAAGAACACGGATTACTTCTACCGTGTCCGCCATCCGCAGGGTGCAACATACTGGAACTACGTCAGACTGAGCGCCGACGCAGCGTACACGGTCACGGATGAGGATCTCGGCCTGACCGGTGATTTCAGCAAGAGCACGATCTATCATTTTGAAAACAACGTCTACGACCGTGCAGGCATTTACCTGAACATCAACACCAAGGGCTATAAAAACATGGCCGTTGGCGAGACGTTCGAGCTCAACTCCTTCCGCAACTGGTTCGCGATCGAAAGCTTTATGAACGCCAAGGTCGCACTGCCGGAGATGCACTATCAGGTCATTGATGTGAACGGCAATGCCAGCGACGTCGTGACCATCACGCCGAACGCGCTGAACAGCAACGTCGCTGTGATGGAGGCCAAGCACGAGGGCACGGCAATCGTGCTCGTAACCTATGACGCAATGACCCATATGGCTGGCCAGACCAGCACGGCCTCGCATCGCTTCTCCGCCATCTGGCCGGAGTTGACGGGCGTGTTTGTCGTGAATGTCGGCGCGGACGGCAGCGCTATCCAGACCAATATGAAGCTGGACCGCATGGACGCGGTCATCGAGAAGGATGAAGCACGGCAGCTCGACGCGGAGCATGACATTCTGTTCTACACCGGAACAGAGGGTGCAAGTTACAGCTTCAAGCCCGAAGCGGGCTGCACCGTGAGCGTCCTGCGCCCCACCGTGACCGCTGCGTCTATGACGTATTCTGGCGGCTTCACAAACACTGGTGTCACAACCGCTGAAGACGGCACTGTGACCGTCAGCGGTCTGATCACCGGCCGCAATATCATCAAGGTCACGAAGGGCGGCCTTTCGACCTATCAGGTCGTGACGGCACGCGGCGTGAGCTACAAGTTTGTCAACGCGGAGGGCACGGAGCTGACGCAGGAAGAGCTGGCTGCCATCAAGCCGGGCGATTCCGTCACGATCCAGTTCTCCAATCTGATCAGCCCCAAGGAAAAGCTTTCCGGCGCGTATAACTTCAACTTCTCCCTGTATATGCAGGGCCCGGACGGCACCTTCTTCAAGAGTGATCCCGGCGGAAACTTCGGCGTTTATGACTTCAGCGGCAACCCTGAGCGGCAGAAGCTGACTGTCACCATCCCGAAGTTCTGGGCTAAGGAGACCTACACGCTGAGCGGCGCGATCAAGCAGGCGGGCTGGCCCGGCGTTCCGACGCACCGCGGCATCACCTATGCTGTGGGCACGAATCCCGGCTTCGACGCGCCCAAGACAGCAGGCATTCTCAGCCGTCTGCCGGAGATCACGATCCCGGTCGTAAAGCTTGACTTCCTGACCGGCAAGCTGAGCTTCCAGGATCAGAACGGCACGTCCATTGACCGCAAGGATCTGACCGTCACGCTGGCGGACAGCGCAGGCAACGGCATTGCGGTCGCGGAAGACGGCACGTTCAAGGCTTATGCCGAGGAATACTTCTACACTGTTTCCGGCGCTGGCGTTGAATATGCCTCCGGCAGCGTCACCATGACGGAGGAAGGCTCCAACGAATTCACCATCACCCTGCAGGCAACCGCAGCGGGCGCATGGGACGGCAAGACGCAGACTGAACCGCAGACCGACGAAAACGGCGTTTACCGGATCGGCACCGGCGCGGAGCTGGCATGGTTCGTCGCGAAGAGCAAGGACGCGGACGTTTCCGGCGTTCTGACGGCCGATATCAACCTCGGCAAATACGCATGGCTGAACATCTCCTCCAGCAAGAAGGTCGTGCTTGACGGCGCAAGCTTTGAGATCACCGGCCTGAACGCCACGGCTGGCCTGTTTGCGCAGATCGGCTCGAATTCCTACATCCATGATCTGACCATCCGCGGCGCAGTTTCCGGCAAGGGCAGCGCAGGCGCGATCGCCGGCTATGCCAGCGGCACTGCTCCGAAAATCGCGAACTGCTTCAACTACGCAGTCATCACCTCTACCGGCAGCAACGTCGGCGGTCTTGTGGGCTACACCTATCAGAACGCCGTGATCGAGAACTGCGCGAACTTCGGCGCTGTCACCGGCGGCAGCAGCGCCGGCGGCATTATCGGCGGCACAGTCAGCAACGGCTCGACCATCACCGGCTGCTATAACACCGCAGAAATTTCTGCGACCGGCAGCAAGGCTGGCGGCATCATCGGCGGCACCAGCAGCGAAATGACTGTTACAAGCTGCTACAACACCGGCAAGATCTCCGGCACGGCCTCCGGCGGCATCGCAGGCGAGGTCAAGGGCAATGTGAACTGGAGCGGCACTGTGCAGGGGAAAATCACCATCTCCAGCTGCTACTCCACCGGCGAAGCGGGCAGCGCCGTATTCGGCACGGTTGACACTGCTTCCTCCGAGATTTCCAAATGCTATTATCTGAACACGCTGAACGCGGACGCGAACGCCGAAGCGCTGAACGAAGCTGACCTCAAGGACGCCGACCTGTCCGACGCGTTCGGCCCGGTCTGCGGCGGCTATCCCGCGCTCAGATGGCAGACCGACGCGACCTTCCACGAGGCGAACGGCGAGGGCACGGTCACGGCTCCGCTGTGCACTGTGAAGGGCTACACCAGCTACTCCTGCAGCAAGTGCGGCAAAAGCTACCGCACGGCTTATACCGCACCGCTCGGCCACGACTTCTGCGAGGATCTGGACGGCAGCGACAACAGCTGTGTCCTGACGGCTCCCACCTGCACGCAGCCGGGCAAGATCGTCCGTACCTGCCGCAGAGACGGCTGCTCAGAAACGAAGGAAGACATCGTTCCCGCCAAGGGCCATACGCCCAAGGACGGCACCGAGCAGGTCTTCACCGGCTATAAGACCTACGAATGCGCCGTCTGCGGCGAAACCTACACGGTCTGGGACGACGACCGCCTCGGCCACGTCTCCTACCCCGAGCAGACTGTCACCTCTATCAGCGTTTCCGACAACGGCAATTACCCCTGGGTCTACAATGCCGATCTGGACCGCTTTGAGAGCAGCAACCAGGAGCAGGACAAGACAAGTTCCACGACCTCGTTTGCCTTTACGCTGAGCGCACCCACCGTTCTGCGCTTCGGCTACGGCGTTTCCTCGGAAAACGGCTATGACAAGCTGACCATCACGCTCGCAGAAGACGGCGGCAGCACGGAAACGCTGGCCGACGCTGTCAGCGGCGAGAAGAGCGGCAGCATCAAGAAGCAGCTTGCAGCAGGCAGCTACACACTGACGCTGTCCTATGTGAAGGACGACGCCTCCAAGGGCGGCTCGGATATGGCGTATGTCAGCGTTCTGACGCTGGCCGGCATGGCCCGCGTGATCGTGGAGAACACCACGTTCCCGAAGGCGGAGGGCGCTGTCTGGGAAGGCACGCTGGCCGACACCTGGATCGAGCTGACTGGCGAATCGACCATGATGGGCTGCGTTGTGGAAGCACTGGATGGCCACACCGTCGTCGGCGCGGAAAGCAACTACATCTCCTCCATTGACAACTTGAAGGCGTTTGACGGCGGTACCATGTCCGGCTGGATGGGCACACTCAACGACTGGTTCACAAACTTTGGCTTTGGTGAATTTACCGTTGCAAAGGGCACGCTCTGCGCGGGCGACGAGATCCGCATCATGTACACCCGTACCGTTGAGGATCTTGGCGGCAGCTGGAACAATTCCGACACCCGCCTCAAAGCGCTCACATTCAGCACCGGTAAGCTGGCGCCCAAGTTCAGCGGCGACACCTTCACCTACACCCTGACTGTGCCGGAAGGCACGACCTCGCTGCTCGTCACACCGACGGCGGCAAACAAGAACTATCAGGTCCGCGCCTATCTCGGCACGCAGGCTACGGGCCGCGAATATTCCCGCACGTCCCTGATCCCCATCGCAAATGGCAGCGTCATCACCGTCGTCTGTGCAGACGACAGCTGGCCCACCATGAATGAAACGAGCGACGGCAAGCGCACTTACACCATCAACGTGGTTTACGGCACAGCTCAGTCCTCTGACGCAGGCGTTGCGTCCGTCAAGGTCGCGGATGTTGAGGCAGCCGCGGGTGAGAACAACGCCTACACCGTCACTGTACCCTACGGCACGGCTATCACGGCAGACAGCTTTGTTATTGCGCTCTCCGACAACAAGGCCGGCGTCACCGCAGGCCCGACCGAGGGCGAAGGCGGCGTCTGGAGCTTCACTGTGACCGCTGAGGACGGCACCGCTGTGACCTACACCGTCACTGTGACCGTCGCGGAAGCGCCGAAGTCCTCTGACGCAGGCGTGACCTCCGTTTCCGTCGCGCACACCCCGGCCTCGAAGACCGGTGAGACAGCCTACACGGTCAAGCTACAGACGAACGCCGAGGTTACGGCAAACAGCTTCCAGATCGTTCTGTCCGATGAAAAGGCCAGCGTCTCCGCTCCCACAGCCAACGGCGATGTCTGGACGTTCACCGTTACCGCCGAGGACGGCACGACCACCGCAGCGTATACCGTCACCGTGACCCGCAGAAGCGCATCTGAGACGACCCCACTGCGGACGGTTACGCTCTCCATGCTCAGGGCAAGCCTGGAGGATACGACAACGCGCAGCTTTACGCTGCATCAAACAGCGGGCAGCAATGTGCTGACTTCTCCGTATCGAATCGTTTCTGGCGCATCCGGGATTCAGTTCCAGGTTAAGGTATCCTACAATACGGCATATTCCGCCGTATATGCCTTCACGACGACCGACGGAACTGCAAAAGCAGTGGACGCCCCGCACGCGAAGAATATTGCCATCATCAATCCTGATCTTTCCGGCAGTCTGGTCGCGGTCATTACGCTGACGAACAAGACCGACGCCTCCGACGTCTGGGTCTACGAGCTGCGTATGCCGACCGAGGCGAACCATGCTCCCAGGCTGAAGGACGGCGTAATCACCCCGGCTGCGGCCTCGATCAACCTTGGCGAAAGCTATCAGTTTGATATGACGCAGATCTTTGAGGACGAGGACGCCTACGATAAGCTCACCTACCGCGTCTGGCGTGATGCCGAGAATCCGTTCTATGTACCGGCCTCCTACACATATACGCCCAGCGCTGCCGGTACGTATACGCTCGTCTTCAAAGCAAGCGACGGCAAGGCAGAAGCTCCGGAATACAAGTTCGTTCTTACTGTGATCGACCCGAACGCGAAGTCCTCTGACGCGGGTGTTGCGTCCGTCAAGGTCGCAGGCGTTGAGGCAGCAGCCGGTACGGCTGAAAACAGCTACTCCGTAACGCTTCCGGCAGGCACGGAGGTCATGGCAGCCAGCTTCGAGATTGTCACAAGCGACTCCGGTGCGACTGTCGGCGCTCTGACGAACGAAGGTACTGTCTGGAGCTTCACCGTCACCGCTGAGGATGGCGTGACCTCCAAGACCTACACCGTCACCGTTTCGTTCACCGAAGCCCCGAAGTCCAATGACGCGGGTGTCAGCAGCATCACCGTTGCGGGTTTCAAGGCTGTGGCCGGTGCGAACAACAGCTACACCGTCACGGTTCCCTATGGCACGGTCGTCAAGACCGGCAGCTTCGTGATCGTCACGAGGCATCCGCGCGCGACTGTCAGCGCTCTGACAAACACCAGAAATATCTGGAGCTTCACCGTCACCGCTGAGGACGGCGTGACCACCGCAGTCTACACCGTCACGGTCAATACCGCCGCGCTTCCGGAGCCGATCACTCCGGGTGTCGACAATAAGAAGCCCGCTTCGAAGCCCGAGGTCAAGCTTCCGTTCACCGACGTTTCCACGTCCGACTGGTTCTATGACGACGTTGCGTTCGTATACGAAAACGGCCTGTTCTCCGGCACGGACAGCAGAAGCTTCAGCCCGAACGCGTCCATGACGCGCGCCATGCTCGTCACGGTTCTCTACCGGCTCGAGGGCGAACCCACTGTCACAGGCAGAAGCAGCTTTACCGATGTGCGTTCCGGCGCGTATTACGAAAAGTCTGTCATCTGGGCAGCCGCCAACGGCATCGTCACCGGCACGGACAGCACCTCCTTCTCCCCCGACGCCAAGGTCACGCGCGAGCAGCTTGCCGCGATCCTGTACCGCTATGCGCAGTACAGGAAGCTGGACACCGATGCGAGCGCAAAGCTGAACAGCTTCACCGACGCGGACAGCGTTTCCGCCTATGCCAGCGAGGCGCTCGGCTGGGCTGTCTCGGAGGGCCTGATCAACGGTGCTTCCGGCAAGCTCATGCCGAAGGGCGACGCGACCAGAGCACAGGTCGCCGCGATCCTCCACCGGCTCGTGAAAAATGTACTGAACTGACCTCATAATCCCAATTTGCAGCACAGGACTGCCCCCCTTTTTAGGGGGGCAGCCCTGCGTGCTGTATTTCAGAGCATATCTGAAAGCCGGTAAACCAGACCGGCAGCAGCTATTGCGCCACTGGACAGATTACCGGTTTTCAGATATACTTGAAATGATACAACACATATGGAGTTGAATTGCGTGAACGTCTGGAAAACAAATAAAAAGGCCGCCGTCTGGGCGGTGCTGGCGCTGGTGCTGACGGCTGCGCTGCTGACCGGGTGCGGAGCGCCGCAGGCCGGGCCGAGCTATCACTGCACCGTCTCCATTTCCTGTGCATCGATTCTGGAGCACATGGAGCTTTGCAGCGAGGAAAAGCGGGAGCTGGTGCCGGAGGACGGCTGGCTGCTGGAGTCTGTAGAGGTCAGCTTTCAGGAGGGCCAGAGCGCTTTTGACGTTTTGCAGCAGGTCTGCCGGGAGAATAAACTCCATCTGGAATTTTCCACGACGCCGGTTTACGGCTCGGCTTACATTGAGGGCATCGGGAACCTCTATGAATTTGACTGCGGGGCGGAATCCGGCTGGATGTACGCGGTGAACGGCTGGTTCCCGAATTACGGATGCAGCCAGTATGCGCTGCAGGACGGAGACACGGTCACGTGGGTTTATACTTGTGAGCTGGGCAGGGACGTCGGCAGCGGCGGCTGGACAGAGGGCGAATGAGAAACAAAGACGCTTTTTCGGGATATCATCCCGTGATCAATTTTCTATATTACGCACTGGTGCTGCTGTTTTCGATGTGCCTGATGCACCCGGTCTATCTGGCGGTTTCGCTGACGGGGGCGCTGGCCTACGATATTCATCTGAAAGGCCGGAAAGCGGTGCGGTTTGCCGTCATGGGGCTTCTCCCCATGGCGGCGCTTGCCGCGCTTCTGAACCCGGCGTTTAACCATGAGGGCGCGACGATTCTGACGTATCTGCCCTCCGGGAATCCGCTGACGCTCGAATCCATGCTCTATGGTGCGTCGGCAGCGGTCATGCTGGCAAGCGTCGTATTGTGGTTTTCCAGCTACAACGAGGTTATGACTTCGGACAAGTTTGTGTATTTATTTGGACGCGTGATTCCGGCGCTGTCGCTTGTTTTGTCCATGGCCCTGCGGTTCATTCCGAAGTTCAGGGCGCAGATGCAGACGGTTTCGGAGGCGCAGGCTTGTATCGGACGCGATACGAAAAACGGAAGCGTATTCCGCCGCGTTGGGAACGCCGTCAAAATCTTCTCAATCATGGTCACATGGTCGCTCGAAAATGCCATTGAAACGGCGGACTCCATGCGCTCACGCGGCTATGGCCTGCCGGGGCGCACGGCATTTTCGATCTATCGTTTTGACGACCGGGACAAGGCCGCGCTTGCGTGGCTGGTTTTCTGCGGGGCGTATCTCATTTCCGGCTGGATGGCGGGCGGAACGTATTTCCGGTATTATCCGACGGTGAAGGCCGCCGCATGGACGCCGATGACGGTGAACTTTATGCTCGTGTATCTTGCGCTGGTGCTGACGCCGGTGATTCTCGACCGAAGGGAGGACAGGCTGTGGAACTCTTTGCAATCAAACATCTGAATTTTGCGTATCCAGAACAGGCAAAGAACGCGATCTCCGATTTCTCGCTGTCCGTCCGGCCGGGAGAATTTCTGGTGGTCTGCGGTCCGTCCGGTTGCGGGAAATCGACGCTGCTGCGGCAGTTAAAAACCGTCCTTGCGCCGCACGGACGAAGGAGCGGTCAAATCCTGTTTGACGGAAAGAATCTTGATGAACTTTCCCAGCGCGAACAGGCTGAAAAAATCGGCTTTGTGCAGCAAAGCCCGGAGAATCAGATCGTCACGGATAAGGTCTGGCACGAGCTGGCGTTCGGGTTGGAATCGCTCGGCTATGACACACCGACGATCCGCCGCAGAGTGGCGGAAATGGCGTCATTTTTCGGCATCCAGACATGGTTTTATAAGTCTGTTACAGAACTGTCCGGCGGACAGAAGCAGCTTCTGAATCTTGCGTCTGTGATGGTGCTTCAGCCGAAGGTGCTGATTCTCGACGAGCCAACAAGTCAGCTTGACCCGATTGCAGCGTCGGACTTTTTGGCAACGCTCGGCAAGATCAACCGGGAGCTTGGCACGACGATTATTCTGACCGAGCATCGCTTGGAAGAAGCGTTTTCCTTCGCGTCGCGCGTGGCGGTCATGGACGGCGGCAGACTGCTTTGCAGCGGAACGCCTGCCGATGTGGGCGCGGAATTAAAATCCAGCGGGAACGCGATGTTTTTGGCCATGCCGGCCGCCATGCGGATATGGGCGGCGACGGATTCCAAGGCAATTTGCCCCATTTCTGTCTGTGACGGGCGAAACTGGCTGCTGGAATACGCAAAAACGCACGAGTTGAAGCCGATTCCGGAAGAAAATAAAAACGCGCCGGACACGGAAACCGTTGTCTCGGCGCGGGAAATCTGGTTCAAATACGATAAGGACTTGCCCGATGTGGTCAAGGGTTTATCCTTGGAACTGCACAAAGGTGAATTTCTGGCCCTGCTCGGCGGCAACGGCACGGGCAAGACCACCACGCTCAAGCTGCTGGCAAGTCTGAAAAAGCCGTATCGCGGGGAACTGAACATCACCGGCAGCGTCGGAATGCTGCCGCAGAATCCGCAGACGCTGTTTGTAAAAGCCACGGTGCGCGAGGACTTATTGGAGATCATACCAAAATCCGAACGGAAATCTGAGCGTCTCGCACAGGTCGTTTCGCTCTGCAAGCTGGCGGAGCTGCTTGACCGCCATCCCTACGATCTTTCGGGCGGCGAACAGCAGCGCGCGGCGCTGGCGAAAATCCTGCTTCTGAATCCGGACATTCTACTCCTTGACGAACCGACGAAGGGACTTGACGCGGAGTTCAAGCAGACGTTTGGGCAGATTCTGCGGACGCTGCGAGCGTCCGGCGTGGCGATTCTGATGGTCAGCCATGATATCGAATTCTGCGCGAAGTATGCCGAACGCTGCGCCCTGTTTTTTGACGGCAATATCGTCACCGAGGCTGCGCCGCGCGTGTTTTTCAGCGGCAACAGCTTCTACACGACCTCCGCAAACCGCATTGCACGCGACGTGCTGCCGGAAGCCGTTACACCCGAAGACGTGATCGCGGCCTGCGGCGGAGCGGTCGCGCCGGAACCGGCGCTGCCGGAATATCAGCGTATTCCGCCTGCACCGGAGAAGGAAGCGCAGGTTCTGAAAAAGCTCCCGGTCTGGCGCAAGGCGCTTGCCGCCGTATCCGGTATCGTGTCGCTGGTGCTGATGATCCAGGCCATCGGCGTGACCGATCTGACAAAGCTTGTGGACGCAGGCGGACTGACAGGTCTTGCGGGCAGCCAGATGAGGCTCTACGGCATTCTGCTTCTCTCGCTGCTCGTGTTTGCGCTGTCCATTGGCCGAAAAGCCGACCGCCCGGATTATCTCATCCAGACGCCCGTGGAAAAGCGGAAGCTGAGGAACCGCACGATTTTTGCGACGGCTTTGATCCTCCTGCTCATTCCGCTGACGCTGTTCATCGGTGTGTACTGCTTCGGCGGGAAACGGTATTATTTCATTTCGCTGCTCATTCTGCTCGAATGTATGCTGCCGTTCTTCCTCATCTTCGAGGGGCGAAAGCCGCAGGCACGGGAGCTGGTGCTGATTGCCGTGCTCGTTGCACTGAATGTGGCAGGCCGCGCCGCGTTCTTCATGCTGCCGGAATTCAAACCGGTCGTGGCAATGACGATCCTGGCGGGCGTGGCCTTTGGCGGCGAAACGGGATTCTTAGTCGGCGCGATGACCATGCTGGTTTCGAATATGCTGTTTTCCCAAGGCCCGTGGACACCGTGGCAGATGTTCGCGATGGGGTCAATCGGCTGGCTGGCGGGAGTTTTGTACCGCAAGGGCGTCCTGCGGCGGTCGAAGCTCAGTCTGTGCATCTTCGGCGTGATCGCCTCTACCGTGATCTTCGGCGGTATTATGAATCCCGCGTCCGCGCTCATGTGGTCAGAAACGATCAGCTGGAAGATCATCATGAGCTATTACATCACCGGCATTCCGGTCGATCTGGTACGTGCAGTCGCTACGTTCGTCTTTCTCTGGCTCGGCGCGGAGCCGATGCTGGAAAAGCTGGACAGGGTCAAAACAAAATACGGCCTGGCGGAGTAAGCTCCGCCGGGCCGTTCGGTCTGTCAAAGAACTGCTGTTTTCCTATTTTGCGCAGGCTTTCCAAGGCCAGCGTAGGGGCGGACGCGGTTTTTATTCATGTCCGGCGGCGCTTGGGATGTCCTGAAGCGCGAAGCGGTATTCCTGCTCTGCGTCCGGATACTTCTCCCGGTCGACCTTGCCCAAAAACATGGCAAGCGGACGGACCCACAGGCCGCCGTCGCCGTAGAGCTTCCGGTAAATCACGCAGGGCTCACCGCTCTCGGAGTCCTTTGCAAGCGCCTCCACGAGATAATAATCGCCTTTGAAATGGCGGTAGACCCGCCCGATCTGAAGCTGCTGCATACCGCTTCTCCCCTTTCGCATAAATGTCCCGCAGGCCGCTTTGAACGGCCTGCGGGCTTTCGTTTTTATTTTGCCAGCTTGTTTTTATCGAAGAAATACTCCTTCGTCAGCTTCGCCACAACGCCGGACAGGGCGAACAGGGCGATAAAGTTCGGGATCGCCATGAGACCGTTGAACGTGTCGGCAATGTCCCACACCACGTCGAGCGACGCGACCGCGCCGACCACAACGACGATGATGAACAGGACCTGATAAATCTTTGAAACCTTGAGGCCAAACAGATACTGCACACAGCGGCTGCCGTAGAGCGACCAGCCAAGGATCGTCGTGAACGCGAAGAGCATCAGGGCCAGTGCGACGAAGACGGAAGCGAATTTCTGGCCGAACATGGTGGCAAATGCGGCTGTGATCAGCTCGGAGCCGACCTTGTGGCCGAAGGTGATATCCACGCCGCTGCAGATGATGGTCAGGGCCGTCAGGGTGCAGATGACGATGGTATCGGCAAAGACCTCGAAGATACCGTACATGCCCTGCTGGACGGGGCTCTTGGTATCAGCCGCCGCATGGGCGATGGCTGCGGAGCCAAGGCCCGCTTCGTTGGAGAAGGCGCTTCTGCGCAGGCCCCAGACAATGGTCTGCTTGAGCGCAATACCACTGGCCGCGCCGCCGAGCGCCTTGGGCGTAAAAGCTGTGGCAAAGATCTTGCCAAAGGCCGGGCCGATATTACCGGCGTGACCGAAAATCACGACAAGCGCAAAAATGATGTACAAAACGCTCATGACCGGGACGAGCTTTTCCGCCACGGCGCCGATGCGCTTGATGCCGCCGAAGAGGATCACGCCGATCAGCGCGGCGATCGCAACGCCGAACACGAAGTTCAGCAGCTTCCGCTCCCCTTCCGCAGCCGGGATGAAGGCGTCGATGGCGTCGTTCAGGGAGCCGACGATGGAGTTGACCTGCGACATATTGCCGATGCCGAAGGAAGCGATGGCTGCGAAAACGCAAAACAGAATGCCGACCCACTGCCAGTGCTTGCCGAGACCGTTTTTGACGTAGTACATCGGGCCGCCGACCCAGTCGCCCTTTGCGTCGCGCTCGCGGTATTGGATGGACAGCGTGACCTCGGAATACTTGATCATCATGCCGAGCAGCGCCGCCAGCCACAGCCAGAACACTGCGCCGTAGCCGCCGAGCGCGATGGCCTGCGAGGTGCCGACGATATTGCCGGTGCCGACCGTCGCAGCCAGGGCCGTTGTGACAGCCTGCAGCGGCGTGACCGCGCCAGCGCCTGCCTCCTGCTTCTGGAACATCTTGCCGACCGTGTTTTTCATCGCATAGCCGAACCGCGTGAACTGGATCCCGCGATTGCGGATGGTCAGATACAGACCGCCGACAATGGTACATGGCAGGAAAATGTACAGCCATGCGACCGTGTTCAGGGTTCCCGTGAAGAAATTGATGATAGCTTCCATAGTTCTCCTTTCCGGACGCCTTGCGGACGTCCCTCTCCCTTCTCAGAATATAACAAGTACGGTATGCATCATACCATAAAATAACTATTAAATCAATTTAAATCGCTACACAACATTATAGAATCTTTCCACGTACATTTGTGCATAATGCAAAGACATACGCAAAAACAGTGTTTCTGAGAAAAAAGGGATTGACGCGGCGGGAAAAACGTGCTATATTATTTAGGCAGTCGAGGTGCTAGTGTGGCTCAGTCGGTAGAGCAGCTGATTCGTAATCAGCAGGTCGCCGGTTCAAGTCCGGCCACTAGCTCCAGAAACCGGTG
>OGXX01002995.1_pt1 | contig 14614 bp, 16 predicted proteins | sample 1576301 | NCBI WGS metagenome assembly OGXX01 (sample SAMEA3541469, study PRJEB24748) | human gut metagenome | biome: human gut; feature: human-associated habitat; material: faeces | place: China | collected 2012
ATGTATAAGATAAGAGAAAAATGACCCCAGTATTTATAAGGGATAGGTGGATATTATGGATAAAAATAAAATTACAAAATCTTTAGCAGTGTTTGCATCAGTATTATTAATAATTATTATAGGAGTTGCTTCATTTGCATATTTTGGAACATTTAATGTAAATTTAAATAATAATGTAGTAGTAAATATTAATGCAGTTTCACCTGGAGATGCAACATTTATTTCAAATGCGACACAATTAAATTTACAAGTACCAGCGGCAAATATGAGTCAAACAGCCTCGAATAATGAAGTAGCCGCAGCCTCAAATACAGCAACACTAACAGTAAATTTAACTGGAGCAGCAAACTTACTTACAACATGTACATATGACATAGTTTATGAATATGATAGTACCTCAAATGTATATGGTAAAAGTCCGACTACAAAAAATGGTAATAAAGAAATCACATTACAAGTATCAAATGTAAATGGAACAAATAATTTTGCAAATGAAAAGAACTTTGATTATGATTCAAGTTGGACAAACAACAAAAGAACTCTTGTAAGTGGAGCCTCTATTTCAAGTATGGGGTCACTTACTACCCAAAATATATCAATAACAGGAAAATATTATAATCTAACAATATCACAATCCTCTTTAGAGGGAAAATCATTTACTGGAAAAATATATGTAACAAATCATAAATGTGAAACAAGTGATGGTGCAGCATTAACTATACTAAAAAATAATGGTGGGGAAAGTAGTATAACTGAACTTGATGAAAGTGAATTTGCAAATGTAACAACCGCAAGCGATAAAGGCGTGTATAAAAAAGCTGATGATTTAGGTACAAGTTATTATTATAGAGGTGCAGTAAATAATAATTGGGTAAAATTTGGAAAAGAACCTAATAAATGTATGTATAATAATTCAGAGGTATTATACGCTGAAATAGTTGACGGTGAGCTTAATATAAGAAAAGTACAAAATCAAGAAGAATGCTTATCTACAAATATGTGTATGTCTCAAGGTATGTATGGAGTTGGAATTAATGAAACTTTATGTCAAGCAGGAGGTGGTACTCCTTTAACTGAAAAAGCAACATTTACTACAGCCGACATGTATTGGCGAATAATAAGAATTAATGGTGATGGCAGTATAAGAATGATATATACAGGAACATCAAAACCAGAAAGTGGTACAGCAACAGTAATGAAAGGAGAAGGTACTCAAATAAGTACAAGTACCTTTAATAGTAGTTATAGTAAAGCAGAATATGTAGGTTATCAATATATAAAAGGTGAGCAACATGGTTATGGAGAATGTAATGGAACAAGTGCAAGTTGTACAGTAGATGGAAATACAGTATATAATAGTACAATAAAACAGGCAATAGATAAGTGGTATGCAGGAACAACATTAGAAACAGATGCGACAACAAAAAGTTTAGTAGCAGATCAAATATTCTGTAATGATAGAAGTGCATCATCAATACAAACAGCAGCTTGGACATCAACTGGATCAACATATAATTATGGAGCAGGTGGAAGATTAATTAATAAGAAAAAACCACAATTAATTTGTACAATAGCAAGTGATAAATTCACAGTAAATACAAGTAATGGAAATGGAGCTTTAACATATCCAGTAGGTCTTATAACAGCAGATGAAGTAGCAATGGCAGGTGGAGTATATGGTTCTAATAATGAAAATAGTTCTTATTACTTGTATACAAACCAAAATTATTGGTTGGGGTCGCCTGAAAGTATCAATGGTAGTTTTGCTAGTGGTTTTTTTGTACTTTCTTCGGGTAGTTTGTATAGTAATTTCGTGGATGATGCATATGGCGCCCGTCCCGTCGTTTCTCTATCCTCTAAAGCCAAGCTATCTGGTAGTGGAACATATAACGATGTTTACACAGTAAGTTAGAAATGTTATAATCTTTCTTGAAAAGGAAAGATTTTTTTATGGTTAAAATAGGTAATGTAGAAATAAATGGTAAGATAGTACTTGCTCCTATGGCTGGAATAACAAATAAAACATATCGTATGATATGTAAAGAGTTTGGTGCTGCTTTAGTAGTAGGTGAAATGGTATCTGATAAAGCTATAATGTTTGGCAATGAAAAGACTAAAAAACTTTTAGATATGGATGAAAGTGAAAGACCTATATCACAACAAATATTTGGTTCTGATAAAGATAGTTTTTGCACTGCGGCTAAAAAAGTTTATGAATATATGCATCCAGATATTATTGATATAAATATGGGGTGTCCTGTACCTAAAATAGCTATTAAATCACAAGCGGGTAGTGCACTTTTAAAAAGCCCTGAAAAAATATATGAAATAGTAAAAGCTGTAAAAGAGAGTGTTCCTTGTCCTATAACTGTTAAAATAAGAAGTGGTTGGGATGAAAATAGTATAAATTGTATGGAAGTTGCTAAAATATGTGAAAAAGCTGGTGCAAGTGCAATAACTTTACATGCAAGAACCAGAAGTCAAGGATATTCAGGTCATAGTGATTGGTCTTTAATTAAAAAGGTTAAAGAAAGTGTAAATATACCTGTAATTGGAAATGGTGATGTAACATCTTGTTATGAGGCTAAAAAAATGCTTTTAGAAACTGGTTGTGATTTAGTAATGATAGGAAGAGGACTTCTTGGAAATCCATGGCTTATCAAAGAATGTAATGATTATTTAAATGAAGGTAAATTACCTAAAAAAGTTACTTATAAAGAAAAAATAGAAATGATGAAAAGACATTTAACTGATTTAGTTTCTGAAAAAGGTGAAAAAAATGCAGTATTTGAAATAAGAACTCATTTTCTATATTACTTAAAAGGTCTTGAGGGTAGTAGTGAAATAAAAAATATGATATGTAAAGAAACATCTTATGAAAATATTATAAAAATACTTGATAATTATTTAAATCAATTGGATAATTTATTATAAAAAAAAGGCTTTTTGGCCTTTTTATTTGATTTCTAAAATAATTTCATATTCCTGAAGTATTTGTTGAAGCATCTTTTTATTCATATAATAGTTTTCATTATTATAACGAAGTATTAAATAATCATCTTTATTTTTATTAAATAGGGTAGTTTCTTTATTACTATCGATTTGTTTTAAAATATTTTGAACTTCATCATCAGTAAGCTCTTTTTTAAAGTCAATATGGTAACCATGAAGTGGATCAAAAATATAAAAATAATCTGTATAATATGCATAAACTACATTTGATTTTGTTATATATAAATAATAATTTTTATCAATATCTGTTTCCTTTAAAAAGGTACCTTTATCTATTAAATTATTTCCTTTGGTGGTTTCACCAAAATTAACTCTTACATAATAATCTTGATTATAAAGTTTATCAAATTCATTTTTCTTTTCACTTCTTAAAAAGTAAAATACCATAAATATTATTATTATTGTTAAAAGTATTGAACCTATTAATATTAAAGTGCTGTTATTTCTAACTTTTGGTTTATCTAAATCACTATTTTTCATATTATTCCTTTACTAAATTTTTAGCAACTTCATTTACAGGCCCAGCACCAATTGTTATAACTAAATCATTTTCTGAAACTATATTTTTTATATGTTTTTCAATTTTATCAAATGAATCTAAATAAATTACATTTGGATTTTTTTCTTTTATTAAATCTACTAAATCACTTTCTTTGACATTCCAAATATTTTCCTCTCTAGCGGGGTAAATTGGAGCAATTATAATATTATCAAAGTTTGAAAGTACATCAGCAAATTCTTTTAAATGCTGAATTGTTCTTGAATATGTATGTGATTGAAATATAGCATAGTCTTTATTATGCTTTGTTTTCTTTACTGAATCAAGTGTTGTTTTAATTTCACTAGGATGGTGAGCATAATCATCATAAACGAAGGCACCATTACATTTACCTAAAAATTCAAATCTTCTTCCTACACCTGTGTATGAAGAAAGTCCTTCCTTTATAAAGCTAATATCTATATTATAAAGCCTGCACATTGCAATTGCGGCAAGTGAATTATAGATATTGTGTTTACCCGTTACTGATAAAGATATTTTATCTATATATTCATTATCAATATATAAATCATAAGTAGGATGTCCTGCATCATCATATTCTATATTTTTGGCCATATAATTTGAATTATTATTAATACCATATGTTATTTTATTATAACCATTAGCCATTTTAATTGTATTTTCATCATCATTATTTACAATTAAATTACCATTATTATCAAGCTTATCTGCAAATTTTCTAAATGAGGAAATAATACCATCAATATTTTTAAAATAATCTAAATGATCATCATCAATATCTAAAACTATTTCACTTGTAGGGTAAAAGTCTAAAAAACTATCTACATATTCACAAGATTCTGCAATAAAATATTTTTTAGTTCCAACATTATAATTAGAATCTATTATAGGAAGGTGAGCACCAATCATTATTGTGGGATTAAGATTTGCTTTAACAAAAATTGTGCTAACCATACCTGTTGTTGTGCTTTTACCATGGGTTCCTGAAATACATAATACATTTTCATATTCTTTCATAAGAATTCCTAAAAATGTACTTCTTTCAAAAACTAATTTATTATTTTCTCTTGCATATTTTAATTCTTCATTATCTTCGTGAATAGCAGCGGTATAAACAACTATATCTGCATTTTTAACATTTTCTAAATTTGGTTTATTACTTACCTCGATGCCTTTTTCATTTAATGATTTTGTTATATCAGTAACTCCAGCATCATAACCAGTAATTTTACAGTTAAATGATAAAAGTATTCCAGCAATACCACTCATAGAGATACCACCTATACCTATCATATGAATTTTTTTATTTTCAAACATTTTTATTCTTCCTTTCAAATATATTATACTTTAAAAAAGATTAGATAGCAAATGAGTGACGATATAATAAAATAATTTTTTTATCTTTAATATCTATTATACCTTCCTCCTTTAAATTTTTAAGTTCTCTATGCATTGCACTTCGATCAATTGCTAGAAAATCTGCAAGTTCAGAAAAAGAAATAGTTAAATAAATTATACTACTTCCATGAGCTTGACTTTCAATATCAAAATATTCAAGAAGTTTATCACGAATTGTCTTTTTAGATATTATCTGAAGCCTATCATTTCTTTTTCTAATTTTATCATTTAAAATAATCATAATATTTTTTAAAAATGTATTAAAATATTCTTGATTTAAATTAGTATTTATTACTAAATCATAGTCAAATACTAAAACTGTTGTTTCTTCGTTTGCAATCATATCATACTCTTTGTTATATAAATATGATAAGTTAGAACCAAAAATGTCATCTTCGTAAAGCTCTTCGATTATAAGTTTATCTCCATTATAATCTGTATGAATAATTTTAGCATTTCCCTTAATTATTATACCAATTATATGATCTTTTAGTATTTTGGATATATTATCATTTTTTTTAAAAGTATAGTATAATCCTTCGAGATAGTTAATTAATTTATTTTTCTCTTTATCAGATATTTTATCAAATAATTTTATCATTTACACCTCTCATGTAAAATTTTATCATTTTTTTAATTATGTTGCAATTGCAACAATAATTTTTTTAAAAATGTGTTATAGTTTAGTTATGTTAGAGGAAGGTGGATTTATGAAAATAGTTAAAAGAGATGGACATATTGTTGATTATTGTCCAGAAAAAATTGAACTTGCAATTAAAAAGGCAAATGAAGAAGTTGCGGAAGAAGATAGAGTAAGTGATATTCAAATTAGAAATATTGTAAAATATGTTGAAGGATTAAAGAAAAAAAGAATGCTTGTTGAGGATATTCAAGATATTATAGAATATAGACTAATGGCTCTTGGAAAATATGCTCTTGCAAAAGAATATATAACTTATAGATATACAAGAGAATTAGTTAGAAAAAGTAATACTACAGATTTATCTATTAAAGAATTAATAGATGGTGAGAGTGAATATTGGAATACAGAAAATTCTAATAAAAATGCTAAGATAGTTACAACTCAAAGAGATTATTTAGCAGGTATTACCTCAACAGATATAACTCGTAGATTTTTACTTACTGAGGATATTGTAAAAGCTCATGATGAAGGTATTATTCATTTTCATGATGCTGATTATTTTGCTCAAAATGCACTACATAATTGTGATTTAATTAACCTTGAGGATATGCTTCAAAATGGGACAAATATTAATGGAGTTATGATTGAAAAACCTCATAGATTCTTAACCGCAATGACTATTGCTACACAAATTATTACTGCTGTATCATCATCACAATATGGAGGATGTACTATAACTCTTACTCATTTAGCACCATTTGTTAGATGTAGTTATGAAAGATATTTAGATAAATATAAAGCAAGAAAATTTAAAAAAGAAGATGCTGAAAAATATGCAAAAGAGGATTTAAAAAAAGAAATTACTGATGGAGTTCAAACATTCCAATATCAAATAAATTCAATGACTACGACTAATGGTCAAGCACCATTTTTAAGTGTATGTATGTACTTGGGTGAGACTACAGAATATAAAGAAGAATTATCTTGGATTATAGAAGAATTTTTAAAACAAAGAATACTTGGTATGAAAAATGAACAAGGTGTATATATTACTCCAGCATTTCCAAAACTTCTTTATGTGTTAGAAGAAGATAACATTAATAAAAATGGTAAATATTACTATTTAACTAAACTAGCAGCAGAATGTACTGCAAAGAGAATGGTACCAGATTATATCAGTGAAAAGATAATGAAAGAATTAAAAATTGATAAAAATGGTAATGGTAATTGTTATCCTTGCATGGGTTGTAGAAGTTTCTTAACTCCTTATGTTGATGAAAATGGTAAACCTAAATATTATGGCAGATTTAATCAAGGTGTTGTTACAATTAATTTAGTTGATGCTGCTTTATCCAGTGATAAAGATATGGATACATTCTGGCAAATATTTGAAGAAAGACTTGAGTTATGTCATAAGGCTTTACAAATTAGACATAAACGTTTAAGTAAGGCAACAAGTGATGTTGCACCTATTCTTTGGCAACATGGTGCTTTAGCAAGACTTAAAAAGGGAGAAAGTATTCATGAGTTATTACATAACGGATATTCAACAATAAGTTTGGGTTATGCGGGACTTTATGAATGTGTTAAATACATGACTGGACACTCTCATACAGACAATGGAAAAGGTAAAGAATTTGCTCTTGAAGTTATGGAAAAAATGAATGCTAAATGTAAAGAATGGAAAGAAGTTGAAAACATTGACTATAGCGTTTATGGTACACCAATAGAATCAACTACTTATAAATTTGCAAAATGTTTAAAAGATAGGTTTGGTGTTGTTAAAGGTATTACAGATAGAGACTATATTACTAATTCATATCATGTTCCTGTGTTTGAAGAAATAGATGCATTTACTAAATTAAAACTAGAAAGTGAATTCCAAAAACTTAGTCCAGGTGGAGCAATTAGTTATATAGAAACACCAAATTTATCCAATAACTTAGATGCAGTATTAGAAGTAATAACATTCATTTATAATAATATTATGTATGCAGAGTTAAATACAAAGAGTGACTATTGTCAGGAATGTGGATATACTGGAGAAATATTAATAGATGATAATATGGAATGGTATTGTCCAAACTGTGGAAATAGAGACCATAATAAACTTAATGTAGCAAGACGTACTTGTGGTTATATTGGAACTAATTTCTGGAATAAAGGAAGAACTCAAGAAATTAAAGAAAGAGTTTTACATATAGACAATAAAGAAGAAAAGGATACTAAGAAAGACAAGGAAGAAAAATAATGGCAAGGTATAACTTAATTAGAAAAATGGATATTTCTGATGGACCAGGAATTAGAGTTTCTATATTTATGCAGGGGTGTGCTTTCCATTGTAAGAATTGTTTTAATAAAGAAACTTGGGACTTTAAGTTAGGACATGAATTTACTGATGAAACTATTAATAAAGTTCTAGAGTTGTGTGATAATGAAGTGGTAAAAGGCTTATCTATTTTAGGAGGTGAGCCACTTCATCCACTTAATATAGAAGCATCTACAAAACTTGCAAGTGCATTTAAATGGAGATTTCCTAATAAAGATTTATGGGTTTGGACAGGATTCTTGTATGATAAAGATTTAACTGGAAAAGAAATACTAAACTATATAGATGTTTTAGTTGATGGACAATATGTAAACGAGTTACATGACTTTAATTTAAAGTGGAGAGGTTCATCTAATCAAAGAGTAATAGATGTGAAAAAAAGTTTAAAGAAAGGAAGTATTGTATTACTAGAAAGTGCTTATGAAAAAGAGAGGGTTTGAAGTAGCTAAAGGTTACGAAAATATGGGAGTTGTTATTCCTGAAAGAAAAACTAAATATAGTGCAGGCTATGATGTTGAAGCAATAGAAGATACAGTTATCCCACCATTTAAGCCAGGTATGAAACCAACTTTGGTTAAAACGGGACTTAAAGCATATTGTCAGAATGATGAATTCTTTATGTTAGTCAATAGGTCAAGTAATCCTGGGAAAAAAGGACTAGTCTTAGCAAATAGTGTTGGAATAATTGATGCTGACTATTATAATAATCCAGATAACGATGGACACTTTATGTATGCATATTATAACTATTTTAACGAAGACGTAGTTATACATAAAGGTGACGTTATTGGTCAAGCAATATTTATGAAATATTTAATAACTGATACAGATAATGCAACCGGCGAAAGACTTGGAGGTTTCGGTTCAACAAGCAAACAAAAATAGTAAGTTATTCACTATTTTTATCATTATTTTCTTAAATATTTTTAATAGAGTATTGGATTTTTTGTAATTTATTGTATAATATATTTAATGAAATGTTAGGAGAAATTTTATTATGGATTATAAAAAAATAATAGATAGTACCAAATTCTATATTGGTAAGCAGGAAGACTATTCTAAATACAGACCAAGTTATCCTAAAGAGTTATTTGAATTTCTAGTTAAAGATTTTAATTTAAGAAATAAAGATATAGTTGAATTAGGTGCAGGAACAGGAAAGTTTTCTAAAATAGTTAGTACATATTGTAATAAAGTTTACTATGTAGAACCTAATATAGATATGATAAATAAAGGAAAAGAATATTGTAATGGCTGTCATAATATAATATTTATAAATAATAGTGCTGAAAATACACAACTTCCTAGTAAAATTGCAGATATTATATTTGCGGTACAAAGTTTTCATTGGTTTGATAAAAATAGTGTAAAAGAAGAAGTTAAAAGAATATTAAAACATAATGGATATTTTGCAATAGTGTGGAATGATTGGGAAGATGAAAATAATGAATTTAGCAAAAAATATTTTAAATATATAAGTGATTGGAATACAAAACTGACTGGTAGAAAGTATCAACACAAAAATATTACTGATAGAAAGAACTTTTTTAAAGAGGGCATATATGATACTTATACATTTATTCACTCAAAACAATATACTTTAGAAATGCTAATAGGTTTATCTAAATCCTTATCGTATGCACCAAAAGAAGATGAGATTTACTATGAAGAATTTATTAGAGGTATTATAGAAATTTTTAATAAATACCAAGAAAATGATTATGTGATATTTGATTTTCATACTGAAATGTATATTGGCAAAATTTAAAAAAACTTGTAGAAAAAAGCTCGTTGGTTCAACAAGCAAACAAAAATAGTGAAAAACTCACTATTTTTATTTATGCACTAATACTTTAGTTCCAGCACTTACATTATTGTATATAGTTTCCGCAGCAGTGTGTGGCATGTTTATGCATCCATGGCTTCCATTTGTTAAATAAATGTCTCCACCATATTCACTTCTCCATCCATCAGCATCATGTAAGCCTATTGCTTGGTCAAATGGCATCCAATAATATACGTGACTTTTATATCCTGGACCTTTTAAATAAGTATCATATTTTTTATATGATATACTAAAATATCCTGTTCTAGTATGAAGTCCCTTATTTCCAGTAACACATGGTGTAGTTAAAACAAGTACGTTATTCATATAAAAGTTAACTGTTTGATCACTAATATCTACTTCAACAAATGTGTCTGGTATTAATCCAATGTTATTTTTGTTTATATAGCCTAATATGTTTTCTTCAGTCTCAACGTAATAATATTCTTTTGTTTCACTTAGTACAACAACCTTTTGATATTTTGAAATAGTATTAACTTTTGTATAACTATCAGTGTAATCATAAATATTACTATCTGCTTTTAAATAACCAAAACTAAATATTTCTTTTTTATTATTTTCATCCAAATACTCATTAACCATATTTTTAACATTTTTGACTAATTCTATAATAGTTTTAGTTTCAACAGGTGCCTCTTTATCAATGTTTACACAATTAGTTGTGTTAATATTGAGTGCTGCAATAAATCCAAGTATTGTACAAAGTCTTTTTTTATTCATATAACTATTCTCCTTTGGTTAGTTATTTTATAACTTTATTTACAATTTGTAAAGCAAAAATTAAAAGAAGACACTATTTTCTAGGTCTTCTATGATTTTTAACTGGTTCTCTTTCAATAAATAATTCTTCTACCTTGACTTTTAAAGTATCTGCGATAAACCCAATATAATCAACTCTCATATTTCTTTTTGCATTTTCTAGATTTGAAATGTATGTTGCAGTAGTTCCTAACTCTTCTGCTAAATCTTCTTGTGACCAATTCAATTTAAGCCTATAGTATATGATGTTGTTTGCTAAAATATTTCTTGATTGTTTACTATAATTCTTCTTTTTAATATTTATCACTTCCTTGTTTATATCATAATTTTATTGTATAAATTTTGCTATGTATTAACCATACCAACTATGTAGTAAGAAAACAGTGGAAATGTTCAAGTTTATGTATTATAATTATTATAGAAAGAGAGGACTTATGGAGATAAAATGTGTAGTGGAAAAAATAGATAGGGATGTTAATGAAATTATGAATTTAAAGTATCCTTATCTTCCTGAAAAATATTTTAAAAAGTATTTGGGAAATCAAGATAAGTTTAGTAAACTCGGTATTATTATTAACGATTATTTAGAAAAAATACTAAGTTTAGAAAATGAAAATGTGTATGTTGATAATGCTAAAGAAGTGGAAAGAATTTTAAATTATTATCAAAAAAGTGTTCTTTTATACCCAGAGTTTGATGGTGAAATACTTGCTAAAGGGTTAATTAGTGATGTTTATAGTGGTAAATTAAAACTACCAATTACGGTTGATGATGTTATGCTTTGCGAAGTTGATGAGTATGTTAAAGAGGATGAACTCCTTTTTGAACTTGAATGGATAATTATGTTTTTATCAATTGTTTATAATGTTGGCTTAAAATAGACTTTTATAATCTATTCTTTTGTTTATTATTCATAGTATATATTGAAGGAGATAAAATATGAATAATTATGAAAAAGCTTGTTTAAAAATCCAAAATTATAAAAGAAATAATATAGGCTGTTGTTACTGTTTTGGGAATACTGGCCCAACAGGTCCAACTGGAGAAGCAGGGCTTGGAAGTATAAGCATTGGTACTACTTCTACAGGTGCTGCTGGTACAAATGCAACAGTTACCAATACAGGAACAGCACAAGATGCTATTTTAAATTTCACAATTCCTAGAGGTGCGACAGGTGCCACTGGTCCAACAGGTCCAACAGGTGCTACTGGCCCAACAGGTCCAACAGGTCCAACTGGTGCTACAGGTCCAACAGGCCCAACAGGAGCTACAGGTCTAACAGGAGCTACAGGTGAAATAGGAGCCACTGGTCCAACAGGTGAAATAGGAGCCACTGGTCCAACAGGTCCAACAGGCCCAACTGGAGCAACAGGTCCTCAAGGTGAAGCAGGAATCACGGGCCCTCAAGGTGAAGCAGGAGCAGCAGGTCCAGCAGGTCCAACTGGTCCAACAGGTCCAACAGGAGCAACAGGTCCAACAGGTCCAACAGGCCCAACAGGCCCAACAGGTCCAACAGGTCCAACAGGTCCAACTGGTGAAACTCCAACAATATCAATTGGAACAGTAACAACAGGAGACCCAGGTACGCAAGCTGCTGCTTCAATAACGGGAACAGCACCTAATTATATACTTAATTTAACTATTCCTCAGGGGCCAACTGGATCTCCTGCATAAAAAACTATAGACATCTTTAATAAGGTGTCTTTTAATATGTTCATGTAAAAATATTGACAATAATTGTTAAAACATTATATACTTTTTATAAGAGGTTAAAAATTATGAGGCATGAAATGAAATTAAATAATACTCCGTTTGTGGCTATTAAAAATAAAACCAAAACTATTGAATTAAGATTAAATGATGATAAAAGACAAAAGATTAATGTTGGAGATGAGATAGAGTTTATCAATAATGTGACTAGTGAAAAATTATTAGTAGATGTTGTCAATTTACATAGGTTTGATAGTTTTAGTGAATTGTATAAGCATTTTGATAAAATACTTTTAGGTTATGATGAAAGTGAACAATCAGTTGCAAAAGATATGGAAGAGTATTATTCTAAAGATGAGCAAAAGAAATATGGTGTTTTAGGTATAGAAATTAAAGTTGTATCGTATGTCAAAAAAGAAAATATTGGTTAATGAATTCTTTTTAAAATTTTTAGTATTTCTTTACTAAAAATTAACAGTGTGATACAATAATTGTGTTAATAGTATGATAATAGATACTAATAAAAGTAGGAACATAGAATTTGAAAGTAACATGGTAATATCTATGATTAGTGTTTCTTTGAATAATGATGTTATAACTATTTTATTGGTAAAAATGAAAGAAGGGAAAAATAATGAACGTAGTTGAAGTTAAAAATTTAAGTAAGTCATATAAAAATTTAAAGGCTGTTGATAATGTGTCTTTTAACGTTAAAAAAGGGGAAATACTTGGACTTTTGGGTCCTAATGGAAGTGGTAAAAGTACTACAATTAATTCTATACTTTCTTTACTTAAAATTGATAGTGGAGAAATTAAGTTATTTGGAGAAGTAATGAGTCCTAGTAATTATGAAGTTAAAAAAAATATTGGTGTTATTTTTCAAGAAGTTGGAGTGTTTGATGAATTAACTGTTAAAGAAAATATTGATTATTTTTGTGGACTATATATAAGTGATAAAAATATAAGAAAAAAGTATGTTATGGATGCTATTAAGTTAGTGCATTTAGAGGATTTTATTAATTTTTATCCTAAACAACTTAGTGGAGGATTACTTAGAAGACTTAATATTGCTTGTGGAATAAGTCATAAACCTAAACTAATATTTTTAGATGAACCTACTTCTCAAGTTGATCCACAAAGTAGAAATAGTATATTAGATAGTATTAAGAGTTTATCTAAGAAGGGTGCTAGTATTGTTTATACTACTCATTATATGGAAGAAGTAGAGATTCTTTGTGATAACATTATAATTCTTGATAAAGGAAAGATAATAGCTAGTGGAACTAATGATGAGTTAAAGAATTTAATAGATGTAGAAGAAAAAATAACTATTGAAGTAAATGATGTTAGTGAAGACTTAATAAATAGTATTAATGATATAAAAGAAGTAATAGATGTTAGAAAAGTTAATAATAATGTAATCATTAATTATAAAAAGGGTAAAAGTAATTTAGAAAACTTAATTATGTTTTTAAAGAAGAATAAGATTAAATATAATAAAATCTTTAGTGAAAGACCTACATTAAATGATGTGTTTTTATCTCTTACTGGGAAGGAACTTAGAGACTAATGTTTATACATAATTTAAAATATTCTTTGAAAATTTTGCTTAAGAATAAGGGATTAATATTTTGGACTTTTGTTTTTCCTATTATATTAGGTACTTTATTTAAGATGGCTTTTTCTAATATAGAAAATGAAGAAAAGTTAAGTGTTATTGATTTGGCGGTTATTAAGAATAGTGAATTTGATAATGATTTTATGTTTAGTGAAGGAATTAAAATGCTTAGTGATAAAGAAAGTAGTGAGAGATTATTTAATGTTAAGTATGTTAGTTTAGATGAGGCTAAAAAGTTGCTTTTAGATGAAAAAATAAGTGGTTATATATTATTAGATGAGGGAAAAAGTAAGATTTTTGTTAATAAGAGTGATATTAATAGTACTATTATTAAATTTGTTGTTGATAATATAGAGAGTAAAAAGAATTTATATAATGTTGTTGAAAATTATTCTATTAGTCATGATATGTATGATAAATACTATTTGTTTATAAGTAATGTTAGTAATGAAAGTAAAGTTATGTTAAAGGATATTAGTAATAATAATTTAAGTTATACTAATATAGAATATTATACTTTGATTGCTATGACTGCTCTTTATGGTGGAATGCTTAGTTTGTTTTTGTGTAATAAGCATCAACCTAATATAAATGTTGTTGGTAAAAGAAGTAGTGTAAGTGGTATTAAGAAGAGTACACTTATTATGAGTAATTTACTTGCTTCTTATATTGTGGAGGTTTTAGGTATTTTTGTGGTACTTAGTTATACTTTGTTAGTTTTAAATGCTGATTTTGGTAGTAATTTATTACTAATAATATTACTTACTTTAGTAGGTGCG
>OGXX01002999.1_pt1 | contig 14593 bp, 12 predicted proteins | sample 1576301 | NCBI WGS metagenome assembly OGXX01 (sample SAMEA3541469, study PRJEB24748) | human gut metagenome | biome: human gut; feature: human-associated habitat; material: faeces | place: China | collected 2012
GAAACGAAAGCCGGAGGAGTACACCGTAGGCATGATCCTTCGGCTGACCGAAGGCAGCCTTGCCCCGGTCGACTGCGTCGAAGACGGCACCGACTGCGGCCGCGCCGACCAGTGTGTCACCGTTCTGCTCTGGAAGAAACTGAACGACGCCATCAACGGCGTCGTGGACAACATCACCCTGGCAGACCTCGTGGACTGGCAGATGCAGAAGGCGAATGAATATGTGATCTGAGATTCAGAGTAAAAGAGAAGGATGTATTGCGGTAACGATTAAAAATATTACTGCAGTACATCTTTTTTTGATTCGATGATCTGTAGCTGCGGGGAGTAAAGGCCGGGAAATCGTCGGATCCGACATTTACAAGTGAAAAAAATTTTGTTATGATAAAAAACAGCGCCGGAAGCACATTTTTGCGGCGCCGAGAATATGAAAAGTGAGGAGTTTTTCCGGATGAAGAAACAGCAGGAAAGTCTCAAAAACATGGTATACCAGGCCATTTTGAACGGCATTTTTACCGATGAATATAAACCGAACCAGATTATCAATGAGCAGGAGCTTGTGCAGAAATTCGGTTGCAGCAAGACGCCAATCCGTGAAGCACTGGTGACGCTCTGCAACGAGGGAATTCTCCGCAGCTTCCCGCGCTTCGGCTATCAGGTCGTCAGCGTATCCCGCGAGGAGGCACAGAATATCCTGGATTTCCGTCTCGTTCTTGAAGGCGGATACCTTCGCCAGTCGATCGGAAACATCACCGAAGAAAACCTGGCAGAGCTCGCCGAAATCGACGAGAGATGCAAGCAGAGCACCGACAGCGTCTGGGATCACTGGGAGGCAAATACAGCATTCCATCTGAAGCTGATTTCCTTCTCCGGCAACGCTTACGCATATCAGGAGCTTGAACGCACCATGAACGTCTTAAAACGCGCTTACGCCCAGTTTTACTGGCAGACCTGGTCCAACGTAAACCCGGCATTGGACATTGCGCATCATAACGATATTATGCAGAGCATCCGGGAGAAAGATCTGGAGAAGACGCAGAACTATCTGAAAGAGGATCTGGCGGATTTTTGTGGGTAAGAAATGAGACAGAGTGTATGGGAACGAAAAAATCCCAAGACACTCTGTTTTTTTGCGCGCTGGAGGCCTTTTTCAGGCACGCTCTGGTGCTCGTGATTATCCATGAAAATGCTTCTCCCGATACTGCTGCGGTGTCACCCCGCTGCTTTTCTTGAACTGCCGGTAAAAGTAGGAAACGTTTTCGATTCCGATCTGGTCACAGATTTGCTGGGGGGAGAAGCCGGTAGTGGCAAGGAGGCGTTTGACGGCAGCCATGCGTTCGTCCATGATGTAGCTGCTGAGCGATGCTCCTGCCTTCGCGCTGAAAATGTGGGACAGGTAGTCCGGGTTCATGTGGATTTCCTCGGCGATGGAGGTGCGGCCCAGTTCAGGATCGGAAAGATGCGAACGGATATGAATATCTTGGTATACTGATCTTGTTTCGTGCTAATACTATATCACATTTATAGTATGTTTGCTATGCTGATTTTCTGAATCTTTTATAAAGAGTCCCTGACTTCCGCAAGCGTCGGAATCGATGTGCTGGCGCCCTTTTTCCCTACCGCAATCGCAGATGCCATGGCGGCAGTTTTGAGTGCTTCTTCCGGTGTTTTTCCGTTTATGATTTCACCGACAAAGTATCCGGTAAAGGTATCGCCTGCCGCTGTGGTATCAACGGTTTTTACCGGGAAAATGCCCTGTGCGCAGCGTTTGGTGTGATAGCCATACATGGAACCTTCTTTGCCGAGAGTGAGCACAATTTTGCTATCCGGAAATTTGTAAACCAGTCCGTTCAGCAGAGCAGTGCCATCCGCGTTTTCAGCAAGGGCAGCACCCGTTTCTTTTAAAATTGCAGCGGCCTCAATTTCGTTCAGAATCAGATATTCGGCCTTTTCGAGCGGCATCTGGAAAATCTTTTTATTGACGGGTGAGGGGTTCAGCACAATGTGCATGCCTTTTTCGTGCGCGCAGTCCATCAGATAAGGGATCTCACTGATTTCATTCTGCAGAACCAGATAATCGCCAGGTTTCACGAAGGTTAAGACATGATCTACATCTTTCTTTGTGATTTCCTGATTTGCACCGCCGAAGAGGATAATACAGTTTTCACCTTCCGGTGTATTCTGAATGATCGTGTGTCCCGATGATCCTTCTTTTTTCAGAACAAGATCCGTGTGAACACCAGCATCTTTCAGCGTTTCCAGCAGCGGAGCAGAATCCTCCGCCCCAACAGCGCCGGCATGCCACGTTTCCAGACCATATTTTGCAAAAGCAATCGCCTGGTTCAGCCCTTTTCCGCCGCTGAAAATCTGCCGGTCATCCGCCAAAAGCGTCTCGCCGGGCTGGACAAAATGATTGACGGAGTAGACGTAATCGATATTTAAAGAACCGAAGACTAATACTTTCATAGATACTCTCTTTCTGCTTCCTGTTTATTTTACAGAATCAGTCACAAGGAAAATACCATAGCTTTTTGGAAGCGGTAAAGCCAGTACATAGATTCCTTGTAATTCATCATAATGCAGAACCTCCGATTTTTCAAATCAAAATCAGAGCCTGTTTGAAAAAGCCTGTTAAAAAAGGTTTTCCGCAAAATGTGTGTCACAATTTACGGGAGATTTTGCCCGGATGAGGGCATCGTAGAGGTTTTCAGGGTGGACAGAAAGAGCAATATAAAAAAGCCATCTGTGCAAGTCTGCCCAGATGGCTGTCAAGCGTAATACTTTTGTTATTTACAAACTTCGTCAATATCCACACGGTCGATCATAATATTCAGGATCTCCGTATCAGTATCTTTCATGCCGACTCTTCCGATGTATCCCATACTCTTGATCGTATCCTCGACATCTTCCCGCACGATACCTTCTCCCGGCTGGAAGCTTCTGTGGTGCTGACCCATGTAATGAGCCAGAATTGCGGCATCAACAGCGGATGCGATTTTTGCTGCACAGGAGGATTTTGCTCCGTCGCAGACGATACCGCCGACGTTTCCGATGGTGTTGACGATGGTCAGGCTGACATCCTCATACGATCCGCCGGAAAGATATGTAATGGCAGCTCCCGCACCGCAGCCTGCGCTGACGGCACCGCAGTAAGCGGAAAGGCTACCAATATATTTTTTCTGATGAACGGCGATCAGGTTGCTGACAACGAGTGCGCGGTACAGTTTATCCTGAGAAACGTTCCATTCTTTTGCAAATTCAATAACAGGAAGAGAAACGGTCATACCCTGGTTTCCGCTGCCGGAATTGATGACAACCGGAAGGGAACAGCCGCTCATACGTGCATCGGAACCGGCAGCTGCGCGGGCACGGGCGCGGATTTTAACGTCATTGCCATAATCATTCAGAAGGGTGCAGCCTACCTGTGCTCCGTACGGATGATTCAGGCCTTCATCGGAAATCGCAGAGTTCATGGTGATCTGACGGTCAAGAATGTCTTTGACATCTTCGATTCTTACTGTATCGGCAAATTCGAGAATGTCTTTGACATTCAGCACGCTTTTATCTACATATTCCGGAGAGTCCTCATGTGCGGCAATCTGGTAGAGTACTTCACCGTCTTTTACAATGCGTGAAATCAGTGTATGGCGGTTGACAATGGTAACCTCCGCACTATGTTCCCCGGCAATGACTTTTGCAACGATATAGAGATTTTCTACACCTTCCTTTAACGTACAGGTGCAGAATCCCTGCTGTACCAGCTCTTTTGTCTTTTCGATGTCTGCTTCGGTTACGTCCTCAAGAACCTCAAGCTCACGATCTGCCCGTCCGCCGACAACACCGAGCGTTGCCGCAACATCAATTCCTTTCAGTCCGTTGGAATTTGGAACCTTAACGCCTTTTACATTTTTGATAATATTTCCGCTGCAGCAAAGTTCAATCTTCTCCGGCATCTGTCCGAGCACCTCGTGTGCTTTCGCAGCCGCATAGGCAATCGCAATCGGTTCGGTACATCCGAGGGCCGGAACAAGTTCGTTCTTTAAAATCTTTACATAACTGTTGTATAATTTCTGATCCATTGAAGTTCTCCTGTGTGTTTTTTATCCGGATAAACAATAAGTTTTGCATACTATCTGGTTATACTAATGATATATCACTGATAATATCAGATGTCAAGCATAGAATTGCATCTTCCCAGGCTACAAGACTGAATTTGCGGAATGCTTGTTCTTCTTCGGCTATTATAGCCCGCGTGAACAGTTCTCGTCGCAGGTTTTGTTTTGGAAATTCTTTTCAGACACACGTTGGGATTTTCCGGCAACACGTTGTATTTTTTTTCGACATGTCCTATACTGAAATATATAGCAAAGACCCAAAATAATACGCAAAAGGCAGTATTGCAGAGCGCGAATTACAAGGAGCCGATGGGAAGGCGTACCGGAGTATGATAAAAATCTGTGACGCAGTAATTCGCGCTTTGTGGTGCTGAATTTCTTACAGGGGAGGAAGTCTGTATGCAAAAAATTACGTTTCGAAAATTAATCGGAGAGAATTATATTTACCCGGAGCTGCAGGGACACTTTATAGAATTTCTTGGTTCTTGTATTTACGATGGCATCTGGGTCGGTGAGGATTCGGAGATTCCGAATTATCATGGAATCCGCAAAGATCTTGTGGATGCGTTTCAAAAGCTGCATCCGCCGGTGATCCGCTGGCCGGGCGGATGCTATGCGGATGTTTACCACTGGAGAAACGGTATCGGACCAAGAGAGAACAGGCCGGTTACTTATAATGAAAATTTTGGTACATTTGAAACCGATCCGAATCAGTTCGGTACGCACGAGATGATGGAATTCTGTGAAATGATCGGCGCAAAGCCATGGTTTAATATCAACATGATGACAGGTTCTCCGGCAGAGATGCGTGAATGGATGGAATACTGCAACAGGCGAGAATCCACAACACTTACCAGAGAGCGGAAGGTAAACGGACACGAAGCGCCGTTTCAGGTAGAATACTGGGGCATTGGAAATGAAGTCTGGGATGGCGGCGGAAAAATGACGCCACAGATGTATGCGAATGAATATCGGAAATTTACATCGTCCTGTCCGTCCTTTGGATCGGGCGATCAGGCGTTTCCGCCAAAATGCATTGCCAGCGGTCCGGATGGAAACAAGCCAAAAGAGCGTGTTGCGTGGACGAAAGACTTTTTCAAGGAGATGGGAAAATACCGTATGCCATCGCTTTACGGCTATGATCTCCATTTTTACAACTGGAATCTGAAACAGCTTCAGACAGAAAAAAAGTTCGATGAAAAACAGTGGTATGACGTGATCAATGGATGCAAAGAGCTGGAAAATGTCATTCACGAGCAACGCCGCCTGATAGATGCCGGTCTTGAAGCACTTCCGAAACCGGAGGGGCCGTTCCAGGCGGCACCGAGAAAATGTGAACTGATTGTCGGTGAGTGGGGCAACTGGCACAGCAGTGCGTTTAATGCACGCCCGGCGCTGTATCAGCAGTGCACGATGCGCGATGCCGTTACAACCGCACTGACACTCGACATCTTCCACCGCAATACCGGGGATGTGCGCATGGCATGTGTAGCACAGTCTATCAATGTCCTGAATTCCCTGTTCCTGACGGATGGTGAGCATTGTATTCTGACACCAAACTACGATGTGTTCGATATGTATCAGGTGCATCAGGGTGCGTATACGCTTGGCTTTGAGGAAAAGAACAAAGATCCTGAGGTCTGCATCTTTGCTTCGATCAAAAATGATGATATCTACGTCAATCTCGTAAATACAAGCTACAGCGAATCAAAGAAAATCGAATTGAAATTCAAACAGTGTCCGGAATTTGTTGAGGCCAAAACACTGTACTCCAAAGATCCGCAGAACTACAATGATGCGAGACATCCGAACCGAGTCCGCTGCAAAGAAGGAAAAGCACCTGCACGGGAAAAAGACTCCTTCCAGATTGCACTGCCGGCGGCTTCGGTCAGCGTTTATCATTTCAGAAAAACAGAAACAGAAAAGTAATACATACAAAACGGGCCGCCCCGGGGAAAAGGATTGTTCCCACAGGGCGGCTCATTTCTATTACAAAAACAATTCAATCACAAACACCACGGCACAGCATGCCACCGAAACCTGAAACAGGCTTGCACCAAACCATGCGGCTGCGATGCCGACGACAAGCGCGAGTGCGCCGGAAACAGGGCTCTGTGTTGCATGGACAATCGCCGGGAAGGTCATGACTGACAGCGTCACGTATGGAACGTAGTACAGAAACGACTGAATAAACTGATTTTTAATCGGCTTCCGAATCAGCGTCAGCGGCAGAATCCGGATTGTGTAGGAAACCAGAGCCATGACGGCGATATAGATATAATTATTGTACATCAGCATTTTCCTCCTCTGTCTTTACCGGGAACAGGATAGCTCCGGCGCAGGAAATCAGAACGGTGAGCAGAATCGTTCTGGTTCCGTCGGAGAGAGTGGAGATGCCCGGGAGATAGCTGCAGATAAAGCTTAAGAAAAAGCTGACGGCAACAAGACCCGCTACCACACGGCTCTTTCGCGCCGGGGGAATGATAATTGCAAGGAACATGCCGTACAGCGCCACGCTTAAGGCACTGACAGCGCGCAGCGGCAGCAGATTTCCGGCAATAATACCAAGAGCCGTGCCGATCGACCACGCGGGAGCAGCGACGAGAATGGCACCGTATGTATAATATGGATTCAGCCAGCCCGGGCGCGCGATTGTGATGCCAAACAGTTCATCCGTTACATCGTAACCAATGAGAAAACGGTGGAAAAACGGCGTGTCCGGCGAAAAGCGCTGGGCAAGCGCACAGCTCATCAGAAGATACCGCGCATTGGCGATGAGTGTAATGATAGCGACCTGCAGATAGCCTGCGTTGGCGGCAATCAGTGTAAAGGCAGCGTATTCTCCGGCGGAAGCATTGTTGAAAAGACTGGCGAGAAAGCCCTGAAAAGGACTAAGACCTGCCTTACGCGCTGCAATGCCGAGCGAAAACGAGACCGCAAAATAGCCAAGCCCGATCGGAATGCCATCGCGGATTCCGTTGACCAGAACCTGGCGGGAAAATGAATAAGATCTTTGTGAACTCATAAAAAGCTACTTCCTTTTCCTTCGCAGAAGCTAGAGCATGTCTGAAAAATCATTTCCGCAATCTGCAAGCCCCACTTTATGGTATATTTTGCCCTCATTCGGTTGCCGTAGCCCGCTACGCCGCCCTCATTCGGACAAAATCTCCCACAAACTGGGACTCGCAGCTTGCGAAAAGCCTTTTTCAGACACGCTCTAGAGCGTGTTTGAGAAAATTTTCCGTAATCTGAGATTCGCAGCTTACGAAAAGGTTTTTTCAGACATGCTCTGGCATCTGGCAAAAATGTTGGGGTCAAGAGATCAAAAATCCTCTTGCAAGCGAGCTTGCACCGGCTTTTTGATCTTTTGCCCTGATATCTGATGAAAATTATAGCAAGTTTCGACAGGTTCGTAAACTCTTATTTTGCTCTTGTTCGTTTCCCTCAGCCACCGCTTACGCCTGCGTTTCCAAGGCTGTTGAACTGAATTGTATAAAATTATGTACAAAAACAGAAGATAACGCTTGAAAATAGAAGAAAAATCCATTAATATCTATGTATACAAAAAACATTACCGAAGGTGGTGCCTACGATGAAACTGCGTGCGCTTGCAAAAATAAATCTTGGTCTTGATGTGACCGGAAAAAGAGAGGATGGTTACCATGAAGTCCGCATGGTAATGCAGACGATCCAGATGTACGATCAGCTGGAAATAAAGGAGAGCAAAGAACCCGGAATAAGGCTTACAACCAATCTGCCGTTCCTTCCGTGTAATGACGGAAATCTCGTATACAAAGCGGCAAAGATTCTGATGGATGAATTCGATATCCGTCAGGGTGTCGATATGAACCTGACAAAATTTATCCCGGTAGCGGCCGGCATGGCGGGCGGAAGCTCGGATGCGGCAGCAGCACTGGTAGGAATTAACCGCATGTTTCAGCTTGGTCTGACAAAACGCCAGCTGATGGAGCGGGGTGTGCAGATCGGTGCGGATGTTCCGTACTGTGTGATGCGCGGTACAGCGCTGGCAGAAGGAATTGGCGAAAAGCTGACATCCCTTCCCGGCGTACCGATGTGCTACGTGCTGATCGGAAAACCGGGCATCAATGTTTCGACGAAATTTGTCTATGGAAACCTGCATCTTGACGAGGTGACGGAGCATCCGGATATCGACGGCATGGTAGAGGCGATCCGGAATCATGACCTGTACGGCATCACGGACCGCATGGGAAATGTGCTGGAATCCGTGACGTGTCCGGCGTATCCGGTGATCGATGAGATCAAGGCACAGATGATGAAAAACGGTGCGGTCAATGCGATGATGAGCGGCAGCGGCCCGACCGTATTCGGCATTTTCGACGATCCGGACAAGGCAGAATTTGCCCGCGATCAGTTAAAAATAAGCGGACTGTCGAAACAGACATTCCTGACTACAGTATCAAAACCGGGAGGTACAAAGTATGGCAAAAAATGAGTTAGACCTGCAGATGGAGGATTATCAGTACCTTCCGCTCCGCGATGTCGTGTTCCGCACGCTGCGCCAGGCGATTCTGCGCGGGGAGTTAAAGCCGGGTGAACGGCTGATGGAGATCCGGCTGGCAAATCAGCTTGGCGTTTCACGTACGCCGATCCGTGAAGCGATTCGCATGCTGGAATTGGATGGCCTTGTAATCATGGTGCCGCGGAAGGGTGCGCAGGTAGCACAGATCACGGAAAAAGACCTGAACGACGTACTGGAGGTGCGGCTCGGACTCGAGGAGCTGGCGGTAAAACTGGCGTGTCAGCGGATTACAGAGAGCGAACTGCAGAAGCTTTATCAGGCATCGCGCAGCTTTGAACAAATGCTGGAGACAACAGAGACGGATGATCTGCAGAAGCTTGCACAGGCAGATGTGGCATTCCATGATGTGATTTATCAGGCGACGAACAACGAGCGCCTGATTCAGCTGCTGAACAATCTGCGGGAGCAAATGTACCGTTACCGGATTGAATATTTAAAGGATGTAAAATCCCGACGTTCCCTGGTCGAGGAGCACGATGCCCTTTATGAACGTATGAAAAATCGGGATCTTGCAGGCGCACAGAAGATGATCCGCGAGCATATCGAGCGACAGCAGGAGAGTATTATGCAGACCGTACATCACCAGAGCATGACGGGTGTAGAAGAAAAATAAAAGCGTATAAAATTTCGAAAAAGGAACATTCTGTTACAGAGTAAAAAATCGTGACAGAATGTTTTTTTATGGAATTTTGCAGAGTATATTTCTCCAGATGGTTTTTCGGAAGCTTTCAAAAGGAGGAGAAGGAGGGACGCAGGCATGGAAAAAGAGAAGACGCAGATTTCACTCACACTGGCGGAAAATGAAAGCGTGATCCGTACATGGTGTGAAAATTGCGATGATATTCAGATCCGCCCGATGAAACTCGGCAAAACGGGCGGAACCGGTGCGCTGCTGATCTACGTAGAAGTGGCGGTGAGCTGCGTTATGTTGAAGGATTCCGTGATCGGGAAGCTGTTGAACCGTCTGATGGAGGTTCCCGAGGCAGATATCCCGGGGGTTCTCTCGGAAAATCAGCTCGGAATTTCGGATGCACTGGAATTTGATACCATGGAAGCTGCGTTCGCTTCCATGCTTGCGGGAAATGCAATTCTTTTTGTGGATCATTATGACCGTGCAGTCAAGATCGGATCGAAGGGTTATCCCAATTTAGGAGTGCAAAAAGCGGAGTCCGAAAAAGTGCTGCGCGGCTCAAACGAGGGCTTTTCCGATTCCGTCAAAACCAACACGGCACTCGTCCGCAAGCGTCTGCGGACCACCGATCTGAAAGTGGAGGAGATACATTTTGGTGCGCGTTCTGATACGGTTCTGGCTCTGGTGTATGAGAAAGAGCTGATTTATCCGAAATTTCTGGAAGAGGTAAAACAGCAGATTGCCGGCTGGGAAGTGGACGGCGTTTTTGACAGCGGCATGGTCGAGCAGCTCTGCGAACCGCAGTGGAAATCGCCGTTCCCGCGCTTCGAGACGACCGAACGGCCGGACCGCGCGGCGATGGAGATTCTGGACGGAAGAATCCTGCTTTTATGTGATAATTCCCCGGTCGGGATTCTCTTCCCGGCATCATTTGACAGCTTTTTAAAGGTCAGTGAGGACCGGTATCATCATTTTCTGATCGTCTCATTTGAGCGGCTGCTGCGGTATGCGGCGGTCTTTCTCGCCCTGTGGATTTCGGGCGGATACCTGGCTGTCACGGGCTTTCACACGCAGGTGCTTCCGACCAAACTCCTGCTGGCGTTCGCCGAAGCGCGGAAAGGCGTTCCTTTCCCCGGCATTCTGGAAATTCTTCTGATGGAATTTGCTTTTGAACTGATCCGCGAGGCCGGTGTGCGCATGCCAGGGCCGCTTGGCGGGACGATCGGAATTGTGGGCGGACTGATCATCGGAGATGCAGCGGTTTCCGCCAATCTGGTGAGCCCGATGACCGTCGTTGTGGTTGCGGTTTCGGCGCTCTGTTCGCTGGCGATTCCGAACGAAGAGTTCGGTGCGCCGTTCCGGCTGCTGAAATTCGGCTTCATTTTGCTCGGCGGATGGCTCGGCATTTTCGGCATGGTGCTCGGCACGTTTCTTCTCGCGGGTCATCTCGCCGGGCTTACGAGTTTTGGCATTCCCTATCTGATGCCGTTCGTCGGGAAAGGACTTGCGGGCTACCATGCGCCGAAGGATTCCGTATGGCGGCCGCCGCTGCATCAGATGCGGGAGCGGCCGGTCTTTACAAAGCGCGATCAGAGAGTGCGGCTGCGGAAAAACAGAAAAGCTGCGGAGCCGGAAGAAAAACAGGAAAGGGGAGAGTGACGCATGTTTTCGGAAAATGACAGAATTTCACAGCGCCAGATGGAACGCCAGATCGTGCTCGTTCTGCTCTGCCCGGCGTTCTGGCAGCTCGCGGCGTACGGCGCATCGGACGGCCTGCCCGGTATGGCAGGGATTTTCGTTGGATATGGGCTGCTGGCGGTGTGGTGCATTTATCTCGTGCGCCTTGGCGGGCTTTACTGCCGCCTGGAAAGCGTGATGGGAAAGGCTGGGAAACTCCTTCTGGCAGTGATGCATCTGTGTTATCTGCTTTTCCTCGGCGGAACACTGCTTCGCAGAATGGCGGAGCTTGCCGCCGCGTATCTGACAGCGGGTGTACCGCAGGAGCTCTGCGGACTGTTTCTGCTCGCGGCGGCCGGGTTTGGTGTCGGCAGTGAAGTACAGAAAAGAGGACGGCTGGCGGAAGCACTCTATCCGTGGATTGTGGGCGGGATTTTGATTCTGCTTCTGCTGACGGTTCCGCAGATGCATTTTTCCTCGTTTGAGGATGCCTGGAAGACAGCAAAGTCTGTTGAAATTGTGGATAACGGAATACTTTTTGGGTGGAATGTGTGGAGAACACTGGAAAATGGAACACCGATTGCGCTGCTGCCGTTTTTACTGGGGCATGTGCAGAAAGAGCACAGGAGTGTCATTCTTCCGGTGACGCAGAGTATCTGGAAAACGGGGCTTCTTGTAATTGCAGGAAGCATGGCGCTGCTCGGCGTTTTCGGCCGGCGCGGCACGGCTGCGGCGCAGGACCCGCTCTTACTGTTAATGGCAGGAACGAGCCTGCCGGGTGGATTTCTGGAGCGGTTTGATATTCTGTGGATGGCATTTCTTTTGATGGGACTGCTGTTCACACTGGGAAGTCTGCTGTTTTACGTATCGCTGATCGGAGAGAAGACGGGACTGTGGAAACCGCAGAATCTCTATGTACGGATCGGTACAGTGCTTTTTATATGGCTGCTGTCATGCGCGGAAAGCGGCTGGTCGGTCCGATACGGTTACTTTCCGTTTTTCCTTGCCATCACGGTGCTGCTCGGCTTCTGCCAGAAGCATATGAAAAAACTGCGGCTTGTGTGTCTGGCGCTGGGCAGTATGATTTTCCTGTCATCCTGCGGGGCAGTAGAGCCGGAAAAGCGGCTGTATCCACTGGCGGTTGCCTTTGATTATGTGTCGGAAGAGGCGACTGCGCCGGAAAACAGTGAAACTGGGGAAGAAACCGGGACGGCGGTCAGTGAGAGCGGCGGAGAAAAGGAGACGGCTGGCGGTAAATGGCGCGTCTGGTATGCGCCTGCGAATCTTGCGGTGGTGACCGGCCAGGGAAAGGATGAGCAGGAGGAGGGAACCGACGAGGACCCCGCATCGCTGTTCTTTGAAGCGGAGACGTTTGAGGAGATTGCGCAGCAATATGACAGCACAGAGGAATATGATCTCGACACCGGACACGTCCAGGCGATTGTATTTTCCGATGCACTGCTCAGTGACCGGGGACGGATGGAAGAACTGTTGAAGTACCTGGAACAGGACCGTGCGCTTGGGCACAGTGCCTATCTGTTTCACGCAGAAAAACCAGAAGATATCATGGAGCAGAACGGAAAACAGGTGGAGTCCGCCGGTGAGTACCTGTGCGGAATTTATGACAACCGGGTGAAAAGAAAAGAGGCGGTGACACTGGCGGACTTGTGCTATGCGTGGGAAAACGAAAGGAGCATTCTGTGGATTCCGAAAGCGCCGTAAAAGGTTTAAAGTGTATGGAATATCGGAGCGGGCAGTGAGTGTCTGTGTATAAAAGTTTTGAAATCCGGCAAAACTGGAAAAAACAGGAGGCAGCATATGAATGAGAAAAAAGTACAGAGCCGGAAACGGAATCAAAATCAGACACAGAAGAAATCCAGGGACAGGCAGGCGCAGCCCCGAAATACATTTGGGAACCAGTATAGAAGTCAATTCCAGGCGGCATTTCAAATTTTCTGCCGCCGCTGGCTCCCCGTCTGCATTGCGGCGCTGATCCTTTCCGGAACCGCCAATCTTCTCCGCGAGTCCCGTCTGCAGCAGGAAGTCGCTGCAAAGATCGTGCGCTTTCACGTAAGAGCCAACAGCGACTGCGCCTCCGACCAGCAGATCAAGCTTCAGGTACGCGATGCCGTTGCCGAAGAACTGCAGACGATCCTGCACGGAGCCGAAACAAAAGCAGAAACCGAAGAAATCCTGCGTGAAAACGAGCCCTCCATCCGTGCCGCCGCCCTTCAGACGCTGCGCGCAGGAGGCAGTACTGACGATATCACCGTAACGTACGGAAAAGCCAGTTTTGAGGAAAAAGAAACGGGCAATTATATTCTCCCCGCCGGAACATGTTCCAGCTCCTGCCCGGCCTTCCGGTTCCGGCGAAAGGCATGGAGACTGTCGGTAAACGCAATATCATGCCAGACAAGCTGCGGAAACCGCTCTTCCAGCAGGTGCATTGCCTCCTGGGAAATATAGGGCTTTTCCAAGGGACAGGCCAGGTGAACCTCACAGCCCAGTGTCTGAAGCGCGGTCAGTTCCTGCGCCGTAAATTGTACCAATGTCGCTGCTGATGCAGCTGCAATTACTACACGTTTCATCTAATATTCCATGTCCTTTCCGCACAGAGCGTCTGTCGCCGCCCTGGCTTGCGCTGTCTCGTCCAATGCCAGATTGATCACCGGAATGCCCTTGTGCCGTGCCATTCGCACCGTCTGTGCCGTGCCGGTGCGTCCCTCTGGTTCCCGGCAGTAACAAATGCAGCAGTCTGCCAGTGTCACAAGCCGCTGATTCCGCAGGCGCATGCAGTCTCTGGTATAGGATTCCGCAATAAATTCACAGGAGTCTGCCTCCCGGCAGATGCAGTCATAGGCGGCGCGCTGCCGCTCTGACCACCGGGCCGTCTGCTCCTCCCGGGAGCAGGGCAGCACCAGATGCAGGGCAATTCCCGGATATTATTCTGGTTGCCCGGAGCAGAACTGCCACGGCCCCTTGGCCGGAGCTGCAAAAACAGTTCCGCCGTCTGTGCCGGAAGGTAGATCTGATGAAGGAGCCCGTATGAAGCGGGTTCTTTTGGCTTTGGTACGGTTTTACCGTCGGGCTATTTCTCCGTTTCGGCCGCCCTGCTGCCGCTATACCCCTACCTGTTCTCAATACGCGCTGGAAGCCATTGAAAAATACGGCGCCCTAAAGGGCGGCTGGATGGCTTTCCGCCGGATCCTGCGCTGTAATCCCTTCCACAAAGGCGGTTACGACCCCGTTCCCTGATTCAAAAGAATATCGGAGGAAAGACAAGAATGTCCACCATTGGCTACTACATTTGCGTACCCTTTGCCTGGCTGGTTCGTCTGTTCTATAACCTGACGAACTCCTACGGTGTGGCTCTGATCCTGTTTACTCTGGTCATCAAGCTCATCATGCTGCCCTTCCAGATGAAGTCCAAGAAGAGCATGATGCGCATGAGCCGCGTCAGCGGTCAGATGCAGGAGTTACAGAAGCGCTATGCCAAAAACCAGGCCAAGCTCCAAGAGGAAATGCAGAAGCTCTACGAAGAGGAAGGCGTCAATCCCATGAGCGGCTGCCTCTGGAGCTTTTTGCCCTTTCCCATCCTGATTGCTCTGT
>OGXX01003002.1_pt1 | contig 14587 bp, 10 predicted proteins | sample 1576301 | NCBI WGS metagenome assembly OGXX01 (sample SAMEA3541469, study PRJEB24748) | human gut metagenome | biome: human gut; feature: human-associated habitat; material: faeces | place: China | collected 2012
CGTTCTGCTGGAAACGGCGCTCAGTTAATGGCTAAAGAAGGCAAATACGCAACACCAGTTACCGAACGTCCGATCATATAATAAGCACAGATCAGCAGCATTCCTTTAAGATAACTTTCTGACACAGCACTTAAATTTGCAAACTTAAGAATCAGCGGGCTAAATACCAGAAATATCAGTCCGGATACGATTCCGCTGGAAACAGACAGATGACAGAGCCTTCTGCCATATTCTCTGGCTTTCTCCAGTTTTCCGGCCCCTAGCTCGTTTCCTACCATGATACCACCGCCATTTCCAAGTCCCAGGCAGAAGCATCCGGCCAGATTTTTTACAATGTTAGCAATGGAATTGGCTGCTACTGCATCACTTCCCAGATGTCCCATGATCACAGAATACATAGAAAATCCGGTTCCCCATACAATTTCATTACAAATTACCGGTGTTGTATATTTCCAGAAATCTTTTCTAAGAACTAAATCGTCTCTGCGAAGATATTTTCTCCTGAGCTTTACCCGATCTTTTCCTCTGGTTTCCAGCACGCACCACATCACTTCAATGATGCGAGCTGTCACCGTTGCCAATGCAGCTCCTGCAATCTCCATTCTGGGCATTCCGAATAATCCGTAAATCAGCACTGCATTGATAAAAATATTTATCACCACACTGGTTGCACTGATCATACTGCTTTTTGCCGCTCTGCCACTGTTTTTCAGAATACAGAGATACATCTGTGAGATTCCAGTAAGCAAATAGGATACCGCAATCACCCTAAGATACAGAGAACCTCCCCTGATCAAGACCGGGTCATTTGTAAAAATCCTCATCAGCATTCCCGGAAGCAGCAGTGCGGATAAAGTAAAGATTAGTGATATCACAGTTGTAACTTTCGTCACAAAGGCAAATATCCTCTCTACTGCCGGAATATCTCCCTTGCCCCAGTACTGGGCAGCTATAAGAGAAAGACCAATAGTCATAGCTTCTAGAAGCAGGCTGTGAATAAAAGTAACCTGTCCTGCCAGAGATACCGCTGACAGTGAATCCTGAGAAATTACACCAAGCATCAGGGCATCAGACGCACTGACAAGGGCTAGCATAAACTGTTGGAATGCTATGGGCATTACCAGACTTATAAGCTTTCTGGTAAATACCGGATCTCTTTTATTTCGCATTTATTTTTGTCCATGCTTCCTCATCGAATTTACGGTCTTTAAAATAATATGGCCTGTCCGCATCAGTGATCTCACGAATCACGCGGCAAGGATTTCCAGCTGCACATACGTTGTCTGGAATATCCTTTGTAACCACGCTTCCTGCACCAATCACAACGTTGTTTCCAATCTTTACTCCAGGAAGGACACAGCAGCTTCCGCCGATCCACACATTATCCCCGATGGTGATAGAAATTCCATACTCAAATGCTGAGTTCCGACTCTCCGGATGGATAGGATGTCCAGCTGTGTAAATACCTACATTTGGTCCAAACAATACGTTGTTTCCGATAGTGATTTTTCCCACATCCAACATCACACAGTGAGTATTGGCATAAAAATTCTCCCCGACTTCAATATGGTTTCCGTATTCGCAGTAAAACGGCGGCTCAAAATATACATTTTCCTTATGTTTGATTCCTGCACGCTCCAGACATTCCATACCTTTTTCCAAGTCAAAAGGCATTGCCTCATTATACTCCCTGATGGCTTTTTTTGTTTCTTTCTGCTGTGATGTAACTGCACCATCGGCAATGTACGGCATTTCATGATCTCTTCTGTAAACGTTGTCCATTTTTTGATTCCCCACATATTTTAATCGAATAAAACAAGCAGCCCGTACCTTATAACTTTACAGACTTCCTACACTTCCCATGATGAAGTAAGAAAATCTATCTGTACATAATCCACTACTGCATTTTTATACGGAGTTTGAATCCAGCACTCTGTTTGATTCTCTTCCGGATATACATTTGTTGTTATACAACTTTCTCCATGATTCACATAGAGTTCAACACTACTGTGATCAACCAGAATACAAAGTTCCAGACAACCATTATGCAGTTCAAATGGACAGTTCATTCTACCGCCTTCATAATGGTCTCCATGGCTTTTGTCCAAAGTAATAATCTTAGACAGAAAATCAATCTGAATTGCAGTATAACTGGATTCTTTTCCAAGGACACAAATCTCCAGATTTCTTGATTTAATCTTAGTAATATCTAATTTCAAAATTATACGATTACTTCTGTTTGGATCATCATATAGCTTGATTGCTTTTTTACCAATTTCCACATCTGTATAGGTAACAGTCTGCGAAATCAGAGATTCAACTTCCTTTACCGGATACATACACAAGTTGTTTTCACTATCCAAATGTACTTTACGCGGTACACTCAGACAGCCTCTCCAATTTTCCAGACTGGTTGGGCCCCAGTCTGTACACCAGGGCATCCACAGCCATCCATTCTGCCATGCAACCAGTATTCTGTTTCCATCTTTATCTGTAAAAGACTGCGGAGCATAATAATCAAACCCAACATCCATATTTCCCACTTTTTCAATTGTGTAAATACAATTCTCAAAATCCATTGTTCCTACACAATAAAGAGATTTATTATAGTCAGGATGATTCATAGGAGAACATGTGACTACCCATTTCCCATTCAATTCAAACATATCCGGACATTCCATCATGGTTCCCAGTTTACCGTTGGATTCCAGAACATTTCCCTTGTACTTCCAATTAAAAAGATCATCCGATTCATACAGGCAAATACGACCATCTCCATCTGCAATGGCACTTCCTATGCATCCGCCAACCACCATATACCATCTTCCATTGTGTTCAAACACCTTGGGATCACGAAAATCATTGGAAAATCCCTGTGGCGGCTCTTTTATTACCGGATTACCTTCATATTTTTCAAAATTCACACCATCTTTTGAGGTCGCAATACACTGTGTCTGACGTACTACTCCATCAATTTGTGTTGTTGCTGTATAAAAAAGAAATAAAACACCATCTTTCTCAACAGCACTTCCGGAGAAACAGCCTCCTTCCAGGTGACAGTCATACTCCTGGTCAGGTCTTAATGCAATTGGCAGATCTTTCCAGTGGATCATATCTTCACTGACAGCGTGTCCCCAGTGCATAGAACCCCATTCACAACTCTTAGGATTATACTGGTAAAAAAGATGATAAAGTCCTTTATAATATATTAGCCCGTTAGGATCATTCATCCAGGAAATAGGCGGCGTAAAATGATATCTTTGCCGCCATTTCCCTTCAGTTTCCGATCTTTTAAGGGCTCTTTCAAGAGCCTGCTCCATAATTAGTCTACCTTTACATCATCAATATTTCCAAACAATACAGTTACTTCTTTCTTAACCTCTCCCTTATCATCAATTGTCTGATGATAAGTTCCCCAGCCTTTTCCATTGATCCAGAATGTTGTATAGTCTTTTTCATTAATTACAGGTGCAAATGACATTGTCTTATTTACCATATCACAGCTATATCCTGCCAGTGTTGGAATCAGAGAGTAACTGGACATTGGTCTGATATAATGATGACCTGCTTCTGTCTCACTCCATGGGCATCTCTTATAACCGTCATAACGATCTCTGATAGCCTTGATAATTGTAAAGGCCTCTTCAATCATACCTTCTTTAATCATGGTTACGGCAACCTGATATTCAACTCCAGTCCATACCTCATCGCAATATGCAAATGGGAATCTTGGTCTTCCACCTTTCGGCCAGGAGCAGAGAACCAGTCCTGCTTCGTCATTTAACGCATATGTTCTCTGTACATTAGGAACATCATCCATGCATTCTTTGAAATTATATTTATAAATAGACTGCAAAGCTTTCTTTACATGTTCCTTTGGAAGCACATAGCCAAGTCCTGCTGCCTGAGCCATGAACTGGCCAAGGAGCTGATCTGTAAGGCAGCCAATACCATACTGATAGCGATATGCATCTACGTCTTCAAGTTCCTGAATATAATATTCACCGTTAAACAGCTTCTCATCAACTAATACAGAGGCTTTTTCATACAAAGCACGATATTTATCTGCAATATCCTGTTTGCCAAGATGTTCTGCCATTTCTACAACACCCTTGATAGCACCCAGATAAATGGTGTTTGTCATTGTATTTGGACCATAGAACTCAATGTCATATGTGACATGCATTTTTCCATCCAGTACACCGTCTCCATCTGTATCCCACTCTTTAATAGAGAATTCCAGTGCCTTCATCATATTGTCCCAGATGCCTTTGAGGAATTCATCATCACCAGTGTATTTCCACTCTCTGTAAATTCTGAGAATAGAACCAAATTCTCCATCGCAGGCTGGAATCATATCCCATCTGCTTTCTCCCAGACATTTTCTTGCACGGAATGGCATGCATCCATCATCATCCAGTTCTACGTTGAACTCTACATTACGCATTGTAATTTCAAGTTCCGGAAACAGATTTGCAACAGCCGTTGCATAATTCCATACATGGTTAACATTTCCCTGTCCACATCCAACGTAGTCACGAATACCTTCCCAGCCAAGGAAATTGCCATTTTCAATACGGAAGCAGCAATGGCTCTTCATTGACATAATATTTGAGGCAACTGCATCAATAACATATGCCGGAAGTGACGTATTAAATAATGCATTCTCAAAGTCTTTGGATTTTCCTTCAAGATAGTCTTTCTTATCTACTACATATTTACTTACGTCCCATGCATCCTTAAATAAAGTAGCGTAATAGTTACGGATGATATCATAACCACCATTTCTGTAACGCTCTAAGTCAGCATCATACTCAATCCATCCCTTAGGACGATTTGGGAAATACCAGGAAATTAAAAATTCAAATTCTTTTTCCTCGTTTGGTTTGATTGTTTCAGAACAGCAGATAGAACTGATTCTTTCCTTCAGGTTTAAGAAGCTGAAATCATAATGAGCAAGTAGGTCACATCCTTTTGCTTCAATTTCCTCTTCTTCTGTTAATTTTCCATCTTCAACAAAATCATCCCAGAAATCCTGTGCGTTATCAGTCCACTGTCCATGAAGCCATTTCTTTCTGCTGATTCCATTTTCATTTGTAGTTGCAATTGACATGGAACCAAATTTCATATCTTTCTCTGTAAGATTTTTAGCTTTATAATACCAGCCTTTTAATCCAGCTTCTTCACGATATTCATTTTCAACCTGATCTACCAGTTTAACATTATTGAAAACATCATATCCATCAAAACCAACTACGTTCGCCATCGTACCGACAACAGACACATCAATAGGTTTGTTTGTCGGGTTAGACACTTTATATTTAATAATTGCTGTTGGAATACCAGAATTGTCTGCATCCAGCGGAATAAAAGGTGTATACGCTTCCATACGAACCTTTACCGGAACTTTACTGTCTTCCAAATCTACATAAACAAATGGCTGCTTTCCAACCATTTTGGATTTTTCAAATCTTGGAATTCCTGCTAACTCGCCATTCAGAAATCCATGGGATTTATAAAATGGGGGTTTGATTTTTGATTCAAGAATTCTGCTTACAGGTTCTTCTCCCTCTTCCTTTGTACGAATTGCAAAGAAAGAAAATGGTACAAACTGTCCCTTTCCAGGCCAGTTAAAAATTTCCCAATCTAATAACTGTCCTCTTGCACCTACTGAAATGTTTCCTGTTCCGATTCCACCAAGAAGGAATTTTGCCACGTTTGCATCTCCCTGATAGGAAATCTCTCCGCCTGTTTCAAACAACTCAACCTTGGAATGTAATAAATCTTTGTTCATATCATTAGCCTCCTGTTATATTTGTTATATTTGTTATATTTGTTAATATTATTTTATTATCCTTTCACTCCTACATGGGTCATACTCTTGACAATCCATTTCTGTCCAATCAGAAATACAATAAGAACTGGCAGAATAGCAAGAACTACTGCTGCAAATACTACATTGTCTCCTGTTGAGAACGGCTGTTTTATTGACAAAATTCCGACTGGAAGTGTAAGTTTCTCCGTATCATTGATCATAATAAATGTTGTAAAATAATCGTTCCAAGAATATGTAAATACAATAATTGCTAACGATGCCAATGTTGATTTCGCCATTGGCAGCATAACTGAAATAAATGTTCTGATCGGTCCTGCGCCATCAATTGCAGCTGCTTCATTCAATTCTTTAGGAACTCCCATAAAGAACTGTCTCATCATAAAGACTCCAAATGCACCTGCCAGACCAGGACAACTTGCACCGAAAATTGATGGAAGCGTAACTGCCCAGGATGTGTTAATCACTCCCAGCATTGTCATGATTTTGTATAATGCTACAATCGTAACCTGAACCGGAACCATCATTGCAACCATCAGCAATGCAAACATAATATTTTTTCCTGGAAAATCAAACTTTGCATATGCATATCCTGCAATAGCACCATGCAAACTCATGCTAAGTGTAATAATCACACTTATTTTTAAGCTGTTCTTCATAAATACAAAAAACGGAATAGTATTTGAAAATAATTTTTTAAAATATCCTAATCTCATTTCTGTAAAAAATGGAGGCAACCATTTAGGCGGTAATGAAATTGCTTCACTATATGTTCTGAATGATGCTGAAACCACCCAAAGAAATGGTGCAATTATCAAAAATGCTATACCAAACATGATAATAGTCAGCAGGATATGGCTTACTTTTATTGTTTTTCCAAATAAATGTATTTTCTTATTCATAATGTACCCACCACTTGCTTCCTACAAATTGAAATACTGTTACGATACCAATAAGAATCAAAAGCATAATTGATAGTGCCGACGCTGTTCCATAGTCAAACGATGTGAATCCCTTTTCAGCAATCAACATAACCAAACTTCTTGATGAATCTCCCGGTCCTCCGTTCGTCAATACATAAATAGATTCATATATTCTCAGTGCGCCTGTTACATTCATAACAAGAACAAAAAATATCTGTGGTGATGCTACCGGAATAATTATCTTAAAAAAGCGCTGTACTACATTCGCGCCATCAATGCTGGCAGCCTCCAAAAGCCCTTGATCTACATTCTGTAATCCTGCTAATATCAAAAGCATTGACATACCAGAGTTTTTCCAGATATCCAAAATCATAACAGAAAATTTAGAATAAGCCTGATTATTCAACCATCCAATTTTAGCGATTCCAAGTTGTCCCAGATAATAGTTGATAACCCCTGCATCTGTCTGAAAAAAGGCTTGCCAGATGATTGCCACAAACGTTAGTGCTACTAACGATGGAAAAAAATAAACAGACCTAAAAAATACGGTTATTTTTTTGGGCAGAATGTTGTCAACCAGCACAGCAAGAATAAGTCCTATTGCTGTATTTCCCAGTGAACAACATATGGTGTACCATAAAGTATTTTTCAGAGCAGTTAAAGATCTGACATCTGCAAATATTTTTTTATAATTCTCCATTCCTGCAAACGTACTGGCACCAGTAAATACGTTGTATTTGTGAAATGAAATTCCAATTACCCATATAATTGGAATAAGTACAAAGCATATAAAGCCAATAAATGATGGAAGTGTAAAAAGATACGCTGCTTTTAACTCTTTTTTATCCCATTTATGTTTGTTTTTCTTCTTATTCACCGATTTTTCCTCCTTTATGGATAAAACCGTCTTACATTCTGCCAGGAGGATGAAATCCTCCCGGCTCTACCTTCTACTGAATCTCACTCTCAATCTCACGCTGCGCATCATCCATTGCCGCCTGAGGCTCTTTCGCTCCAGAGAGCACTTCCTCCAGCTCACGTAAGAAAGTCTGCTCAAGGTTTCCGAAATAGCTTGGAGCTGCAATTGGATCTGCAATTGTAACAGCTTTCCAGATTCCCATAATATTGTCAGGGCATGTACCCATAACATCTGTAGATGTTGCTAATGCTTCTGTTGGCGGTACCTGCTGGCCGCCTGCTGCAACAGCTGTTAATGTTTCATCAGAAACCATTTCTTTCAACAACTCAATTGCAAGATCCTTATGCTCTGTTGTAGAACCAATGCACCATGCAGATCCTCCATATACAGAACCTTCTTTTTCTTTTACCGGCCACTGAACACAATCAAAATCATCATTTGTTAATCCTGCATCCTGCCAGGTATTTAATACCCAACGGCCAGCACCAACCATAGCAACCTGATTATTTGCAAACATAGTATATCCGTCTGAGCTGATTGGTTCTGGACAAATACCATCTTTATACATACCATTTAAGAAATCTACTGCTTCCACAATACCTTCACTGTTAACAGTAGGTGTCTCGCCATCCTCACCAACTAATGCTGCATTGTTGGTTGACCACCACGGTGTAAGCTGAAAGTAAGTGCATGGGAAACAAAATCCGTAAACACCATCCTTGGTAAGCTTCTCAGCAGTTTCTCTGAACTGATCCCATGTCCATCCATCCTGTGGATACTCTAAACCTGCATCATCAAACATATGCTTATTATAATAAACTACCATTGTCTGAGCTCCGTTCGGCAAGCCGTATAATGAATCACCAGAACTAAATCCATCAAGCAAAGACGGTGCATATTGATCTTTTTTAGCTGTAAGTTCTTCATCTCCGGCAATAATGTCATCAAGCGGTAGTAACAGATCATTGCTGACGGCCATATTAACAGCTTCCAGACCAAGACTGATTACATCCGGTGCCTCTCCAGAAGTACTCATGGTAATCCATTTCTGAATAAAATCTGACCAGGACTCAACCGGTACACAAGTTTGTTCCACTTTTACATTTGGATTTTCCTCATTAAAACGAGCAATGGCATCATTTGCAATCTTTTCCTCATCAGTATTTCCCCAGTTTAATACTCTAAGAGTCACTTTATCCTCTGCATGAACAATAGTAGCTGCTGACATAGACATTGTTGCTATAAGACCTAATGCAATCGCTTTTTTCATCATTTTTCTCATATTCTAAAACCTCCATACCTTGACGTGGAAAGGTTTCCACGTTTGTGTTTTAAAAAAAATTTCCTTTCAGAAATCCTTAGCTTCAATACATTATTTGATACGAATTACCTAGATGTGCGCTCATCCTTCATGGTTACGAGTATATACTCTGCCCTTATTTTTGTCAATAGTTTTGTGTGGAATCCGTTCCATTTTTATTATTTTTGTTTGTTTTGCACAAATTCAATTAGAATAAATTGTAACACTTTCTTCCACGTATTATTCTTTATCATCTGTCGTATCTCCCAGAAGTAATGTAGGCTTATAAAATACTTTTTTATTATGATACTTTTTCCCTTGTATCATATTAAGCAAAATATTAACTGCACGTTTTGCCAGCTCCTCAATAGGCTGCTGTACAACAGTCAGGTTCATAACTCCAACCTTCGCTACATAAGTTCCATCATAAGCTACTACCTTTACATCTCTTGGAACTTTTTTCTTACGTTTTAATAACTGTCTTATACATGCAATTGCTACCATATCCACTGCAAAAATCCCATCAATATCCGGATACTTGTCCATAAGCATATCTGCCATTACATCATACTGTCCATAATCAAAATCATTCCAGTCCATTTCATGGGAATAAACAGTCACACCATGTTTTTTCATGTATCGCTCAAACTCATAATGCCTTTCATGTGACGGAGAGTCAACTACTCGAGCACCTTGAATCTGTAACACACAACGACAATTATTTCTAATCAGTTCCTCAGCCGCCAATTTTCCACCGATCTTATGATTTGTTGAAACGACGGGAATACTCTCACCCAAAAAACGATCCAGTGCAACAATAGGTCCCTGCACACCTTGATATTCCTCAAAATCCAGCAGGTGGCTTCCTGCTATGATTCCATCCACAATATGTCTGTTCAACATATTAATGTATTCTTTTTCGTAGTTCCGCTTACTGTAGGTACTACAGATCATTGTCTTATATCCCTTTTTCATCAGTTCTGCTTCTGCATATAAAACTACCTCTGCAAAAAACGGATGTGATATTTTGGGAATAATAATTGCGACAATTCCACTTTTCTTACTTAACAAATTTCTTGCAAGTTCATTTGGAATATAATTTAATTCTTTCATTGCGGTCTCTACTTTAATTCGTGTTTCATCCGATACATACCCTGTAGAATTTAAAACCCTCGATACCGTACCAACACCAACTCCAGCTTTCTGCGCTACTTCTTTTATACTAGCCAAACAATCGCCTCCTTCACTTTCATACAAACTATTTTTTTCTGTTATTATGTTGTATTTCATATTGTATATAACAATAGTATATCATTTGCCATTTTATATTACAATCTTTTTGGATATTTTTTATAAAATTAAATTATTAAAACTCATTTTATGCGATAATTTGCACAGTTTATTTTAACCTCAGTAAAGCCTTCATACAGCGCAGAATGGGTTCCATATTTCTTTATTGGCAAAATACCAGTCATATACACTTTAATATCCACATAATGTTTTCAGCCATCATTTTGTCTCCACAGTTTTGCAGTTCCATATGTTCGCTTATAGCTTGAAAGCCTTTTGTTTAGTGGCTGACAGGCTTCGATCAACTTTACTTTTTATGATTCAGACAAACTTTGTATCGGTGATAACCTGCGAAAAAACTTCGGCTATGCTGCGTTGAGCCAAATCTATCATGAGCTTGGCATCCATACATTCCTGACCAATCGGCAACGTCATTCTAAAGAACAGTATGATTCCAATACTATTATGAAGATGCTTGTTTATTCCAGACTCCTCTTTCCGGCCTCAAAGAAATCTTCCTATGACAGCCGGGAACGTTTTTTTGAAAACACAGATTACTCACTGGATGATGTTTACCGCTGTCTTTCTTTTTTAGACAAGCACAGGGAAAACTTACAGATATGGATGAATGACCGCATCAAAAAGAATTATGGCAGGGATACCAGCCTGATTTATTATGATGTTACTAACTACTATTTCGAAACAGACGAACAAAATGACTTTCTCCATAAAGAAGTCTGTAAAGAACACCGGCCCAATCCTATCGTACAGATGGGGCTGTTCATGGACAACAAGGGCATCCCCATTACTTATGAACTATTCCCTGGAAATACCAACGACTGCCTAACCTACCGACCAAACTTAGGGCGCATAAAAAAGCAGTTTGACCTTGGCCGGGTAATCACTGTTGCTGATAAGGAGATGACAACAGGTGATAACATCTGGTATACGATCAATACTCCCACTCATGATGGATATGTTTTCAGTATGTCCATCCGGGGAGCTGAAAAAAGCCTCAAAAACTATGTCCTCAAAGAAGATGAGTATGAATGGCTCGGCACGGAATATAAACGAAAATCCCGGAAATTACACAAGAGCCACTTCTTATGGAGCTGCCAAATATGTAAAAAAAATAGATTATGACAAAGAAACCGGGGAAATCCTCACTTCCTCCTCCATTCTGAACCTTGATGAGGAGAATATTCGGGAAGAGAAGGCATTGGACGGTTATTACATGCTCCTGACCAACGAAATGGAAGCGTCAGATGATGAGATTATTGATATGTATCGAGGATTATGGCGGATTGAAGAATCCTTCAAAGTAACCAAAAGCGAACTGGAAGCCAGACCCGTATATGTCTGGACTAAGGAACATATCGAAGCACACTTTCTGACCTGTTTTGTAGCCCTGACAATCGCAAGAATACTGGAAAACAAGCTTGAGCATAAATACAGCGTTGGAACAATTCTTGAATCCTTGTCAAAAGCAGAATGCAGTCTGGTTCAGCAAAACTACTACTTGTTTGACTACTATGATGAACTGCTAAAAGATATCGGATTGATTATGGACATTGATTATGGGAAACGTATTCGGACTTTAGGAGAAATAAAAAAAATTTTAGCAAAGACAAAAAAGTAGAAAAAAATAACTTAGAGAAGAAAATTAATGATTTGAACACAGAAAAAACTAAGTTAGAACAAAAAATTAAAGATTTAAAAGCTGGGCAGAAAGATGATGTAAGTACTGATGAACTTAATAAAGCTACAGAAGCTCTAAAAGGGATCGAGCAAGAATTAGGAAAAACAACTGAAAAGTTAACTAAAGTCGGAAAACAAATCAAAGATTTAGAAGAAAGAAAAAAAGTTGCTAATCAATTATTAAAAGACTTGACTGATGAATTGGCTGAAGTTGGAAAAGATATTAAAACTTTAGAAGGTACTTTGGCTGAGAACGAGAAAAAAATAAATGATGGTACAAATAAAGTAAAAAAATTAGCATCTGAAATTAAAGGATTAGAAGAAGATATTAAATCGATAGAAGATAAGTTGCAAAAACTATTAAATGATCAACACGAAGCGCAGACTTTACATGCACAATACCTTAAACTTGTTGAAGATTTAAAAAATGCAAAAAAAGAACTGGCATTATTAAAAGAAGAGTTAAAATCAACACAAGAAAACTTAACTGCAGCAAGTGCTGATGCTAAAGCAAAATATGATAAATATACAGCTATTTTAAAACAATATGAATTAGAAAAATTAACATATGGTACGCCAAAAGATGCACCAACTGTAGAAAAACCAGAATTTGATATCAGCAAGTTAGCTAAGCCATCTAATCCAGGAGATTCTAATAAACCTACTAGCCCAACATTACGTGATAAGAATAAAGAAATCGAACGTAATCAAAAACAGGGGGCCGTATTGCCAAAAACAGGTGAAAATACTAAATCATCAGTTTTCGTAGGGTTAATAATGTTAATTACTTCAATAATATTGAAAAGAAGAATAGTAAAATAGATCAAATTATTGTTTAATTAAACTTAGAACGTGAAAAGAAGGTTCTAATTTTACAGTTGTTTGAAGAAAGATATAAAAAACGTGTAAATAGTTTTTGGGATTGTAAAAAAGAAACCTAGCTATCTTTATAATTAAATCAAGGGTAGTACGAGGTGAAAATACTAAAAACAAAAAGAGAATAAAATATAATAATTTCTATAATGATATAATAAAAAAATGATTGGAGAAATATATACAAGTGAATAAAAAACTAACAACAACATTAGCTATTGGTGCTACAGTAATTGGTGGAGTGGTTTTTGCACAAGATGTCCACGCAGCTGATTCGCCAACACCAGAACAAGATGCAACTAACAATTTAGTTACAAAGACAAAAGAAAATGAAGTTAAGAAAGAAGATGTTGCTAAAGCAAAAGTAGAAGCAGATCAAGCAAACGCTAATGTTGAAGCTAAGAAAAAAGAAGTTACGGATAAAAGTGATAAGGTAACAAAAGCGGATGAGAAAGTTGAAGAAAAGCAACAAGATGTTGATAGTGTGGAGAAAGTAACGCCAGATAAAATCAAAGAGGCTCAATCTAAAGTTGACAATATTAAAGAGGATAAAGCAAAAGCTGAAACATTAAAACTACAAGCAGAAGTTGCAAAAGAAGAAATCGATAAAGATATAGCTAGAAAAACACAAGAAGCTGAAAATAAATTGAAAGAAGCTGCTGAAAAACAAGAGCAGATTAAAGATATTGAAAAGCAACTAAAAGAGTTGAAGGATTCAACAAAGTTGTTGGAAGAGAAAAAAATCGAAAAAGAACAAGCAACCAAAGATTTAGAAAATGCAAAAAATGATTTAGAAAAATATAAAAAAGAATTAGAAGAAGCAATTAAAAGTGATGCTAAGCAAAACGAAGAAATTGAAAAATTAGCTAAAAAGGTTGAAGAACAAAACGAAAAAGTAAAAGAAATTGGAAAAAAATTAGAACTTGCAAAGCAGGCCGAAACCAAAGCTAAATCAAAAATAGACAATGCGGTTAATCCATTTGGTTCAGCTAAAACAACTCTTAAAGTAAGTGATGATTTTGTGCGTAGATTTAACGAATTTAAAGCTAATCCAAGTGTTGAATCTTTTAATCGTGTAGTCGAAGCTGAACAAGCCGACAAAGAAAATGTACTTAAACAATTAAATCCTAATGATTATAAAAATGATACTGATCTTGTAGATCTAAAAAATATGAGTGATAAAGATAAAGAGTTATTCTCACAATACTTCACCCACTTATTAAATCAAGTTAGAGAACAATTTGGATTACCACCACATAAATATAATTTGAATACTCAAAAATTTGCTGATGAAATTGCTCGTATTGCTATGGAGGGTAAATTTGGCAAGGAAAGACAGTATATCAAAGGTATTAAGGAAGCGGCTAAGCTATATGGTTTAAATGATCGTGTTAACGATTATGAAAACAAAGAATATAGCTATGTACCAGTTAAAGATGGCTCAAAAGTATCACGTAGATACTTGTTTGATATTCTTCATAATTCTGCACAAAAATTCTTCTATAGCGGTAAAGCAAATGGACACTATGGAGATGCATCATTTCTTTTAGGAGATCAAGAAAACATAGCATTAAGTTTTATACCAACTCCTAAAACATCTGAAGGCAATACATTGGTGAAAATATCGGTAATTAGCGTTTCGCAAGCATCAGTAGGAAATAACAATAAATATGAAGAGAAATATAGTAAAAATTCACCTGAAAGTATAGATAATGTACAATTACCAGGTTCAAAAGTGTTAGAGAACGCGT
>OGXX01003009.1_pt1 | contig 14553 bp, 17 predicted proteins | sample 1576301 | NCBI WGS metagenome assembly OGXX01 (sample SAMEA3541469, study PRJEB24748) | human gut metagenome | biome: human gut; feature: human-associated habitat; material: faeces | place: China | collected 2012
TATCGGTCGAAATGAGAATAAAGCGCTGCGTGCCGAAGCGATCCGCCGCCTGCGCGACGTTGTACGTGCCGAAGACGTTATTCTTGATCGCCTCAAACGGCGACGTCTCCATGAGCGGCACGTGCTTATGCGCCGCCGCGTGGCACACGAGATCCGGCCGGTAACGGTCAAAGACCTGCATGACGCGCTCACGGTCGCGCACGGAGCCGATGAGCACGACCAGATCCAGCTCCGGATGCGTGCGCCGCAGCTCCATCTGGATGTCGTAGGCGTTATTTTCGTAGATATCGAAAATGATGAGCCGTTTCGGCCGCTGTGCCGCCGCCTGACGGCAGAGCTCGCTGCCGATGCTGCCGCCGCCGCCCGTGACGAGCACGGTCTTGCCGGTGATGTAGGCCGCGACCTCATCGAGGTCGATCTTCACCGTCTCGCGGCCAAGCAGGTCCTCAATGTCCACCTCGCGGATCTGCTCGATGCGCACCTCGCCGTTGGCGAGCTGGCAGATGCCGGGCAGTGTGCGCAGGGTGCAGGATGTGTTGTGGCAGTAACTGAGGATCTGCAGCTTCTCCTGCCGGGAGGCCGACGGGATGGCAAGGACGATCTCGTCAACGTCGTACTTTTCCGCCATCGCGGGGATGCTGCTGCGGCCGCCGACGATCTTCACGCCGCGCAGATAGCTGCCGACCTTGTTCGGCGAATCGTCAATGATGCACACGACCTTGTTTTCCGAGCGCGGGCTGGTCTGAAACTCGCGCAGCGCGATGGCGCCGGCCTGACCGCCGCCAATGAGCATGGTGCGCTTTTCACCCTCGCTGCGCAGCCCGGCGCGCGTGCGGCGCACGCAGCGGTAGGACAAGCGCAGCGCCCCGCACAGCAGGCACAAAATGAGCATATAGATGGCCGGAAAGCTGCGCGGCACGGTCAGATGCAGCATAAACATACCGACCATGTAAAACACCGCCGAGAAAAAGCACCCCAGCGTGATGCGCACCAGCTCCGACACACTGGCAAACTCCCACAGGCTGTTATACAGCTTCAGAATGTGGAAGATCAGGATCGTGCACGCGGAGTTGATGCCGGCGTAGATCAGCATATCGCGCAAAAACGTCGTCGCATACAGCTGCCGGAAATCAAACTCAAAGCGGATATAGAGCGCCAAAAACGCCGACAGATTGATCAGGATCAGATCCGCCAGCACAAGGCAGGCCACGCGCAGCGCTTTCTGCGCGTTAAAGGGTCGCTTGATTTCTTTCATCATATCCCCCTACCGGTGCAGACTCAGTCCACCCCGGTCTTTTCTTTCTGTTGTCCGTAACCGTAGCCGCGGTCACGGCCGTAGCCATAGCCGTAGCCGTACGAATAGCCGCCGTAGCCGCCGTAGCCATAGCCGGACTGTCCGCGGCCGCGGCCGGTGCAGACATTGAGCGCGTAGCCGAGCACTGGCACGCCGAAGCTGTCGAGCGCGGCAAGACTGTTGATCACGCTCACGCGGCTGGCGGCATCCTGCCGCACGACGAGCAGTGCGCAATCGGCAGCCTCACCCGTCTCAAGCGCGTCGGTCATGATGGCGCAGGGCGGCGTATCGAGCAGGATGACATCGTAGCGGGCACGCAGCGCATCCAGCAGCGTCCGGAATGCATCTCCGCCGAGCTGCTCGGTCTGCGTCCCGGTGCGCCGGCCGGCAAAGACCACATCGGGCTTGCCCTTGCCGAGCGCCGTCACGATCTGCCCCGCCATACCCGAGCCGGCCAGATACTCCGCGAGTCCCGCCTGCAGCGGGCGGCCGAACACCTTGTGCACGGACGGGTTGCGCAGATCGCAGTCGATGACGAGCACGCGCCGACCCTGCCGCGTGAGTGCGTCGGCAAGCTGGCACACGAACGTCGTCTTGCCCTCGCCCGGAGCGGCGCTCGAGACCAGCATGGTGCGGTAGTCATGGCGCTGCATGGCTTTGTCGATGCGCATGGAAATGATGCGCATGGCCTCACAATAGGCGCTGCTGTGCGCCATCGCCTCCGAGAGCGCCGCCGAGGTCGTGCGGCTGCGCTTTTTGACGCGCACCGCTGGCAGCGCACCGAGATAGCGCGCGCTCGTGACCTGCTGCAGATCGTCGCGGCTCATGACCGTCACACGCGCACGGCCGGACAGATACAGCAGCAGCAAACTCAGCAGCGCGCCGATGACCGCGCCGCGCACGAGCGGCTGCCGCCACGAAAACGGATTCGACGGCTGCGTCGGCACGCCGGTCTGATCCATCATGACCAGCTCCGTCGGTCCGACCACCAGCTCCGCCACATCCGGATAATGCGCGATGACCGACTGCAGCACATCATAGCACTGCTGCGCATCCGTGCCGGTCACGCTCAGCGTGCACAGGTTCGTGTCCTCCTCCGACGTCGCGGAGATCGCGGGCAGCGCCGTCAGGCCGGTGTCTGCGCACACGGCGCTGTCGAGCAGACCGCTCGTGAGAATATACGGAAACGTCTTGGCCATCTGTGCCGCGGTCGCCGTGCCGGTGCCGGACTGCGCCGTGCCGCCGGCATTGACAAGAAACGTCATCGAGGCCGTATACTGCGCGCGGTAGCTCAGGCGGGCATAGCCGCCGAACAGCGCCGTGCACAGCACGATCAGCACCAGACACAACCACCACAGGCGGCGGAGGCTGCGTGCAAACAGCCCCAGCAGGTCTGCGGCCCAGACGGTGCTCTCTTGTCTGTGTTCGTTCATGGCTTCTCCTCCGTCTGCACACCGTAGCCATAACCGTAGCCATAGCCATAACCGTAACCGTAGCTCTGCCGGTCACTGACGGACGCGACATAGGCGTTATTGAATACGCAGCCGAGCACCTCGGCATCCGACCGGCGCAGCACGTCGATGCAGTCGTTGAGTGCGCGCACCGGTGCCTGATCCTGCCGGACGACGAGAATGGCCGCATCCGCCAGATCGGCGATGCACTCGGCGTCGCCGCCGGCGCTCATCGGCGGGGTGTCGATGATGATGACGTCCATGCGTGTGTGCATCTGCGTGAGCAGATCGTGCAGGCGAGCGCTGTCGAGCAGCTGCGCGGTATCGCCCACGCCCTTGCGGCTGAGGATCGTATAGATGCCGCGCCGCGTATCCTCGCGCACGAGCTTTTTGACCGGCTCATCGCCGCGCAAATACGTCTCAAGCGGGAAAAACTCCTCCTGCTGGCAGTCGAGCAGCTTGTACAGCGCGGGCTTTTTCATGTCCAGATCGATCAGCAGGACGTTTTTGTGCCGCCGCGCCATGGCCAGCGCCAGATTCACGGCCACGGTGCTCTTGCCCTCGTCCTCAAGCAGGGAGGTGACCAGGATCGTTCTGCCCTGCGCGCGGCGCATCAGGTAATCCACGCGCGTGCGCAGGCGCTTGAACGTCTCGACGAAGGCAAAGCCCGTCGTCGGGTTCGTGATGAGGATGCTCGTCTTACGCTTACGCAGGCGCAGCTGTGCGCGCAGCGTTTTGTACTTTTTTTCATGGCGCACGGTCGCAAGCAGGCGCGTGTCGAGCTTCTGCTCCACGTCCGCCTCGCACTTGACCGTGTCGCGCAGATACACGCGCACCGCCAGATACAAGGCCGCCGCGAGCAGCCCCGCAAGACCGCTGAGCTTTGCGATGCGCACAGCGCCGGAGCTGTTGGCCGGCGCGACCGGCACCATCGGGCGGTACAGCACGTCGAGCGCCACGTCGCCGAGGAGCTTATTGGCCTGCTCGTTATAGCTGCGCAGGACGCTCTGCGTAATGCGGTGCGCGTCGCGCTGCGTGGGCGCGCTGACCGTCATCGTCAGCAGGTTCGTCTCGGGGATCTGCTTGGCCTTGATCGTGCCGCTGGCCGCGCCGATGTCGTTGGTGATGCACTTGCGCATCACGTCGCCCTCAAAGAATGTCGAGAGCGTCTCTGCCATTGACGAGGCGGTGTTGAGGTTTGCATAGACCGTGCTGCCGTTGCGCACGGAGACCACAAACGTCGTCTGCGTCTGGTACACGGGGCGGTAGAGCAGCGTGGCGGCAATGTAGCCGCAGGCGGCGACCGTGGCGGCAAACATCAGGATCAGCCCGAGCTTGCGCCACAGCTCCCGCGCGATCAGCAGCAGCGGAATGTGTTCCGGCTGCGCGGAGGTCTGCGTTTTCTGTTCGTCCATCGATCCACCGCCTCTCATTCCACCACGACGATCTGCCGCGTGTGGCTCTCAGTACCGCCGCTGCGATAGGTGAAGACCACCTCATACGCGCCGGGCACGTTGCTGTTCACGGTCGAGCTCGCCGTGACGCCGCTCTTGCTGTCGCTGTCGCCGACACCGGCAACGTAGTCCATCGGCGCATAGCCGCTGCCGGCCGGAAGATAGATCAGATACTCCGTGAGCGTGATGCGCGCAGGATTGGGGTCCCCCGCCGTGACCTCGACCGTGACGGGCACGGCCGCCGTGTCGCCGAGGCTGTTGGTCACGCGCAGCTCCGCCGTATGCGTGCCGGAGATGGCCAGCGAGCTGCCGTCGGTCAGCGCGATCTTGACGCGGCCGGAGAGGTCGCCGTCAATGCTGTCGTGCGCCGTCACATAGCTCGACAGGACGCGGTTGCCGCCCGTGCGGCAGACCAGCGGCTGCGTGAGCGCGAAGCGCGGCTTTACATAGTCCGTGTAGCGCACGGCGCGCGTCGCCTTCGTCACATGGTGGTTCGAGTCAAAGGCCGCGTAGGTGACGCGTACCGTGCCGTCGTCGTTGCGGCCGGAAACGCCCTCGACGACCAGCGACGCCGTGACGTCGCCGTCCTCGGCGTCTGTCGCCGTCACACCGGCGAGCAGCGCCGCATCATCCGCGCCGGTCGGCACGGAGATGACCTCGCTGTCAAACAGGATCTCCGGCGCGGCGCCGCCATAGGCAGCCGCCTGATAAATGCGCGTACCCAGCACGCCCAGAATGGACAGCGCCAGCGCGACCGCCAGGATCACAGGAGTCAGTTTCTTCACAAAAACACCTCTCTCATTGCTTCAGAAAAACGGCCGGAAGCGGCCGGCAGGCAGCGGTTCGCTGCGCAGGATCAATTCGGGATTGCGCGTGAGCAGCTGCTCTGAGAGCCGCTCGGAAAAATGCTCGGCCAAATTGTCCCACGCGCTCAGCAGCTCCGGCGTGCGCACATCCGGACGGTGCGCGTCGCTGGCGATGCAGCCGACGAGCCCGTGCGTGAGCATGGCCTCGGCCAGAGCCTGCGCCCCGCGGCCGAAGCGGCCGAAGAGGCTGCCCTTATTCACTTGAACGGATGTATCCAATGTCTTTATTTCAATTTCACCGTCCAGTACATAGATGAACTGCAAATCTTCGTGCCAGTGCATAACCTGAAAGCCGGGATTTCTCGGATAGCTTTGGTCGCCCACAACATCAAGCACAAGATACGGAAAATCCGAGTCTGCATTTAGATTGACGGAGTTTATGCAATTGTTTCGTTCGTTTTTCATTTTGCTTTATCCTTGATTGAACATATTATGATAATACTCGACGATATTCTAATATTATATCGCATTTAATTGTGATAATATTATATTAAGCAATAAATCCAAAGTCAAGATGGGAGGTGGAGCAAGAATGTTTTTTCAGTATGGCGAAAAAGAGATTATATATCTAAAACAAAAAGATAAACGCCTTGCAGAAGTGATTGATAAAATCGGGAAAATCGAGCGTGAAGTGGACAGCGATTTGTTTTCTTCGGTTGTTCATCACATTATCGGTCAGCAGATTTCTACAAAGGCGCAGGCAACAATCTGGCAGAGAATGCAGGATAATCTTGGCGTAGTGAATGCCGATACCGTTCTTGCCGCCGGGATCAATCATTTACAGTCTTTTGGAATGACTTTTAAAAAAGCCGAGTATATCACAGACTTCGCTGTAAAAGTACAAAACGGGGCGTTTGATTTGGAGGGGATTTGGGACAAAACGGACGATGAGGCAATAGAGGAATTGTCGTCACTGAAAGGTATCGGTGTGTGGACTGCCGAAATGATTTTGCTTTTTTGTATGCAGCGCCCTAATGTATTCAGCTACGGTGATTTAGCTGTCTTGCGTGGTATGCGGATGGTATATCATCATCGGAAAATAGACCGTAAATTGTTTGAAAAATATCGCAGGCGGTTAAGCCCTTATTGCAGTGTGGCAAGCTTGTACTTTTGGGTGGTAGCCGGCGGTGCGATACCTGAAATGAAAGATTACGCTCCCAAAAAGGAGAACAAGAAAAATGAACGAGCAAGAGAAATTGCAAGCAATTCAAAACAGGAATAGTTCGTATGACGGTAAATTTATTTTTGGTGTGAAAACAACAAAAATTATATGCCGACCGGGCTGCCCTGCAAGATTACCGCTTGAAAAAAATATCGTATTTTTTGGCACAATGGAAGAAGCAATAGAAAAAGGCTATCGTCCTTGTAAAAGATGTAAGCCGAAATTGGTTAATCAATCACAGGAGGGAAAATAAATGGGCAACACTATCGTATTATTTGAAGTGACCGTAAAAAACGGGAGAATGGATGATTATTTGAAAATGGTAGGTTCACTGAAGGAGAGCCTTGCAAATGCAGAGGGATTTATCAGAGCAGAGCGTTTTTCTTCTCTTGCCACGGAGGGAAAACTGCTCAGTATGTCCGTATGGGAAAATGAAGAATGTGTTTCAAAATGGCGGAACTTTGCCGCACACCGTATGGCGCAAGAACACGGGAGAATGAATGATTTTGCAGACTACAAGATCACGGTTGTAACGCCAGTCCGTAGCTATACAATGATGAATAGAACAGAGGCACCTGCGGACTCCAATGAATATTTGGAGGTGTAAACTTATGACCTATACATATCACTATGACTCGCCTTTAGGCGGTATCACACTTTCGAGCAACGGAACAGAGCTGACAGGGCTTTGGTTTGACGGGCAAAAATATTTTGGAGACACGCTCCCAAAAGAATATGAAGAAAAGCCTTTGCCGATATTTGAGCAGTCTGTTCACTGGCTGGATATTTATTTCAGCGGCAAAGCACCTGATTTCACACCGTCGCTGTGTATGCAGACAACGCCTTTCCGTAAATCCGTATGGGAAATTATGCTGACTATTCCATTTGGAAAGACAATGACTTACGGTGAAATTGCGGATAGAATAGCAAAGCAAAAAGGACTTTCAAAAATGTCCGCACAGGCTGTCGGCGGTGCGGTGGGGCATAATTCCATTTCCCTCATAATTCCCTGTCATCGTGTTGTCGGTACAAATGGGAGCCTGACAGGATATGCAGGCGGCATTGAGAAAAAAGTACAACTGCTCACATTAGAGAAAACGGATATGTCCTTATTTTTCGTACCGAAGAAAGGAACAGCCTTATGATTTCAGCCAATGCAAAAACAATCCAAAAATCCTTTACTGAGCAGGCGCAGAACTTTGAAACAAAATCAATGAACTTTACAAAGCAGGAATACTTGGAACATATGATTTCGTGTGTCAAGCCTCAAAAAACAGATACCGTTTTAGAGGTGGCGGCAGGAACTTGTATCTGCGGGCGTTCTCTTGCCCCATGTGTAAAAAATGTGACCTGCCTTGATATGACAACCGCTATGCTTGCTGTTGGAAAAGCTGAAGCCGCAAAACAAAGGCTTTTGAATATGGATTTTGTGCAGGGCGACGCCGAGAAATTGTCATTTTCAGATAACAGCTTTGACATTGTAATCTCCCGTCTTGCTTTTCACCATTTTCCAAATCCAAAACGCTGTTTTTCAGAAATGGTACGGGTATTGAAAACAGGCGGTAAACTGGTTGTCATGGATATGGAGGCAGCCGAAGAAACATTGCGCAATACAGAAGATGAAATAGAAACCCTGCGTGATCCCTCACATATGCGTAATTTGAGCAAGGAAGAATTTACAGAAATGTTCCAAGATAGTCGCTTGCCTATTACAACGATGGATTGCACGGAACTTCCTGTTTCATTATCTGCTTGGCTCGCTCTTACTAATACACCTGCCCAAATAGCCGCAGACATATCCAAATGGCTTATGGATGAAATAAATGGCAGTGGATTAACAGGCTTTAATCCTTATGAAAAAAATGGGAAAATCTATTTTAATCAGCGCTGGCTTATGATGATCGGGAAAAAGCTTTGATGGATTGTTGCGCTTTCAAACACAAAATAGAGGGTAAGGTACAAACCTTCCCCCTCAAAGTTTATCCCTTAAAAACGGCTTACAATCAGGCTTTCGGGGCCTCTATTTTTCGATGCTTAAGAGTGAATAGAATAGAAAATTATCTATAGGCACCAAATGATTTAGTTTATAATAATTGTCAGGACAGTGCTTGATTCTCCAAGCAAAATCGCTTATAATTTGAGCTGGAACATATTGCTATTATCCGCAGTGACAGGGCGACTGTTATCAATCCCGATAACAAATTGATAACATTAGCCCATATGGGCAGGATAATATGGATATATCAAATAATCAAAAGTACCACGAATACGACAGAGAATAATCTCTAAACAAAATTGATTAGGATTCGTCGAGTTTGAATAATTGCAAATATCACAGGGCACACCCCATTATCCTGTAAAAGGCAAAAATGATTATCCTATCAGCAACAGAGAGTAATACCGTAGCGTAGCTCTGTTGCTGTTCTTTTTTGTCATTTATGCCCCGGCCACACAGGATTCTGACTCAGATAAAATGAGGCGTAAATAAGCAACGTGATATCGGAAAAAGCTGTAAAAATCCACGTGGAATTTTACAGCTTTCTGTATAGAATAGAAGTAGACGAAACATCACTGCGTAAGTTTGCTGCAAAACTACAAGGGCATGGGTAACACTGCGAAACGTTGATATTTCCTGGTGTTGCAGGGTGTGAGGGATGCTTTGGATGATGCTGCGAAAGTGACATTGCGATAGTGCTGCTGTGTAAGAGGATACTGTTATATGGGACGCGATAGAAGTTGGGTTGTCAGGATTACCACTGCGGAATGTGCTGTGGAATTGCGCTGCAGTGCCGGAGGATTTTGCTGTGTAGCTTTGCTGTGGGATGTGAGGATAGTGAGGATACTGGATTTTGCCCTTTGAGGATAATGTGGTGTGCCCCGGAACATAGTATATTTTCAATATGCCGTTTTTGGGAAAAGCGGCAACTGCCCGCAAACCCAGTAAAATCAAGGGTTACAGCGATTTTATGATTTTTCCCCAAAATAAAAAATTTCCCCTAAATCTTGTTTTTGGGGATTTTTTTATGTTTTTGGGAACATTTTTGGGAAATCGGTGGGGGCGGTGTCTCACTTCCCCAACGGGGAGGAATAGCGAAAATAAATATTCATTTACAGAAATTGGGAAATTGGTTTTTTACTCAAATCTATTTCCTGATTTTTTAATAGCATAAAAATAGATTTTCTAAAAATCCTAATTTCCCAATACTTCGTCTTTTTTTCTTCCAGCATTTTTATATATTTTCTAACTGTACCTCTGTTTAGTCCGGTTATCCGTGCAAGCTCCGACTGGTTGATTTTGTGCTTCTCGTAAAGTGGATAACTTTTCATGAAACGCTGGGGGATATCTGCAACGGTCGTGTGGGGACGTCCGATGACTTTCCCCTTGGCGGCGGCATTTCGCATTCCTGAGGTGACACGTTCGGAAATCATGTTGCGTTCCAGTTCGCAAATACGCCCATCATCTTGACCATGCCTTCAACCATCGGGTCTAAGGTATCCCCTGTACAGTCCACCTCAAAGGTGCCAAGGATGAGTTTTAAATGTTTCTCCTTGGCAATGTCGATAATCTCAATCAAGTCCTTTGTAGAGGAAAATCGAATTATCAAGAAGCAGAATGCAATATTGAAAAAGTTGCAGGAAGTGTTTGGACAGGTTGGAATTTTATTAAAGTAATGGAAGGATCGATTGAATGACATTAGAAGAAAGCAGAGAAGTTATTCCGCTGATGGAGAATATGATAAACCAGATCGAGGAACAACAGGAACTTATAAAGGGGACGTTTTTGCGTTCCCTTTTAATATTCTACCTTCGAGGGGTGTGTTTTTTCTCTAAAATAGAGTATGATCAATAAAAAAGGAGGTAGATGGATGGATCTTATTAAAATTGGAAGATATATTGCAAGTAAACGAAAGTCCCTAGGGATGACACAAAAGCAACTGGCAGAAAAATTAGGTATGAGTGATAAGTCGGTTTCTAAATGGGAGCGAGGTGTTTCCCAAACAAAAAGATATTAAGAAACAGCCCATGTTTACCTGCTTGCAAACAAAAGAATATTGCTACTAGACTAAGAGATACTACATAAGTGTGTTGGTATCTCTTTTTTGTTGCCGTGAAACAGCAGACTATTTCATTTCTGCTTGATTACCTTAAAACTTATTAGTCTATGGTTTGTCAAGGGCTTGTTGCGTGAGAAATGCTGAATATCACCCTTTACAAAACATAGGCTGATAAGTAACTTTTCAAAAGCAGAAAAGAAATGGCAATGCTTATAACAATATGATATAATGCAGATGAAGACAAAAAAGGAATTTGTCGAGCTGGTTAGTTCGAGATAATTTTGAGTTTGTTAAGATGTGGTGCACTTGATGGAATCACAGGTACGACATCATATTATGGAGGATGAAATAGATGATAGGTTTGATTGTTGCGAGGTCAAAGAATAATGTTATAGGCAAGAATGGTAATATACCATGGAAAATAAAGGGAGAACAAAAGCAATTTAGAGAGTTAACAACGGGTAATGTGGTTATTATGGGGCGAAAGTCTTATGAAGAAATCGGTCATCCGTTGCCTAATAGAATGAATATTGTTGTTTCCACCACAACAGAGTATCAAGGAGATAATTTAGTTTCAGTTAAATCATTAGAAGATGCATTATTATTGGCTAAAGGACGAGATGTATACATATCTGGTGGATATGGACTATTTAAGGAAGCTTTGCAAATAGTAGATAAAATGTATATCACAGAAGTAGATTTAAATATTGAAGATGGAGATACATTCTTTCCAGAATTTGATATCAATGATTTTGAAGTTTTGATAGGGGAAACACTTGGTGAGGAAGTGAAATATACGAGAACATTTTATGTAAGGAAAAAATGAATTGAGTAAATTTTGGATTTAGGGTGTTTTCATAAATATATTGCTTTTTATGCATATATAAATTGTTGTAAGACAAATTCCAGTTTGTATGGGGCGATAAAATCAGAATTTGAGAGAGGATTGAATATGAATAAGGAATGGTCTGAACTTAATAAAACAATGCAGGCACAAATAAAAAAGAAAGATACTTATAAGAGGGGTATTGATACTTTACTTACTTTACGAAGTCAGTTAATACAAACCTTAGTATCTTTCAAAGAAGAATTATGCAGAGAAGATTTTAACTCAATCCCCTTCATAAACGCTGATGGTTATCATAGTAAGACGATTGCTTATTCTATTTGGCATATTTTCCGCATTGAAGATATAGTTGTGCATACAGTGATAAATGAAGATGAACAAGTATTTTTTGCAGGCAATTATCAAGAGCGTATCAATTCACCTATCATTACAACAGGAAATGAACTCATGAAACAGCAGATTGCAGACTTTTCAAAACAGCTTAATCTGGAAGAATTATATTTATATATTTTCGAAGTATGGGAAAGCACTGAGAAAATGCTTGAACGGTTATCTTATGATGAATTGAAAAGAAAAATACCGAAAGAAAGAAAAGGATACTTAGAATCGTTGAATGTAGTAAACGACAATGAAAAAGCAATTTGGCTGATTGATTATTGGTGTAATAAAGATATTTGTGGACTAATTCAAATGCCGTTTTCAAGACATTGGATTATGCACACAGAAGCCTGTTTGCGTATAAAGAACAAGATACATTCATAGGCAAAAATTTCAGTTTGTAGAACTAAGGAAATTGGAATTTAAGGAGGAATAAAGTATGGTTAGTGATTTTATAAGAGCAGCATTTCCATGGATTTTAATGGGTTTATTTGTAGCAATCAGTTGTTCCCTTATGAGTAAAAAAGAGAAATAAATTCCTGTTTGTATTTATAAAAGAGAAAAAATGAGAAAAGTAGTTTTATTTATTGCCATGAGCCTTGACGGATATATTGCGGACGGTAATGGTGGAGTAGCTTGGCTAAATGGTCATGGAAATGACAATGAAAACATCGACACTTATACAGAATTTACCAAAGATATAGATACTGTCTTAATGGGGTGGAATACTTCTCATCAGGTTGTTACTGAACTTTCTCCGCAAGAATGGGTATATAATAAATTTACAACTTATGTATTAACACATAAAGAGTGCAATTCTTCCCAACAAATTCATTTTACAAGTGAAAATCCTGTTTTATTATTGGAACGGCTAAAACAAGAAGCAGGAAAGGATATTTGGATTTGTGGCGGAGCAAATCTTGTTCAGCAGTTGGTAAGCAAAAATATGATTGATAAATATTACATTTCTGTTATTCCTACTCTGTTAGGAAATGGGGTTCGTCTTTTGGGCAACATAGACAGGGAAATAAAGTTAAGGCTTTGTAAAACACAGACTTATAACGGAATAACCGATTTGATTTATATGCGTAGATAACTAGAGAGAAACAGAAAAGCTGTTAAACCGACGGAGCGATCCGACCACGTTGGCGGGAAAATCCTTAAGATTTTTCCGCCATGCTTGCAAGGGGGCGGTTCGCTTCGGCGGTTCGGCGAGCTTGCGAGCCGTTCAAAGCCCCCGTTATCTAACAAGGGGGGCACAAAAAACAAGAAACACTATACACTAACAAGCGGAAAACGCTGTATTTATAAGGCAAAACCCCATTTTTACAGTAGTGATATAAATTGTACCTATATCACTATGAAAATTGAATAGTAAATATGAGAAAGACAGTTGATTTCAAAAAATAAGAAATTGATTGTCGTTTTCTTTTGCAGAAATTTAAGTGCAGGCAATTATGGTAGTTGTCGTAATTGCTGTCAGCTCAGTGTTTATCACTGATGGTGTGAAAGATTTACGGTTGGAGATGTTCAATAAGATTATTGGTGCTTAATTATTTTTATTGTAGTGCTGATATGAGAATGTTATAATTGGGGTATAAAACATACAAATAAATTTGCTGAAAAATGAGGTATCAAAATATGGAAAATGAATTACTGGAAAACTTAGGAAGACTTCACACAACTGAACTTGGCGTTATTAGAATTAAAAAGAACTTATCTTTGAATGTAGAAAATGTAATTGAATGGTGCAAAGAAAAAATTAGCCTTTCTAATGCGGAAATCACAAGAAAAGGAAAAAACTGGTATATAACGATTGATAATTGTATTATAACGGTAAATGCGTACAGTTATACCGTTATCACTGCTCACAAGGTAAAATGATAAATTTTTCTATAAAGGAATTAAACGCATTTGCAGTTATTGGGCAGGAAGTAGAACTGACTAATTATCAAAAAAAGAATATTCAGATTAGTACACAGTTTTGGAGAAAGTTTAACAGTAGTTTGAAAAAAGCGTATCTTTCACAATCAGGAAATTGGGTAAAATATGCTTTTATGGAAAGAAGAAATGGAAAACTTTATTATTTCTGTTCTATTCCCCAAAGAACCATTACCCCAGAGGGCTTTCTGTATAAAGAAATACCGTCTTATAAATATTTGGTTGTGGAGCATATTGGTGCTATGGATAAAATATATGAAACTTATGGCAAGATTTATGAAGAAATTATTCCTAGTACATCGTATATTCCTATAAAAGATATTATCCTACACTTTGAAAAATACGATTATCGTTTTCATTGGAATAGTGATAATTCAGTTATTGAAATTTGGATACCTATTCAAGATTAGAAGCAATTTTATATCCATACACACAAAGCAGTTAGTCTTAGGATTGACTGCTTTTTCTATACAGATTTTTAATGACAGGCAATTATCAATTATGGTAGTTGCCTTTTTTGATTGGAGGAATTGAAGAATGAATGATAAAAACTTTATTGAAGAACTAAGACAAAAGCGTGAGGAATACGGAGTAACACAAACAAGGCTTGCTGTTGCCTGTGGTATCAGCCGTGAATATTACAACCGCATTGAAAAAGGAAAACAGCCATTGAATGACGAATTAAGAGAAATCATAGAAAAACAGATTGAGCGTTTCAATCCGCAAGAACCACTATTCTTATTGATTGATTACTTTCGTGTCCGCTTTCCTACTACGGACGCATTGGCGATTATCCGTGATGTATTACAACTGAAATCTAATTACATGCTTTATGAAGATTATGGAAAATACGGATATGAAAGCAAATATGTACTTGGCGACATCAATATCATGTGTTCCATGCAGGAGCATTTAGGTGTTTTATTGGAACTGAAAGGCAAAGGCTGTCGGCAAATGGAATGTTATCTGCTGGCACAGGAACGCTCATGGTATGACTTCATGCTGGATTGTATGACGGCTGGTGGTGTGATGAAACGGCTTGATTTGGCTATCAATGATAAAGCAGGAATATTGGATATTCCAAAGTTAAAGGAAAAATACAAGG
>OGXX01003011.1_pt1 | contig 14551 bp, 8 predicted proteins | sample 1576301 | NCBI WGS metagenome assembly OGXX01 (sample SAMEA3541469, study PRJEB24748) | human gut metagenome | biome: human gut; feature: human-associated habitat; material: faeces | place: China | collected 2012
GCTTGGGGCGCTTCTGCAGGAATCTTGCCACAACCTCCGCACCGGCAGTATCTGCCAGCTGCTTCAGCTCCTCCAAAGAATCCTCAGCCGTCCAGCCGCTGCTGTTGGGAGCACCATATTCCATGCCCACGATAATCGCACGCTCGGTTCCCTGCGCCAGGCTTGCACTGCCCGTCTGCTTATCAAGGATGCGCTCCACCATCGCCGCCAGATTCGGGAAGAACACTCCCTCCGCCTCCTGCAGCGTCAGCGGTCCGTAGCATTCCACCTGATATTGCTCGTTATCGTCAATACCGGTAATCATGCCGAAGCTCATCTGCGACTGGCTGATATCAGGCGAAGTAACGCCGACAGCAATCATCGCATCAAAACGGTTATTCTTCAGCGCGGAAATATCCACACCGCTGAGCAGCGGATTGCCGTTGGGATGAGTATGCACACAGCGCACACCGCTCAAACGGCTGGCACCGCGTCTGCCCTCAACCGGAGGCAGCTCCACACTCTGATCATTGCCCACCGATACGGCAAGCACCTGACCGTTGCGCGCAACGTAAACGCTCACCTCGCGGTTAATAAAATCAGTAACATCCGCCATACGCAAAGCCAGCTCGCTAGTCAGCAGCTGACCGCCCTCCAGACGGATATCATAAAACGTTTTTAATTCTTCAATAACGGAATTACGGATACCCTTCAGGTTGCCGTAAATTTCATTCGCCATGGGTATTCACCTCCAATTGGGGGGTAACTTAGCAATTTGCTTATTGAAAGGCTCCCCTTGGGGAGTAGCTTAGCAATTTGCTTATTGAAAGGCTCCCCTTGGGGGGAGCTGGCGCCCGTCAGGGCGACTGAGAGGGGCTTGACAGAAACGTTGCTTTAGGCAGAACCCCTCTCCGTCATCGCTGCGCGATGCCACCTCTCCCCTAGGAGAGGCTTTTCTTGCCCTGCCGGCAATTCACCTTGTCTCCCAGAGGAGAGGCTCGGTCGCCTTTACTTTTATTATCTTCTTGCCTTAGCAGGCTCAATATTAACCTTATACCCCTTGATAAAGTTCTTGTTCATCGCACCGATAACCTTTTCGGCTACATCTTCCGGTACTTCAACAAAGGTGAACTTATCATAGATATTGATCAGGCCGATATCACGCGCCGGAATGTCTGCTTCGATAGCAATGGTGCTGACAATATCCTTAACCATAATCTTCTGGCTGCGGCCGATGTTGATGAACAGGCGCACCATGCCGGGACGGCCGCCGGTGTTGCGCAGGTCCTTGGACAGGATATCCTCCTGCGGAGCCTCCAGAGCCTTAATGCCCTCCTGCATCAGCTTCAGAGCTGCGGCAGCAACTTCTTCCGCACTGTAATCATCCAACAGGCTTTCGGCAATCGGCATATAGTCATGATATGCGTTCAGCTCCAGCACAGTCTGCATCTTGCTGATAATTTGGTCGCGCTGACGCTCGATAACGTTAGCAGCAGTCGGCAGCTGACGGCGTTGGATTTTAGTCTTGACGGTACGCTCAATCAGCTTCAGCTGACGGAACTCACGCGGAGTGATGAAGGTCATAGCTACGCCGGTGTTGCCTGCACGACCGGTGCGGCCGATGCGGTGAACGTAGCTTTCCGGATCCTGCGGAATATCAAAGTTGATAACGTGGGTGATGTTGTCAACGTCGATACCGCGGGCAGCAACGTCGGTAGCAATAAGCACATCGACAGCACCCTCGCGGAATTTCTTCATTACGCGGTCACGCTGGTTCTGGCTCAGGTCACCATGCAGGCCCTCAGCCATGTAGCCACGGCTGGAAAGTGCGATAGACAGGTCGTCAACACCCTTTTTGGTACGGCAGAAGATAATCAGCTTGCCGTCGATTTCTGCGTCCAGCAGACGGCACAGGCCTTCAATCTTATCCTTGGTTTCGAAATAGTATTGCTCAATCAGAGGCACAGTCAGCTCTTCCTTGGAAATGGTTACATTCTTCGGCGCCTTCATGTACTTCTTGGTCAGGCTCAAAATCGGACGAGGCATGGTTGCGGAGAACAGCAGAGTCTGGCGTTCAACCGGCAGGCTGCGCATAATTTCTTCGATATCATCAACAAAGCCCATATCCAGCATTTCGTCAGCCTCGTCCAGTACCAGGAATTTGATATGGTCCAGACGGATAGTGCCGCGGTTGATATGGTCAATCAAACGGCCCGGGGTACCGATAACAATCTGCACATTGTTGCGCAGCGCACGGATCTGGCGTTCAATCGGCTGGCCGCCGTAAACAGGCAGCGCACGCACGCGGCGGGTACGGCCGATTTTGCCTACTTCTTCCGCAACCTGAATAGCCAGCTCACGGGTCGGAGTCATAATCAGCGCCTGAATATGCTTGAAGTCGGTAATTGCCTGCACCAGAGGAATACCGAAGGCAGCGGTCTTGCCGGTACCGGTCTGTGCCTGGCCGATAACGTCGTTACCTTCGAGCACCAGGGGAATAGTAGCGGCCTGAATTGGAGAAGGCTCTTCGAAGCCCATGTCAGTCAGGGCGGTTACAATTTTTTTGTCCAGCTCTAAGCTGCCGAACATCTCTTTTTGAATGGTCATTAATGTTTATCCTCCGTATTGTTTTTTTCTTCTAATAATTTATCAATAGCCATGGAAATAGCTGTCTGAGCTATTCTCAGCTTATTTTCTGTTCTTGTAGACATAAAACGGTGCTCCTGGCAATATACCACGTCGTCAGTGGCAACGGCAATATATACAAGGCCTACCGGTTTGCCCTCGCTGGCTCCCGGTCCGGCGTTGCCCGTAATGCTCACACCATAATCACTGCCCAGCTGCTTGCGTACGCCCAGCGCCATTTCGCAGGCGGTTTCACGGCTGACAGCGCCGTATTTGGCTAGCGTATCTGCCTGCACATTAAGCAGCTTCTGCTTAGCCATGTTAGTGTAGCTGACGATGCTTCCCAGCAGATATTCACTGCTGCCCGGCACATCCGTAACCAGGCTGCTGGCAAGACCGCCGCTGCAGGATTCCGCAAAGGCAATAGTTTTGCCCTGCTTCAGCAGCTCCTGCCCTAAGCAGGCCGCCAGAGTGGCATCATCCACACCGTATATATAATTATCAACGCTCTTGCGTACCTTGGCTTCCATAGCGTCGAGCAGCTTGACTGCCTCTTTATCATTGGCAGCCTTCGCCGTAAGCCTGATGAGAATTTCACCGTAGCGGGCATAAAGCGCAATCGTCGGATTGGTCTGCGCCATAATCAGCTCGTCGAGCTTGGCAGCCACCATAGATTCGCCGATACCGCGCAGATGCAAGGTGCGCGACATGATAATGCCGTGCTTGCTGAAGCGCTGTAGCATTCGCGGCAGCAGCTGCTTTTCGCACACATCCGTAAGCTCGCTCGGAGGTCCGGGCAGCATAATGAAGATTTTGTCCTTATATTCCAGCCACAGTCCGGGAGCGGTACCCACATCGTTCTGCAGTACCTCGGCCCCGATGGGCACATATGCCTGCTTCTCGTTATTTTGTGAAGGGCAAAGTCCCTTCTTGGCAAAATATGCATCTATGCGTCCCCACGTATCCAAATCGAGATAGCCTTCAGTATGACAAACCTCCATCACTATCTCCTTGGTAATATCACCGCGCGTCGGTCCCAGACCGCCGCTGGTAATGATGATATCGGCGCGCTGCATGGCCTGCTCCAGCACTGCGCGCATACGCTCCGGATTATCTCCGACCGTAGTGTGATATAAAACATCAAAGCCTATATTATTCAGCTTGCGGGATAAATACTGCACATTGGTGTTTAAAATTTCACCCAGCAGCAGCTCCGTCCCGGTAGTAATGATTTCAACCTTCATCCTGCTGTCACCCTCTCACCGGTTATTTTGACTCATACAGCAACGTTAAACCAGCTCTGCCACCATTTCATAGGTAAAGCCTTGCAGAATACGCACTCTTACCATCTGGCCTACCTCCAGCTCGGCGGCATTTTCGATAAAGATGTTGCCGTCGATATCAGGTGCCTCGTGATAGGAACGTCCTACCGCAAGAGCGGGGTTTTCTTCATCAAAGCCTTCGACGATAACGTCCAGCTCCTCATCCTCGCGCTCCTGATGGATTTCTTCGGAAATACCTGCCTGCAGCGCCATCAGCTCATGATAGCGGTTTTCCTTAACCTCAGGCCCAATCTGGTTTTCCATAGCGCCGGCCACAGTACCCTCCTCTTGGGAATACTGGAACACGCCTGCGTTTTCAAAGCGCTGCTTTTCAACAAAGTCCATCAGCTCCGCAAAATCCTCATCGGTTTCACCGGGGAAGCCCACGATGAAGGTAGTGCGGATAGTAATGCCCGGAATACGCTCACGCAGCTTGGCCAGAAGTTCTTCTACCTGCGCACGTGTATCGTAACGGTTCATGCTTTCCAGCAGTCTGTCGCTGGCATGCTGCAGAGGAATATCAATATACTTGCACACCTTATCGCATTCGGCGAAGGCTGCAATCAAATCGTCCGTAAAGTTGTTGGGATACAGGTACATAACGCGAATCCACTTAATGCCCTCCAGCTCGTTGAGATCACGCAGCAGCTGCGGCAAAAGCAGCTTGCCGGTAAGGTCCTCGCCGTAGCGGGTGGTGTCCTGCGCCACTACAATCAGCTCCTTGACGCCGTGAGCAGCAAGGCTTCTTGCCTCTGCCATAACCTCATCATAAGGACGGCTGGTATAGGGACCGCGCAGCTGCGGAATAATGCAGTAGGAGCAGCAGTTGTCGCAGCCCTCGGCAATTTTCAGATACGCCATGTAATCAGGCGTAGTCAGCATTCTGGGCGGAGTCTGTACATTTTTGCTTTCCAGCTTCTGCAGATGCTTTACGCGCTTGCCTGCCAGCACCTGGTCGATAACCCAGCCGATATCGGTGAAGCTGTCGGTGCCGACGATAGCGTCAACCTCAGGCATGCTTTCGAAAAGCTCATCTGCATAACGCTGGCCGAGGCAGCCTGTCATAATCAGATATTTGCAGCTGCCCTCCTCCTTATATTGCGCCATTTGTAAAATTGTGCTGATGGATTCCTCCTTCGCACTTTCGATAAAACCGCAGGTATTAACAATAATCAGTTCGGCATCTGCGGGATTATTGGTAATCTCCAGCTGCTTATCCTTGATAATACCCAGCATAACTTCAGAATCTACCAGATTTTTGGGACAGCCGAGGCTGACCATACCTATTTTCATTCTTTACCTCCAAAACCTGCTGCCCTCACCCAAGCCGTCGGGACAGCAAGCAAGAGCATAAATCATTATAATCTAATTCACTATTCACTGATGACTAATCACCAGCCACTAACAACTATTTACTGAATCTAACCTTACTCAGCCACTTATTTGTCAGGCCATCCTGCTTAACAGGCTCCAGATAACTGCTGTTGAGCCAGATTTTATCGCCATCGGCGGCAGCCTCATCAAAGCCGCGCAGGAACAGAAACAGATAGCCTGTAGCATTTTCCTGTGCTATCGCCTGCACCTGCTCGCTTGTCAAAAGCCATTCCATAACCTTCAGGCCCTGCAAATCATCTGTAGTATTCTTAAACAGGCCTACGCAGAAAAGATTGACCGGCGTGCCTTCCTTGGGATAGACAACATAAGCGGGAAATTTATTTTCCAGATATTTAAACACGTAGCTTTGTCTGGTAATAGCCACATCCGCATCACCTACCGCCGCCATGCGCACAGGTGTAAAGGGAAACTTGGAATATTGCCCGATAAAGCGGTTGATATTGCCTAAATACTCCAGCGATTCATCCTCGCCGAAGCGGTCTGCCAGACCTGCCAGAAAGTTTTGCGTGCTGTTGCTGTCGGATAAATTTTCCAGAGCAATGCGCAGCTGTTCTTTCCCTGCCAAATCCTGCCAGCTGCAGATATTTGCCTGGCCGACAGTACGGGCGTACTGCTGGTTGACCAGAAAAACTATCGGATCATAGAAAACGCCGTACCAGCTTAAATCCGCATCACGGAACTTCTGCGGCAGTCTGTCGCCATCGGCAAAGGCCACAGGCTTCAGCCTTCCCTGACGCTTCAGGCCGGCAAGCGTGCGCTGCTCGGCCAGCACAACGTCCGGCAGCTCCCCGCCGGGCTTCAGCTCGTAAATAGCCTTCAGCTGCAGCTTAGCCTTCTGCTCCTTGTTGAAGGCATCCACCAGATTTTCAGTAAATTTATTATCAAGCTCGGAATACAGGATAACGGTTTTTGCCCCTGCGTTCTGTACAGGAGCAGGCTGCTCACCGCAGCCTCCCGTCAGTATTCCGGCCAATATCAGCACTAAAAAGATACAACGGATCATCTCATCCCTCCGTTACTATCTGCGGCGCTTATCCTCACGCCTTTTTCCACCGGCACTGCCTGAAGCGGTACTGCGCGTTGCATTACGCGCTCCACTGCCCGTTGCATTACGTTTCGGGCCGCGAGAAGCATCACGCTTCGCGCCACGCACTCCGCCGCGCTGTTCCTGCTCCGTATACAGCAGGCATTTATGTCCGCTGCCCACGAGGTCCATGCGTCCTGCCTTCTGCAGCGCCTCCAGCACCAGCTTGCGGTTACGCGGAGCACGGTACTGCATCAGCGCACGCTGCATTGCCTTATCATGCGGATTGCGGGCCACAAATACGGTTTCGCCGCTTTCCGGGTCGATGCCGGAATAATACATCGCCGTCGCCGCACTGCCGGGAGTAGGAATAAAGTCCTGCACCTGCTCCGGATTGTGCTTGATGTCACGCAAAAACTCTGCCAGCTCAATGGCATTGTTCAGCGTGCAGCCCGGATGGCTGGAAATAAAGTACGGCACCAGATATTGCGGCAGGCCGATTTCTTTATTTTTTTGCGTAAACATACGCATAAACTTCAGATAAACTTCCTTGCCGGGCTTGCCCATACGCGCCAGAACCTGCGGCGCGATATGCTCGGGCGCTACCTTCAGCAGACCGCTGATGTGATAACGGCACAGCTCGTCCAGAAATTCCTGCTTTTTATCCGCCAGCAGATAATCATAACGGATACCGCTGCGGATAAACACCTTCTTGACTCCCGGTAAAGCACGCAGCTTGCGCAGCAGAGCTATATAATCGCTGTGGTCGGCATCAATATTGGGGCACGGCTTGGGAAACAGGCACTGCCTGTCCTTGCACACGCCGTATTTCAGCTGCTTGGCACAGGAAGGATGGCGGAAGTTGGCCGTAGGGCCGCCGACGTCATGGATATAACCCTTGAAGCCGGGAAGCTTTATCAGCAGCTTTGCTTCACGCAGAATAGATTCATGGCTGCGCGCCTGAATGATACGTCCCTGATGCGCATGAATAGCGCAGAAGGAACAGCTGCCGAAGCAGCCTCTGCTGCTTACCAGGCTGAACTGAACCTCCTCCAGCGCTGCTACGCCGCCCTTGGCGTCGTAGCTCGGGTGCCACTGACGCATATACGGCAAATCGTAGATAGCGTCCATCTCCTCCATCGTCAGCGGGAAGATGTTCTGGTTCTGTACGATATATTTCTTCTGTCCCTTTTGGACTACGATTTTGCCATAAAACGGGTCCTGCTCCTTGCTCTGCAGCTTAAAGGCTCTGGCAAATTCCTTGCGGTCGTCCTTGATAGCCTTCCAGCCCGGAAGCTCCACATATTCATCATCGGGCAAACTGTCAGACAGATACGCCGTACCGCGGATATAATGCAAATCCTCAGCGCTGGCACCGCCTGCCAGATAGTCGGCAATTTCCATAATCTGCTTTTCGCCCATGCCGTAAACCAAAAGGTCCGCACAGCTAGACTCCAGAATAGAAGGCAGCAGCTTGTTTTCCCAGTAGTCGAAATGCACAAAACGGCGCAGGCTGGCTTCAATACCGCCGATAATTACAGGCATATCGGGCCATAGCTGCTTGACGAGCTGCGCATAAACGGCCGTAGCATGGTCGGGACGCTGTCCCACCGCACCGCCTGCGGTATATTTGTCGACAGAACGCTCATTTTTGGCTGCCGTATAACGGCACAGCATGGAGTCAAGGTTGCCGCCGGAAATAAGCACGCCCAGTCGCGGCTTGCCCAGCTCTGCCATATATTCTGCTTTATCCCAACGCGGCTGGCACAGCATAGCTACCTTGTAGCCCTGCGCCTCCAGCACGCGGCAGATTACTGCCGGACCGAAGGAGGGATGGTCTACATAAGCATCGCCGCTGATAAACAGAAAGTCAAGCTGCTCCCAGCCACGCTCGGCAATTTCTTGAGCGGAAATCGGTAAAAACTGTTTCATGAAAAACTCCTGAACAAATTATTATTTCTTCTTATCGGCCTTCGCTTCGCCGGCAGCCTGTGGCTGCTGCGGCTCAGCCGGCTTAACCTCAGCCTGCGGCTTAGGTTCCTCTGCCTTCGGCGCAGGTGCGGCTGCAGCGGGCTGCGGGGCTGCTTCCTCTACTGCGGCAGCAGGTGCGGCCTTGGTTTCAGGCTCGGACTGCGGTGCAGCCTCCTCTGCCTTAGCTGCGGCTGCAGGCTGTGCGGGAGCGTTGCGCAGATAGGTCTTGACGGCCACGCCATGCTCGCCCTTCAGGTCAACAGCCTCGCCGTTCACTTTAATGCGTACAACGCCGATGTTGCCGTATTTGATAATCAGCTTATCCTTAGCCTCAAAATGCTTGCTTTCCTTAGCATGCAGAATGCCGGCAAAAAGCTCCTTGCCGTCGGCACTTGCCTCCAGCCAGCAGTCACCCTCGGCCTCCAGGTCAACGGTAACCTTGTCCAGAACTGCAGGTGCTTTAGCTTCTGGCTTAACCTGCTCAGTCTGCTTAGCCTCATCCTTAGGCATATTTTTAAAATAGTTAATCGTAGCGGGAATAGCAAAATAGCCTGCCGTGAGCACCGCTACCGCTGCTAAGCCTGCCAGACACTGCTTCATTGGCAGCTTCGGCAAGCCCGGCATTTCAAAGCGGCCTGTACCGCTGCCGATATCACGCTTATCCTTCAGCTGTATATTGAGGCGGACTTTTTCCACCTCGCGGATACCCTGGCTGCGTACAGCCTCTGCCGCCATACCGGCAGCACTTGCTTTATATTCATTAACAAGCTCCGGACCGTTCAGTCCCAGATAATTACCGTAGTTGCGGATTATTCCCTTCAGGAAAACCTCGCCCGGAGTCTTGTCATATTCGTCATTTTCTACAGCCTGCAGATAACGGCTGCGGATACTGGTAGCCTTTTCGGCATCAGCCAGGGAAATACCCTTGGCCAGTCTTGCTTCTTTCAAAATTGCGCCGACAGTCTTTTCCTTATCATCCATTTCGCCTGCACCTCCGCTTATTCACGGCGCAGGAAGCGTTCCTCTGCTTCCTTACGCGACATTATAACCTCTCGTGGCTTGCTGCCTACGGATTGACCGACAATGCCCAGCTCCTCCATAGTATCTACCAGACGCGCCGCACGCGTATAGCCTATGCGGAAGCGTCGCTGCAGCATGGAGCTTGATGCCTGCCCCATATCCAGCACAAGGCTCAGGGCATCCTCAAAAAGCTCATCCTCTGCAGGCGCATTGGAGCCTGCATCCTCGGCATTATGGCCTTTATTATCACATTCCAGCTCCTGCTCTGTTACTTCTTCGCTGTAATTTACAGGAATGGACTGCTTGATAATGAAATCTACTATTTTATTCAGCTCATCATCGCTGACGAAGGCACCCTGCACACGCACAGGCTTGTTGTAGCCCATGGGGTAAAAGAGCATATCGCCCTTGCCCAGCAGCTTTTCGGCACCGCCCATATCAATAATGGTGCGCGAATCTGTCTGCGAGGATACGGCGAAAGCAATACGTGAAGGAATATTCGCCTTGACGATGCCTGTAATAACATCTACGGACGGACGCTGGGTTGCCAAAATCAGATGGATACCGGCAGCGCGGGCCTTCTGTGCCAGGCGCAGGATAGCATCCTCCACATCAACCTTGGCTACCATCATCAGGTCTGACAACTCGTCGATGATAATTACGATATAGGGCATCTTTTCGTCGGCCTGCGCGTTATAGGTTTTGATGTCACGCACACGGCTGTCGGCAAACGCCTTATAACGGCGCTCCATTTCCGCTACCGCCCAGTGCAGCGCGCTGGCTGCCTTTTTCGGCTCGGTGACAACCGGTGTCAGCAGATGCGGAATACCGTTGTAATTAGACAATTCTACGACCTTAGGGTCGACAAGAATCAGTTTAACCTCGTCCGGTGTAGCACGGTACAAAAGACCGGCGATAATCGTATTGATGCACACCGATTTACCGGAGCCTGTGGAGCCTGCCACCAAAAGATGCGGCATTTTCGCAAGGTCGGCGGAAATAATATCACCGCTGATATCCTTGCCCAGACCGATGCACAGATGCTCCTTGGCATTGCGTACACTGCCTGCCTCCACAACCTCACGGAAGCACACGGGATCGTTCTTCGTGTTCGGCGCTTCGATGCCGATAGCGGATTTGCCGGGAATCGGCGCTTCGATACGCACACCGGGAGCAGCCAGACGCAGGGCAATATCATCCGCAAGGTTCACCACCGAGCTTACCTTCACACCTGCCGCAGGCTCCAGCTCAAAGCGGGTAACAGAAGGTCCGCGTGTTACGGCAACAACTCTGGCGCGCACCTTGAAGTCTGCCAAAGTCTGCTCCAGCACCGCACATTGATCCATGATATCCTTCTGATAGGTGGACGGGTCGCTGGCCTTCGGCGTATCGAGAATCTCCAGCGGGGGCAGCTGATAGCTGCTTGCGGCCTGCGCTTCAGGTTCATATGCTGCGGACTGCTGAGCAGGCGCCGCTGCGGCAATTTTATCTGCACTGTCAAAAATCGTTACGGCCGGCTTCTCCGGTTCAGGCTCAGGCTGCGGCTCCGCCTTGGCAGGCACTGCAAACGTTGGTACCTGCTCCTCGCGATAGGTATTGCGGATTACGGAAGCAGGACGCTCCGGCTCCGGCTCGGGTTCAGCAGCCGGCGGCTCCGCATCATCCAGAAAGCGGCTGTCCGGCTCGTAATCATCGTCATAATTGATAATCGGTCTTACAATGACCTCGGGCTTGGACTGCTCCCATTCGGGCAGCTGCACCGGGTCACGCTCTATTTCCTCTTTTAAAGGTGATTTTTCGTAAACACTCTTGTTTTTGGTAAAGCCTAAAATGCTTCTGAAAGCACTTTTCTTCTGCACGCCCTCGTTGAAGGCATCAAATTCGGGGCTGGTATAGTTGCTGATAACATTATCCGCGGGAACGGCATGCTGTTGAGGCGCGGCACTCTTGCGCTTGAACACGGTCCTGGGCACAATCTCGGGACGCTTGCGCTCCTCCCTCACCTTGTCATCAGGGCGCACCAGCGTAATTTCGTCGGAGGTCAGGTAATCCTGCCACAGCTCCCACCATTTGCGCAGCGGCAGCACCAGGCCCAGCAGCCACAGCCAGCCTAAGGCAATAATAATATAAACAGTCACATCACCGGCAAAGGAACGCAGCAGCTTCAGCAGCAAACCGCCGACTAAACCGCCGCCCTCCGCTATCAGCGAAGGCTCCAGCTCAGAGCCAACAGGCACAAAAACATGATGAGCTGTGCCTGTAAGGCACAGCGTCACCAAAGTAAAAATTAATGTTCTCTTGTTAAAAACACCAAATTGTCCTTTAAGCAAAGCAAAGGACGCAGCAAAGAAAGCCAAAGGCAGCAAAAAGATACCCTTACCCAGCAGATGCTGCTCCACCAGATAAGCATAATGCATTACGCCGTCCTCAGCCGTCATAAGAAGAGCGGCTGCAAACAGCAGACCCATAAGCAGGCAGACAACGCCGACAGGGCGCGAGTAGCTTCTATTCTGTTGCTTCCTTCTTCTTTCCTTGCGCAAGATAAGACAACTCCTAAATTTGCAGCTGCCGGCAGTCATCCTTTATCAGCTGACTTCTGACAACCGCTCACCAAAAACTAATCACTAATAACTAATCACTATCAAATCTCCATGATAATCGGCAGAATCATCGGACGGCGGCGGGTTCTTTCGAACAGGAAGCGTCCCAGAGAATCACGGACAGTGGACTTGATTGCCGACCATTCGGAAACATTGTTTTCCTCGCAGCGGTCCAATGCAGCCTGCACCTTATCGCGTGCTTCATCCATCAGGTCCTCGGCCTCGCGCACATAAACAAAGCCGCGGGAAACGATATCCGGACCGGAAACCACATGGCAGGATTCCTTGTCGACGGTTACAACAACAATCATGATACCGTCCTGAGAGAGCTGACGGCGGTCGCGCAGTACGATGTTGCCTACGTCGCCGACACCCAAGCCGTCAACCAGCACCTTGCCTGCAGGCACCTTGCCGTTAATGGTAATGCTGCTCTTGGTCAGCTCGATAACACTGCCGTTTTCACCGATAACAATGTGGTCTGCCGGCATGCCGAGGGATTTCGCCAGATTAGCATGCTTAACCAGGTGACGGTATTCACCATGCACAGGCATGAAGAAACGCGGACGCACCAGATTGTGCATCATCTTGATTTCCTCCTGGCTGGCGTGGCCGGAAACGTGGACACCGTTGCTCTTTTCATAGATAACGTCCGCACCCAGCTTGTACAGATGGTCGATAGTACGGGAAACAAGCTTTTCGTTGCCCGGAATAGGTGTAGCAGAAATAATTACTGTATCACCGGGCATAATATCAACCTTTTTATGGTCATTCATAGCCATACGAGTGAGCGCGCTCATCGGTTCGCCCTGACTGCCGGTGGTGATAATAACAACCTTTTCCGGCGTATAGTTATGAGTTTCGTCAATATCAATCAGCACGCCCTCGGGAACCTTCAGGTAACCCAGCTCCTTGGCGATATTTACAACATTCACCATGCTGCGGCCGATAACTGCTACCTTACGGTCGTACTTTACAGCAGTATCAATAACCTGTTGGATACGATGTACGTTAGAGGAGAAGGTTGCTACAATAATACGATGCTTAGCATAGCGGAACTCCTCGTCAAAGGTCTGGCCTACCATTTTTTCGCTGGGAGTGAAGCCCGGGCGCTCGGCGTTGGTGCTGTCTGCCAGCAGGCACAGTACACCGCGGTCGCCGTATTCGGCAAATTTATTGAATTCCATAACCTGTCCGTCAACAGGAGTGTGGTCGATTTTGAAGTCACCGGTGTGGATAATAACACCGATAGGAGTAGTAATCGCGATAGCAACAGCGTCGGGAATGCTGTGGTTTACGCGGATGAAATCGAGCTTAAAGGCACCGGTGTTAATCTTGTCACCGGGTTTTACTACGTGCAGGGTTTCGTTGCCTACACCGTTTTCCTTCAAGCGGCCTTGTAAAATACCCAGAGTAAGTGCGGTACCATAAACGGGACAATCAATTTGTTTCATAACATAGGGCAGCGCACCGATATGGTCCTCGTGACCATGTGTCAGAAAGATACCCTTAATTTTATCTTTATTCTCAACCAAATATGTAATATCGGGAATAACCAAGTCAATGCCGAGCATATCGTCTTCAGGGAACATCAGGCCTGCATCAATCAGGATCATGTCGTCCCCGTAACGGAATACCGTCATATTTTTACCAATTTCGCCCAAACCACCAAGCGGGATAATCTGGACCTTATGTTGAAATTTACCCAAAAAAAATACACCTCCATTTTTTATTTTACATTCTTCCGTACAAATGTAGAAATTGAATTTGATACTGTGTCCGCACACATACTCTCTACTTTATTATACACTAAATATGGGCTATTGACAAATAGTGATACATATTTTTTGTGAAAAGTTTGTTGCCAAACGGATGATTTTTTGGCAGAGGAATAGCGCATGCAAAAAAGGGCTGCGGGCAAGGTGCCCCCTGCTCCCTTGACATTCCCTTCCATTTCAAGTACACTTAAACTAAGTTCTTCAAAACCGCAAGTAAGCTTATGCATCCGGCTCATTTACCTGCGGACAATTAAATAAGCAGTATATCCTGCAGATGCACCTTTTCTGCAGAAGCTTAAGCAAGGCCATTTATATTTATATGGTACATTCTAAGAGTAGTACGAACTGACGATTTTTTATCGTCAGGGTACTGCTCTTTTTTGTTTTTCAGGCGTCTTGATAACTGCTTATGTATTTTTTTATTCACTTGTGTTAAAATGAAAGGAGAAAAACCATGCAAGACCTGGCAACAAAATTTGCAAACCTGACTATCCAAAGCGACTTCATTTTCAAGAAGGTTATGTCGCGCAAGCGTATCTGCAAGCATCTGCTGGAGGAGCTGCTGCAGATAGAAATTGCGGATATCAACTATCTGGAGGCAGAAAAGACGCTTGAGCCTGAGTACACCAGCCGCGGTATCCGCCTTGATATCATCGTAGCGGATGATAAAAACACGCATTATAATCTGGAGATGCAGGTGAAAAACAATAAAAATCCCGATACGGATACCTACGTTCTGCCCAAGCGTTCACGCTATTATCAGGCGCTGCTTGATATTGATTTGCTGCAGAAGGGACAGCCGTATGACCTGCTGCCACCGACATTTATCATTTTTATCTG
>OGXX01003012.1_pt1 | contig 14548 bp, 16 predicted proteins | sample 1576301 | NCBI WGS metagenome assembly OGXX01 (sample SAMEA3541469, study PRJEB24748) | human gut metagenome | biome: human gut; feature: human-associated habitat; material: faeces | place: China | collected 2012
GATTAATCAAAAATAAGATATAGATATACCCGGAGGGATACTTCGAACCTTTATTAAACAAGGAGATTCATAGTTTTGGCGTGAGTCTCCTTGTTTAATGCTTTTCTCATGTTATAAGGTAGCCCGCATCATTGCATTTGTGCAATGCCTGCAGGCAGATATTGCTCCGTTTATTATACATGCGGAGAATAAAGAGGAGTACGAAGGGCGACTGGACAGCCCGGCACGACTGGAGCAGCTTTTCAGGGTAGAGCATCGGGTTCTGATTGTAGTATTATTTTCTCAAATAATCGGCGATTGCCTTAAATACCGATTCATATCCGGAGTCATGCAGGATATCGTGAGTTCCGGGAAAGCTTCTGATCTCCGTATCCGGGTTGTTTTCTTTGTATGCTTTATATACCCTTCGGACGCCTTTTCCAAAACCGGATACCGGATCTTTTTTTCCATACAGGAATAAAGTTGGAATGGTATTATTCGGATTTTTTAGGTTTCGGCTGGCACATTCCATGCCTTTGGAAAACTCGCAGAAAAAAGCAGGAGACACATCCTGACGAACAAGACTGTCATCAGCGTACTCCCTTCTCTTTTCATTATCCGTCAGGAGCCAGTAATTGGCCGGTCTGCCTTTGAACTTTTTGCCATATGTACCGAACATCAGATCATAGATCTTATCAGAAGCACAGGACATCTTTCCGGTATATTTTTTCCCGATCCAGGTTCTCATTATCCTCATCAGGAAAGCGGACTGCGCACCGGTACCGATCAGGATTTCTTTTTTATAGGGAGTCAGATCAGCGTTTGTCCTTACAATGAAGGAACCCAGAGAAAATCCCAAAAGATAGATAGGCAGGTTTGGGTATTTCCGGACAACATATTCCCTTGCTGATACCATATCTTTAACTGTGTCGTTCCAGTCATTAATGTACAAACAGGATGATCTTGGTGTGGTGCTGTGTCCGTGGCTGATGATGTCATTGCCAAAGACAATGTATCCGCGGCTGGTAAAATACTTTGCAAATTCCACATATCTTCCCATATATTCTGTCATTCCATGGCAGATCTGGATCAGGCCTTTGAGATCGCCCTTATATTCCGGTGCATAGATCTCCAGGTGCATGGTGGTGTCTTTATCGTTTGATGAAATTGCTATACATATTCTTTTCACTATATTTCCTCATTTCTTATTTCTCTGTAATATGCCAGATTTTGCAAAACAGAATAGATGGTGTCAGCGATAACCTTTTCTTCTGGTCGGATTTATTTCGCCGGCAGAACCATCTTCTTGCGTGAAGCATTATATTGCTTTTTTTCAGAAAAGGAAAGTGTTTTTTTGCATACCTGGAAAAAAGTTGTTTAGGATGTTGAGGAGTCTGGTTTTCCGCGGAGAAAAGATATTACAGTTTTGCGCAGACAAGCTCATAAACTGTCTTCAGAAGTTCGTCTCCCCTGCGACATTCTGAAACAAACGAAACGACTGCGTTTTTTTTCGGAAGGATCATAGATATCTGGGAGTATTTTCCATCCGCCCGGAAAGAATTATATTCACCACGCCAGAAAAGATAACCATAGTATCCAACATCAGCTGCCTTTGTACTTTCTTCTATCCATTTCTCAGACAGTATCTGTTTTCCATTCCACTTGCCTTTATTAAGATAAAACAGTCCAAATTTGTGAAGTTCAGAAAGGGTCAGAAATAATCCGCCGGCTCCAAAACTGTTTCCAAGTGGATCAGTCTCCCATGTAGGACGTTTTATTCCAAGTTTGGAAAAAAGTCTGGGTGTAAGGTAAGAAACCAGATCGCAGCCGGAGCGTCTCTGTACAAGAATGCCTGCCAGACATCTATACATTCCGGCAAGTCACCTGAAAATGCCTCTGTTAGTTTTTCATTAAGATCGATCAGCCCTTCCTGAACAGCAAAGCCAACTGCACAGGATGTGAAACTCTTTGTTGCAGAATAAATATTCCTTCTGCATTCCGGTTCGCTGTACCACTCTGCTGCAAGTTCATTATCTTTTGAAATTTTGATTCCAAGAACATTATATTCTTTTGCTTTCTTTATAAAATCCGAAATATCCATTTTATACCCTTCCTGTCTTTAAATGTATTCTGTTGTTTATATATTAACACAAAAATGGTGGATAAACCAGTTATTGCAGAAGGTGGTATATTACTATATTTCATCTTTAGACAAATTTCAATATTAAATATTGATTTTGTCTTTTTGTTATACCCGAATTTCAGCAAGACATTGCATCTTAATCCCTCAATATTCCCTTTTTTATCATAATTAAATCCTTCTGCTGATATTTTCATCAATGCAGTATTGGCAAATTGCTTAAGTTAATGACATTGGTGATAAAGAGGGACTTCATGTCTCTTACAGATATTTCAAAAATGCCTGCAAGAGTAAAGTGTGTGGTGCTGGGATGGCATACGATGGAAGAGTTTCTTGGAAAAGAGAAAAAGTAGAAATTTTGTTATAGAAGCCAAGGAAAAGGAAAATCATTTTGAGACAGAAGTCGGACCTGGTGTATATGATATTCATTCTCCGAGAGTCCCTTCTGTGGAAGAAATCGTAAAAGCTTTGGAGATCATGTTGACAAAAGTGGATAGAGACAAGCTGTGGGGAAATCCGGATTGTGGTTTAAAAACACGAGGCGTTGCAGAGACAGATGCGAGTCTTCGAAATATGGTGGAAGCAGCAAAACAGGTCAGAAGTCGAAATACCGGATGTGTTTCAAAGTAGTGTATCAATAGAAAATAATATTTTGGTGATATACCAGATATGGTTATCAGGAAGCAGATTTATGGCAGGTAAATCTGCTTCCTTTTTTATATGAACTATGATATGATAAATCAAAGTTAGAAAACACTAACTAATATAGGCTTTTGAACAATGATTATAATGGATGTTCAATAAGCAGACAGAGGGAGAGATACAGAATGAAGTTTTATTCATTTGGAAAGGCAACCGCTCCAGTTATCATGTTACTGCCAGGCACCTGCTGCCACTGGAAGAGCAATTTTGCAAAAGTGATTCCGTTACTGGCAGATACATATCATGTGCTCTGTGTTAGTTATGATGGTTTCGATAAGACGGAAGAAACAGAGTTTACAACAATGCTTGAAGAAACGGAAAAAATCGAGAATTATATCAGGGAACATTTCAGCGGACATATCCGGGCAGCTTATGGATGTTCTCTTGGAGGCTCTTTTGTAGGATTGCTGACTGCAAGGAAGAAAATACATATTGATTACGGAATTCTGAAATGTTCGGCGGCGCACGGCCATATATTACGAAGCGAAGCTGTAGAAATCAGTTTTACTCTGACCTTATTACGCCTATGCCCGATGGAATTGATGTAAAAGGAACCGAAATCCATATTTTCTATGCATTAAAAATGGGCAAAAAATATCGGGACCGCTATAAACAGCATTTTGTACATCCGATATTGCACGAACAGGATCTGCAGCATGAAGAACTTCTGGCGTGTTATCCTGACAAGTGGGCGAGACTGGTTAAAAGTATTGTGGGCATAATCTAATTGTAGCCAAAAAGAGTAATAGATAAGCATCCGCAACAGAAAATATTATAGAAGGAAAGAAAAAAAATGGTGGATAATCCATATAAGATTGCCGGAAATATACTTTCGGCGTCATTAGAATCTGATTATAATTTCAGAAGTGTTGATCTGTATGGCTCTTCGGTACGTGGAAAAGAAGATTCGCTATGCTCGGAATTTCATTTGGAAAATGAAAGCGGCACAGGGGATATCGCCATGTACCAGATATTTCCAGGTATGGAACTAGTCTATAATGACATGCATATGGAATATTGCAACAAGGCACAGAGTCCGCGCTTTGGACTTATTGAAATTAATTATTGCCGGGAGGGACGCTGTGAATGTGCATTTGGAGAATATAGCTATTGTTATATGGCTTCCGGTAATTTATCCATTTGTTCCCTACAGGGAAAATCACATACCTCGTCATTTCCTACTTCTCATTATCATGGAATAACAGTTATAATCAATCTTGCCCAGATTACAGATGAAATGAAAAGAATTTTAGAGCTTCTTTCCATTGATCTTACCCGAATTTCAAAATTTACAGAAAAGCAGGATTTCTACATGGTTCGTGCAAGTGAAAATGTCAGGCATATCTTTTCGGAATTGTATACCGTTCAGAATCATATAAAGTCCAGCTATATCAGAATAAAAATTCTGGAACTGTTATTAATACTGTCAGAAACGGATTTTGATGCAGATAAGAAAAAATGTGTTTATTTTTCAAAAGAACAAAGAGACTGTGTTTTGAAAATTCATGATTTTGTAGTGGAACACATTACAGAACATTATACTATAGAGGAACTGGCAGAACAGTTTAAAATATCACCTACAGCAATGAAGAACTGTTTCAGAGGTATTTACGGTGTTCCGATTTATACTTACTGCCGTACTTATCGTCTGCAGATCGCTGAGAAATTATTGCGGGAAGGGCAATTGTCTGTAGCAGAGATTGCGGCAAAGATCGGATATATCAATCCGAACAAATTTACATCTGCATTTCGTACAGAATACAAAATGACACCTACAGAATATAAAAAGAATGTCTGATCGGATAGAAATTAGTCTGTCTGGTCATTGAGTTTCAAATACAGGTCAGATAAAATATGCATTGGTTAGCAAAGACTAATCAATGTATATTTTTTACTTATCAGGAGGATTTGAAATAATGAAAAACAAAAAAGTTACAAGTATGTTTTTATCATGTGCATTAGGTTTTTGTGTGTTATTTGGCTATGGAAGCACCAGCAGTGCAGCAGAAACACAGCAGAATACAAGTACTGAAGAAGATAATCAGGATGATAGCGAAGCTTCAGAGAGCACAGCGCAGGACGATCAGGAGGCTGCTGAACAGCTTCTGACTGATTTAAAAGGTACTTATCAGGAACTTTGGCCAGTGATTCTTGCAGATGAATATAACCAGCTGTGGCTGGATGACAGTGCAGCAATCGTGGGTGACGACAACGCCGAAGCAGCTGTTGAAAAAATGTCTTCTATGGTAACCGGAACCGTTACCGGCGAAGAGGCAGTGGAGACCTATAAAGATGGAAATATGGCATATGACTGCGATTTTTTACAGGATGTAGATCAGTTTACGTTTGATGGAACAACCATCTCTGGCTCGGATAAAGACGGTAAAGAATTGTTTAAACATACTTATCACTATGAAGGTATGGAGGAAACCCGTGGACTTTATATTTACGAGAGTGATGATGCTGATTCTGGTGAATTTACTTATTTCTGTATCGCTCCGGATACAATGGACACTACATGGCATATTGAATTCAGATATGGAAGCGACCTGGATGCACTGGGACAGTATGATGCAGGTGACTATGCTTATTGGCTGGCAGCTGGTATTTCTACTGATTATACACAGGAAGATATTGAAAACTGCATCCAGCTTTTCTGTACAGAAAATTTATCTGAAGCGGAATAAATAGTGATTTTAAATCGGTGGGAATGAACGGGAAAGGAGTTCTGCATCCCACCGATTTTTAACTGAAACAAGTAAGTCTCCTGCATTAAGTTCGCGAAGCAAACGATACTCCTTGGGCTTTGCACAAGGAGGTTCATATTTTTTGCATCACATAGTGTATTGCTGAACGTGGAGTAAACAGTAGTATAAGTTGTCTGCTCTGATGGAGGCGGATGAGTATTTTTGTTTAAAAATGACATAGATGAGAATAAATCCCAACAAGGAAAATATTTGCTTCACATTATTGACAGGGAACAATATAAGGTTATAATTATAACAACGTTATATAACGGTGTTACGGAAAGGAGATATACGTGGCGAAGCAGATAGAAGGTGTTTCTGAAAAAATAGAAAAATGTGCAAGGGAGGAATTTCTGAAAAACGGTTATACAGATGCATCGCTTAGAACAATCGCGTCAGAGGCCGGCACTACTACGGGTTCCATATATTCCAGATACGGTGATAAAGAGGGACTTTTTTCTGCAATCGTTGAGCCAGCGGCAAATGAATTTATTGAAAAATTCAGAAGCATACAGGAGGAATTTCATTCTATGGAATCTGACAGACAGGCAGAATCGCTGGAGGATTTCACCATGGATGGAATGCAGCGGATGGTTGAATATATGTATGAGCATTTAGAAGAATTCCGATTACTTGTAAATGCTGCCCATGGCACAAAGTTTCAGAATTTTGTAGAACATCTGGTGGAAATCGAGACAGACTATACATATAAATTTATGGAATCCGTTGGTCTGAATCCAACTAAGCGTAAGCATATCACGAAAGACTTTATGCATATCATGAACAAGGCGCTTTTTGAGAGTTTTTTTGAAGTGATCCGACATGATATGTCAAAGGAAGAAGCACTGGAATATGTGGTAATGCTTGAGAAATATCACAATGCAGGGTGGAATATCATATATGATGAATATTGCTGATGTTTCATCGATAAATGACGCAATGCGAATGAGAGACATACGTTTTGGAGGAAAGAATGCAGGCAAAATGATTGAGTACCGGCTGATTCCTCTTCTGGTATGCTCTGCGAGAATCGGAGAAGAACTCAATGCGGCGGCGATTACAAGAGGCCTTGGCGGGGATGTAAAACGTACAAATGTCTGCCAGATTGGGTTTCATATACAGGATTATGTACTTATCCTGATGTGCGCTGTGCCGTATCTGATATGGATCCTGTCCATACTGAAATAAGCAGGAAGGTTTGTATGGTGTTCAGGGTACAGGAATGATTTTTCAGGCACACCGGCATCATAATATATGGATATATAGGATGAAGAAAAAATGATTCAGTTATCAAATGTTAATTTCAAATATAATAATTCCAGTCGCGGTGCACTGTATGATATTTCTCTTGATATTCATAAAGGGGAGTGTGTATTGCTTTGTGGTGATTCCGGCTGCGGTAAAACTACTGTTACAAGACTGATCAATGGTCTTATTCCACACTTCTATGAGGGTGAACTTACAGGCAGCGTGCGGGTATGTGGCATGAATGTGCCGGAAGAAGAAATTTACACAGTGTCCAGAAAAGTAGGCAGTGTATTTCAGAATCCACGAAGTCAGTTTTTCTGCCTTGATACTTCAAGCGAACTGGCATTTGGGTGTGAAAACCTTGGAATGCCAGTGGAACAGATCAATGAGCGGGTAAAGTATGCGCAGAAGAGCTGGAACTGGAAAATCTTTTGGACAGAGATATATTTAAACTGTCCGGTGGTGAAAAGCAAAGAATCGCATGTGGCTCTGTGTCAGCGATGCTCCCGGATATCATAGTACTTGACGAACCGACTTCGAATCTGGATGCAGAGTCAATTGAACTTCTGAAACGTATACTTGCGCTATGGAAGAAACAAAATAAGACGATTATCATTGCAGAGCACAGACTTTACTGGCTGAAAGATATATGTGACAGGGCAGTATATCTTTCCGACGGTAAAATCCAGATGGATATTCCGATGAGAGAACTTACAGACTATTCAGAACAAAAGATGGAGAAACTGGGACTTCGGTCAATAAATGCGGATTTTCAAAGTCAGATAAATAAGTCGGACTGGAGTCCACCGTCACAGAATGAGCCAGATACGATCACATTGAAAGACTATGTATTTGCCTATGATGTAAAAATATTGGATATCAGAAATCTGCAGATTCCCAGAAATGAGGTTATTGCGATCACCGGTCAGAATGGAGCCGGAAAATCAACATTTATCAGATGTCTTTGTGGATTACAGAAAAAATTTAAAGGCAGGACTGTAATAGACGGTAAGGAATATAAGCCAAAAGAAATGTTGAAACTGTGTTACCTGGTAATGCAGGACGTGAATCATCAATTGTTTTGTGAAACGGTTGAAGATGAAATTGTTCTGGGCAGTGGTGATACGGATGATTTAAGGGCGAAAGAACTGATGGAAAAACTTGGATTATCGGAGTTTAAGGACAGGCATCCGATGTCACTTTCGGGTGGGCAGAAACAAAGAGTTGCCATTGCTTCGTCGATGCTTGCTGGAAAAGAGATATTGATATTTGATGAACCCACCAGTGGGCTTGATTACAGGCATATGATCCAGACCGCAGAATTATTTACCAGATTAAAGGAGTCCGGGAAAAGCGTTCTGATCATCACACATGACAGAGAGTTGATCAGGAAGTGCTGTACTTTTGAAATTCATATTGCACAGGGAAAAGCAGAAGTAAATAAATATGAATCAAATTGAAGGAGGAACAGACTATGGCTGAACAAAAAACATCTAAGCCGACAAAACGGTTGTTTGAGTATGCGGATAATTACAAATATCTCACAATAGCCTCCTGGGTACTGGCAACCGTAAGCGCTTTTATAGCACTTGTACCATTTTATTATATTTGGAGGCTTATCAAAGAGGTGATCCGTGTATCACCGGATTTTGACAGGGCGCAGAATCTGTCTGCATATGGATGGTGCGCGGTAGGATCTGCGGTACTTGCCATGCTGATCTATATGGGTGGACTGATATGTTCACATCTTGCAGCATTTCATGTGCAGGCTACCATGCGTTCACGTCTGATGAGACATATCATGTCACTTCCGCTTGGATCTATGGATGAAGATGGAAGTGGTAAGGTGCGAAAAATAATCAATGAATCAAGTGCGGCGACAGAAACTTATCTGGCACATCAGCTTCCGGACAAATGCGTGGCAACTGCGACACCGATAGGACTTGTGGTTCTGCTTCTGGTATTTGACTGGAGACTCGGACTTTTAAGCCTGATCCCTGTAGTGCTCGGGTTCACAATCATGAGTACAATGATGGGTGCAAATATGAAAAAGAAAATGGAAGAATATCAGAATGCACTTGAAGAGATGTCCAGTGAGGCAGTTGAGTACGTCAGAGGAATTCCGGTAGTAAAGACATTCGGACAGTCTGTATTTTCGTTCAAACGCTTCAGAGATTCCATCAAAAAGTATGAGAAATGGACGATTGCTTATACAAAGGATCTGAGAGTCCCGATGATGGGACTTACGACAGCAATCAATTCCGTGTTTGCAATCCTGATCGCAGCAACCTTCTGGCTGGGCGGAGTGAAAAGTGGCAGTGTGGATGGTACATTTTTGTTAAATCTTATGTTCTATATCATTATCACGCCGATCATCACAGTTACCATGACGAAAATGATGTATGCCGGTGAGAATGTCATGATCGTGGAGGATGCGCTGAACAGAATTGACGGATTACTTGAGAAAAAACCGCTTCCACAGTCTGTAAATCCGGAAAAGCCACAGGATGCTTCCATATCTTTTAAGAATGTATCTTACCGATATGATGGTGCATCTGATGATGCGATACATAATATCAGCCTGGATATAAAATCCGGTGAGCATATTGCATTTGTAGGTCCGTCAGGTGGAGGAAAGAGTACACTTGCAAAACTTATAGCCAGATTTGCAGATGTAAACAGTGGCTTTATTGAAATTGGCGGAGTAAATGTAAAAAATATAAAAGCTTCTGATCTTATGAATACGGTATCTTTTGTATTTCAGGACAGTAAACTGCTTAAGATGTCGATATTTGATAATGTACGTATGGGAAATAAAAATGCGATGCGGGAAGAAGTGATCGAAGCGCTTCACAATGCTCAGTGTGATGATATCATAGAGAAACTTCCGGGCGGAATTGATACTGTGATCGGTTCAAAGGGAACATATCTTTCCGGTGGCGAGACACAGCGTATCGCAATCGCCAGAGCCATGCTTAAAAATGCGCCGATCCTGATATTGGATGAAGCTACTGCTTTTGCAGATCCCGACAACGAGGCAAAAGTTCAGGCTGCGTTCAGTAAATTGTCAGAAGGAAAAACGGTGATCATGATTGCGCACAGACTTTCTTCCGTCACAGAAGTTGACAGAATCTATGTGCTGAAAAATGGTCAGATCTGTCAGAGTGGAACGCATGAAAATCTTCTGTCGCAGGATGGTCTGTATGCGCATATGTGGAAAGAATTTAACAAATCAGTCAGCTGGAAGGTAGGTGCATAGTATGAAGTTAAGAGAAAAATTAATGCATAAATATGCCCTCTCAGAAAAGGGCGCATCTGATATGATTAAAGCATTCGTGTCAGTTACGATATCGGATCTTGTACTGATGGTACCAATTTCCATGCTGTATTTTCTGGTGGAAGATTATATGAATGGAACACTCGCCGGAAAAGGGATGTTCTATCTTGCGGGATGTCTGATATCGATGGTACTGATCGCGGTCACGACATATATTCAATACAATGCGACATTCCTTTCCACTTATGTGGAAAGCGGAGTAAGACGTATCACACTGGCTGAGAAACTCAGAAAGATACCTCTTTCCTTCTTCGGAAAAAAGGATCTGTCGGACCTTACAAGTACGATTATGGCAGACTGTGCAATGATGGAAACGGCTTCTTCTCATTTCATACCGGAACTTGTCGGTGCGTGCATATCAACAACGCTGGTTGCAATCGGTCTGTTTTTCTTTGACTGGAGAATGGCGATCGCGGCCTTGTGGGGGTTACCAGTATCTTTTGCAATCGTAATATGTTCTGAAAAGGTTCAGGATAAACTGAACAAAAAGCAGATGGATTATAAGATGGCATGTGCAGATGGAATCCAGGAAGGTCTTGAGAGTGTAAGAGATCTGCAGGCATATAACTATCAGGATGACTATATGAATGGCCTTGATACAAAAATACATGCGGTAGAAAAACATGCGATCGTAACAGAACTTGGAATGGCACTTTTTGTAGGAAGTGCACAGATGATATTGAAGCTTGGAATAGCGACAGTTGCGCTTACGGGAGGATATCTTCTTGCCAGTGGAAAAATTGACATTATCACATTTTTCATGTTCCTTATGGTTGTGTCGAGAATCTATGATCCAATGCAGGTGTCTCTGCAGAATGTAGCGGCGATCAATGCAGCAGGAGTACAGAGTGACAGGCTTGACGAGATTCTTTCACATGATGTGCAGGAAGGAACGACAGTACTTGATAATAAAGGTTATGATATCGAATTTAAGAATGTCGGATTTTCTTACGATACAAAAGAAACCGTATTAAAAAACGTCTCATTTGTGGCAAAGCAGGGAGAGGTTACCGCACTGATCGGTCCGTCCGGTGGTGGAAAAACAACTGTTTCACGCCTTGCGTCACGATTCTGGGATGCAGACTGTGGAACGATCACAGTCGGAGGTATGGATATCTCCAGAATTGATCCGGAAACATTGATGTCACTGTATTCCATTGTATTTCAGGATGTAACTTTGTTTAACAATACGGTAATGGAGAATATCCGTATCGGTAAAAAGGATGCAACAGATGAGGAAGTTATTCAGGCGGCAAAGCTTGCGCATTGTGATGAATTTATAAAGAAGCTTTCCAAAGGCTATGATACTGTGATCGGAGAAAATGGCTCAGAGCTTTCCGGTGGGGAACGTCAGAGAATCTCAATCGCCAGGGCATTTTTAAAGGATGCACCGATCATTCTGCTGGATGAGGCAACTGCATCTCTGGATGTGGATAATGAAACGTTCATCCAGGAATCACTTTCACGCCTGATTAAAGATAAGACAGTTATGATCATTGCTCACCGGATGAGAACAGTTGCGAATGCAGATAAGATCGTAGTGTTAAAAGATGGAGTTGTGGCAGAGAGCGGCAGCCCGGCAGAACTTGAGAAACAAAATGGCATATATAAAGGAATGGTGAATACACAGATGCTCGCGACGGAGTGGAATCTGTAAAAAAATCCCATAGAAAAGAGGCAAATTCAGTTATCAGAGTTTGTCTCTTTTTGAATTTTTATACGGCAATATTATGCACATGTAATGGTAAACGGTCACATTGTAGCAACAGGAGATGGTTCTATGGTTGACAGAATCAATAAAGAAGGTTATGAAAGCTTTGTAGCAGAACCCTGAAAAGAGGTGGACAGACATTGAAAGAAAAGACATATGTAGAAGAAATAGACCGAAGCATGTATGATTTCCGAAACGAGGAAAAAGATGCATATAAAGTAAAAAAAGGACTTCAGAGATGCAACGGTAGGTTGTGTTTCTGGCTTTTTTTGTTTATATGTTATACAGTATACGATTTCTTGATTTATAAGAACAGGATTGAGATGTTTATAATTTGAAAAAAATGTTAAAAAATAAACAAATAATATATGGAAAATATTGGCACAATAGCAGACATATGATAGAAAAATAGCGGATATATGATAATAATATAGAGTAAATGACAAAAAATATCAAATATTAAAATAATTCAAAATACTATTGCGTTATAAAATTAACAATGATATAATGCGAACTGACAGAAGAGGTGAGTGCCTTCTGCAGTAGCATGTAAACTGGCATAATTTTAAAGGAGAGAACAGCAATGGCAAGATTTACATTACCAAGAGACATTTATCATGGAAAAGGATGTCTGGCAGAACTGAAAAATTTAAAAGGAAAGAAGGCAGTCCTTGTTGTTGGCGGTGGTTCCATGAAACGTCAGGGATTTCTGGACAAAGCAGTTAATTATTTAAAAGAAGGCGGAATGGAAGTTCAGCTGATTGAAGGCGTTGAACCAGATCCATCAGTAGAAACGGTTATGAAAGGTGCAAAAGTAATGCAGGAATTTCAGCCGGACTGGATCGTAGCTATGGGCGGTGGATCACCAATTGATGCAGCGAAAGCAATGTGGACATTTTATGAATACCCGGATACAAAATTTGAAGATCTTATTACACCTTTTGGATTCCCGGAATTAAGACAGAAAGCCAGATTTGCGGCAATTCCATCCACATCAGGAACAGCTACGGAAGTTACAGCTTTCTCTGTAATTACTGATTATAATACAGGAATTAAATATCCTCTGGCAGATTTTAATATCACACCGGATGTGGCAATTGTTGATCCGGAACTGGTAGAAGGACTTCCGGTTAAACAGGTAGCGTATACTGGAATGGATGCATTAACACATGCAATTGAAGCATATGTTTCTACTTTACACTGTCCATATACAGATCCGCTTGCATTGCAGGCAATCGAGATGGTGCTGACATATCTTCCGGCATCTTATAATAAAAATATGGAGGCACGTGAGCAGATGCACTATGCACAGTGTCTGGCAGGAATGGCATTTTCCAATGCACTGCTTGGTATTGTTCATTCAATGGCTCATAAAACAGGAGCTGCATTTTCTACAGGTCATATTCCACATGGATGTGCAAATGCAATTTATCTTCCATATGTAATTAAATATAATGCGAAAGATCCTGTAGCGGCAGAGCGTTATGCAGAAATCGCAAGAAGAATGGGACTGGAAGGAACATGCCAGAAGGCATTGATCAACAGTCTCTGTGAAAAAATTGATGAATTCAATGTAAGATTAAATATCCCAAAAACATTAAAAGATTTTGGAATTCAGGAAGATGAGTTTAAGGAAAAAGTTGCAAAGATTGCAGAACTTGCAGTAGGTGATGCATGCACCGGCTCAAATCCAAGAGCAATCGATCCGGCAAATATGGAAAAACTCCTGACATGCACGTATTATGGAACAGAAGTTGATTTCTGATAAAGGATTAAATAAATAATCGTGGTTAAATCGGAACCGAAATAGAGGTTAGTCAAAAAGAAACATATGTATTTTCTTTTCCCCTTGCTTTAATTATAAAAAGCAAGGGGAATTTTTATACCTTGCCTCAGAATAATTTCCAGAAAAGCACACGATTTCTCTTGAATTTCTGAAATGACTTGTATTATAATAAAATGATTAACGGCATATACCACAGCCGGTACCGCAGTGACCAAATGCCGTTTTCGGGGTAAAAATAGGTTCAAAAATGAGCATTATTTTTCCCACTTATTCAGAAAAAAAGGCACTATCCAAATCTAAACAGAAAAAGTTCTGTATTTGGTAAATAGTGATAAATTGTGAAAGGAAAAGAATGAGAAAATTAGCACTTAGTGACGAAATATTGCTCAGTGTTGACAATCTCTTTTTTCATTGTTGCGGCTGTAACAGCCATTTCTTTTGATTCTTTTCTCATTCTTTTTTCCTTTCTGCCATCATTGGCTAAGCATTTAACTATATTTCAGTTATATATTGTCCGATTTTCGCTCAGAATCTGATCTTTTATGAAAAATTTTTGACAAAATTCTAAAAAAATGACATATTAATCCTGTAAGGTGGATGTCCATACAAAGAAATATATTTATAGAATACTTACACATTTAATATGTAATATTTTTAAGAATGGTTATTTAAGAAAGGGTTTTCCAGGAAAGCAGATAACCACAAAGAAACAAGTACCCCGACATTTTTTGACAGAAACAAAAAAATATGACATATTAGTATTGAAAAAAAGAATCTTGTAAAAAAGGAGGGACAGCAGACAATTTTCACCATTTCCACAAAAGCACACGATTTCTCTTGAATTTCTGAAATGACCTGTATTATAATAGGATAATTAACGGCATATACCACAGCCGGT
>OGXX01003020.1_pt1 | contig 14511 bp, 12 predicted proteins | sample 1576301 | NCBI WGS metagenome assembly OGXX01 (sample SAMEA3541469, study PRJEB24748) | human gut metagenome | biome: human gut; feature: human-associated habitat; material: faeces | place: China | collected 2012
CTGACCCGTACATGGTCATGGCGGACTTCAAGGATTACCGCCGTGCCCAGCACGACCTGCAGCAGCTGTACCGCGACAAGCAGAAGTGGAATCACATGAGCCTGAAGAACATTGCCAACGCCGGTATCTTCAGCGCCGACCGTTCCATCATGGATTATGCGCGCGACATCTGGGGTGCTGCTCCCGTCAAATAATCATATCTTTTGATTTTTGCCGTGCCCCGTGAGGGGTACGGTTTTTTATTATCCAAAGCGAGGACAACTATGTCTCACACCTATTACAACAGCCTGGATACCGCCTGCAAAACGCCTTTTGGCGCGGTGCCTGCCGGGCAAGAGGTCACTTTTCGCCTGACGGTCCCGGAATCCCTGGGCTATGTGGACCCCCACCTGGTGCTGACCAAGGACCGCGAGGCTCCCGTGCATTACCGCATGGAGTTCGCGGGCCAGACACCCCAGCAGAACCACTTTACCTTTACCATCGCCCCCACCACGCCGGGTCTGTACTTTTACCACTTTGACCTGTACACCGATTTCCGCCGCATCTACCGCGATGCCGGCGGCGAGGGCGTGCTGAGCTGGACCGATGGCACCGACTGGCAGCTGACCGTTTACGAGCCGGATTTCAAGACACCGGACTGGATCAAGAACGGCACGATGTACCAGATCTTCCCCGACCGCTTTTGCGAGGGCAAGCCCGGCAAGCCGATGCCTTTTGCCGACCGCATCTACCGCGAGGACAAGACCGGCGAGCCCTACTTTTGGCCCACCGAGCAGCAGGAAGGCTACCTGAACATGGACTATTACGGCGGCGACTTTGCGGGCATCCAGCAAAAGCTGCCGTACCTGTGCGATTTAGGCGTCAGCTGCATTTACCTGAACCCCATCTTTGAGGCCCACGCCAACCACCGCTACAACACCGCCAACTACCTGAAAGCCGACCCGCTGCTTGGCACGAACGAGGAGTTTGCCGCCCTGTGCGCTGCCGCTGCCAAAGAAGGCATCCGCATCATTCTGGACGGTGTGTTCAGCCACACGGGGTCGGACTCGGTCTACTTCAACCGGGAGGGCCGCTATGGCCCGGGCGGTGCTTATCGCGATCGCAATTCACCCTATCGCAGCTGGTACGACTTCGACTCCGGCTATCCCAGCGGCTACCGCTGCTGGTGGGGCTTTGAGACGCTGCCCGAGGTGCAGGAGGACTCGCCCTCCTACATCGATTTTGTCTGCGGCAAGGGCGGCGTCATCGATACCTGGCTGGGGCTGGGGGCTTCGGGCTTCCGGCTGGATGTGGCCGACGAACTGCCCGACGCCTTTATTGAGCGCATCCGCCAGGCCGTCAAGGCCCACGGTGAGGACAAGCTGCTGATTGGTGAAGTGTGGGAGGATGCCACCACAAAGGAGGCATTCGGCCGGCGGCGCACCTACCTGCGCGGCAAGGGGCTGGACGCCGTGATGAACTACCCCTTCCGCAATGCGGCGCTAAGCTATGTCACCGGCGGCGACGTGCACGCGGTGGCCGAGCAGATTTTGAGCATCTGCGAGAACTACCCTGCCCCGGCGCTGAACTGCGCGATGAATTTCCTATCCACCCACGATACCGAGCGCGCCATCACCGCCATTGCGGGTGAACCCGCCAACGGCCGTGACCGCTACTGGCAGAGCGGACGGTGCATCCCTGCCCAGAAAATGGACGATGCCATGCGCAAACTGCTGCTGGGCTACGCCATGATCTTTACACTGCCCGGTGTGCCCTGCATCTACTACGGCGACGAGATCGCCATGCAGGGCTACTGCGACCCGTTCAACCGTGCGTTCTTTGATTGGAACAGCACCGAGCAGCGGCTGCGCGGCCCGCTGAAAACGCTGGCCCACCTGCGCAAAGACTGCGACGCCTTCGACGGCGGGCGGCTGGAGATCGTGCGGGCGGACACCGATGTGCTGCACTACCGCCGCATCGGCAAGACCCAGACCGCCGAGATCATCCTGAACCGCGGCCCTCACCTGATCGCCGAGCTGGCCTTTGGCAAGTACGCCGAGGTGAACCCCGGCGGCTTTACCGTGCTGGTGGAGGAAAACCACCCCGAACATGTGGGGTATTTCTCCATTTACTGATTTTTAACGATTTATAAGCAAAAAACATCCGCTTACCGCGTGACAAAACGCACGATAAGCGGATGCTTTTATTTTTTATGTTCGCGGCCGGGCAGCGGCAAACTGCACACCAGCGCAATGCCCAGGGCCAAAGCCAGGGCGATTTTTAAGGTTTCCACACCTTTGTTCAAAAACAGCGTGCGGTCATCCCGCAGGAAGTAATAGGCGGTGTAATAGATGCCCGCCCCCGGCACCAGCGGGAAGATGCCCGGCAGCAGAAATACCGTGACCGGGGCCTTGTGGTAGACCGAGAAGAACCGTGCGCAGAGCGTCAGCGGCAGCGTGGCGATGAGCACCGCAACGGGCGCGCTAACGCCCAGCAGGTCGTAGCAGAGGATGTAGGCCATCCAGCCCACCGCGCCGGTCAAGCCGCCCGCCAGATAGTGCCGCTTGGGCACGTGGAAGGTGATGCCAAAGCTGATGGTGGCCACCACCGCCACCACAAACTGTGTAAGGTAGTTGGTCCAGAGGGGCGTACTCATACGGCCACCCCCAATCCGTGCATGACCAGCCAGCCCAGTACCACGCCGCAGGCAATGCTGCCCGCAATCAGCACCGCATCCAGCAGGCGAATGGAACCAGAGAGGTAGTCGCCGTTCAGGATGTCGCGCACGCCCATGGTCAGAGCGACGCCGGGGGTCAGCACCATCAGCGCACCGATGATCGCCGCATTGGCACTGACGGCGGGCAGTGCCGCCTGCACCCCGACCGACCACACCGTGCAGGCAAAGGCCGCCACAATATCGGTAAAGATGCGGTTGATCTTATGCTGGCCGAACCACTGGCAGATCAAAATTTCCAGCAGGCCCGCCACGGTAGCTACGGCGGCGTCCAACGGTGTACCGCCAAAAAGGTAGGCGAATCCCGCCGCGCCGACGATGCAGGCCAGCCGCTCGCCCGCCGGCGAAGTGCGGGGCACAGACCGTGCCTGCTGCAGGCGGGCTTCGGCTTCCTCGACCCCCAGCCGACCGGCGGCCAGCTCACGGGAAAGCTCGTTGATGGCTTCGACCCGGCCCAGGTGGATGGACACTGACGGCACATGGCGGATGAGACTGACGTTGTGGGCGCTGCCCATGGATGCTGACGCGAAGATGCCGTTTGTCAGCACGTAGACATGAAAGTCCCGCACACCCAGGCTGTGGGCCATGATCTCCATCGTCTGCTGGACGCGAAAGACCTCGCCGCCGTTTTCCAGCAGGGTCTGCCCGGCGTCCATCACCAGGTCAGCCGCCCGTTCCAGCAGGTCATTCTCCACGGATATTCTCCCGTACAGCGTTAAATTCTGGGTAATGGGCGTACAGGTGCTTGGCGATGGCTTCCATCAGCAGGTAGTCATGCTCCGAGTCAATATCAATGATGCCGGTGTCCATCATAACGCTGACGCCGAACTTGGAGTGCCACAGGATGGGGTCCGGGTTGTCCACCAGAAAGGCGCGGCGGATGACGTAGATGGAGGCGTTGACATCGTAGACCTCAGGGGCCTGCTGGCGGCCGGTGAACTGGCTCTCGATGACCATCTCGGCGTGGTCGCCCACAATTTTGAACATGTTGAACCAGGGGTTGCGGCGGGCTTCGCAGACGCTGAAGATGATCTGCAGATCCTCGCGCTCCTGCGCTTTGGCAAAGGCGTTCTCGATGTCCTGCTCAGTGCGCAGGGGGCTGGTGATGTCCAGGTCGATCATAGCGTCGTAGGGCTTGCCGGTGCGGGCCTCCATACGGGCAAAGCTGTCCTTGTAGACCTCCACCTTGGGCACACGGTCGCCGCCCAGCTCAGCCCCGCGGGGCAGGTAGATGACCTCGGGGTATTCGGCAGCCACCAGCTTGGCCAGGTCCTCGCTGTCGGTGTTCAGGGCAATGTCCACTTCCAGTTCGGTGTGGTTTTTGATAAACAGTTCGGCGGCGCTCAAAGAGTAATAAACCAGCGGTTTACCGCAGAAATTTTTGAGATTTTTGTTTTTAAAGCCTTTGCTGCCTGCACGGCCGCAGATGGTGATAAGCAGACGTTTCATATCAGTGTTCCCCCAAAGTCAGTTTCAGGACATCCAGCGCCAGCGCGGGCGGGTTGCAGCTTTGCTGTTCGTCGCCCAGGGCGTAGTCAGTAAAATATTCGATCTCCCGCTCGTAGCGGCGGTTGACGTCCTCTTCATAATGCTGCACGGTGCCGTCGGGCAGGGTCAGCGTACCGGCGCCAAAGTCGGCCAGATAGCTGCCGTCGCGGCAGAAAAGTTCGATGCTGCGCCGATAGCCGCGGCCGAAATAGTCAAGATGCACCTCGGCCAGCAAGGTGGGATACTTGGCGATATAGACCGACAGATCGTCGGAGTCGATCTCCAGATCCGAGTAGGTGCCCTTAAAATTGTACAGCTGCTGCGGCACGCCGAACAGGTCCACAAGGTAATCCCACTCGTGGATGAGGTCGATGGTGACGCCGCCGCCCAGCGCCTTGTGGGCGCTGTAGACCGTGCGGTAGTCGACACCCGGCCGCCAATCCGGCAGGTAGCTGGAGCAGATGACCCGGGCGCAGTAGGGGTGCAGCGTGGGCAGCAGATCTTTGAGGGCCAGCATCACACCGCACCAGCGCATGGGCGCGGCCACGTAGGCTTTCTGGTTTTCCGGCAGGCAGTCGGCCAGGTTCAGGCCGGTCTGCTCGGCAGAAAAAATCGGCTTTTCGATAAAAAGTGCTTCACCGCGGCCCTTCACCTGCTGCAATGCCTCGACATGCAAACTGGTGGGGTTGGTGATAAACACCATATCATACCGGGCAGGCGCGGCGGCCAAATCGGTGTACTGGGCGTGCAGCAGCTCAGCCACGCCGTCCCGCAGGGGGCGGTGCAGGTCACTGCGCAGGGCGTCGGCCTGCAAGGTCCATCCGCGGTCGGTGCAAAGGTTATGCAGGTTTTTTAAGTGGCGGGTTCCGATGGAACCCAACCCCACAAACAGCGCGGTGATGGTGCGCATGGATCAGGCCTCCTCGATTTTGTCCATCAACTGGATGGCCGCCAAATCCTTGGTAAAGCTCCAGCGTGGCGTCTCAGTGCCCTTCAGCACGCCAAAAAAGTTCGTCAGTTCGTCCACATAGGCGTTCTCGACGATGTTGTCGCTGTAGCGGCTGTCATGCTCAAAGCTGGCGTAGGTGTTCACAGGCTGCTTGTCGCCGTCTTTGAACTCGTACAGGGCCTTGGGGTTCCCCTCCCAGAAAAGGTGGATGCCGTCGCCGAAGCACTCAAAGCTGCGCACAGCCTTGCGGCTGACCACATCCGCCGCCAGCACACCCTGCACGCCGCCCTTGTGGCGCAGCAGCAGGGTCACGCAATCTGGGTACGGCAGGCCCAGGTCGCTGATGGTATCCTTCTGCACAGTGACATACTCGACATCCCCGAAGGCATCCAACAGCCAGGGCAGGTCGATGCCGAATATCTCTCGCACACCGCCGGTACGGGCATTGCCCACAAAGAAGTTTTTGTAGTTTTCCCAGGGGTGCCAATCCGGCAGATACTGACCGATGTGGTAGATATAATGCACCGGCTTGCCAAAAGCCTGCACCTGCTGTTTGATGTACTGCGTTTCGCGGCGGTACAGCATGGTGGAGGAGAGGAACAGCGGCAGGTTTTTGGCGGCCGCCTTGGCCATGTTCTCGGCGTAGCCGTCCCCTACCAGGTTCAGCTCGGTAAAAACAGGCAGGTCGTTATCCAGCAGTTCGCCGATGACCGCAGCGTGGGAGAGCGGCGCGGTGCAAACCAGAGCGGCGTCCGGGTGCTCGGCGGCCACGGCCTCGGCAATGGTGGGATAGGCGGCATCCGCCAGGCCCAGGGTGCACGCCTCGGCACGGCGGGTCTCGGCGGTATCCACGCCCACAATGTGGAGGGCGGCGTCAATGCCTTTGGACAGGCGTGCGCGGCGCTTGCCCATACTGCCCAGACCAACGATCAGAAGTTTCATACCAAAACGCTCCTTTGGGGGTCAAATTCCGGCACAGGGCCGTCATAAAACATTTTAGGCTTTGAGAAATCAAAGTTTTGCAGCACGGTGCAGATCTTGCCGCTGGTGTCCCCGCCGCCGTAGGGGCTTTGGGCCGTGGCGGCGGTGGCGGCAAACTCCGGACTTAACGCACGGCGCAGGGCGGCTTCAATGACCGGTTCCTCGGCATCACAGCACAAAACGTTGGCGCAGATAGCGCGCCCCGCCTGGCGCTGGCCGATATTGACGGTAGGCACCTTAAAGGTCGGCGTTTCCACCACGCCGGAGGAGGAATTGCCCGCCACCAGCGCGGCGTACTGCATGGCCGAAAGGTACCGCCGCAATCCCAGGCTTTGGATGAACCCGGCGCGGTCGGGGTGTTCGGCGGCAAAGCGCTGCATGCGGGCCGTGCAGATCTGCCCGCCTGCGTCAGCGTTAGAGCCGGTGATGAGCCAGTAGACGCCGGGCACGGCTTCCATAGCGGCGCAAAGGGCTTCACTCTGGGCGGCAGGCGAGCCGGCATCGGCAGAAGTCTCGGGGTGGTAAGTCACCAGCGCAAAGGGCTGCTGCAGCGGGAAGCCTGTGGAGTTGCACAATTCTTCCCGGCTCATTTTGGGCAGAGTGCGGATGTTCTCGTCGCCCAGGCCGCCCACGCAAAACACCGTTTCGGGAGCTTCGCCCATACGGACCAACCGGGCGGCGCTATCAGCGCAGGACGGGAAATGCACCGCTGCCATTTTGGTGATGCAGTGGCGGTAGTATTCATCCGCCGCGCCAAGGGTCACGTCCCCGCCCGAAATGTGGGCGATGGGGATATGCCGGGCCGCCGCAGCGGTGGCTGCCGCGAAAATTTCAAACCGGTCGCCCAGCAGCAGCACGGCATCGGGACGGTGGGCGGAAAAGTATGCGTCAAACACGGTAATGGTGCGGGCAATGGTCACGGCCACCTGCTCGTTCTCATCGCCCACAAAAATCGGCAGGCGGGCCGCGATGGGTACGCCGTCGGCTTCGATCTCCCGCACTGTCTCGCCCAAACGCGGGCAGAGGTGCGCGCCGGTGGCTACCAGCTGCAATTGCAGCGTGCTGGACGCCGCCAGCTTTTGCACCACAGGGCGCAGCAGACCGTATTCCGCCCGCGTGGCGGTCACTACACAAATCGTGCGCATAAAACCTCGTTACAGCTCGATTTTTTCATCCTCGGCAAAGTCGCGCTTGGCGGCTTGGCCCAGCACTTCGTACCAGCGCATGGGGGAAATGCCGTCCCCGGGGCGCTTGGTGGTCAGGTTCTCGGTGGTAAAGACCTCCCCTGCCTTGATGGCGCGGGCAGCCACGATGCTTTTGCGGGCCACCGTTTTGTTGGGGGCTTCGCTCTCGGTCAGGTGCTTGTGACCGTCGCCCAGGGCGGCTTCCACATGGCGCACCGCGTCCACCATAGCCTTGAACTCGGCAGGGTCGAGGCTGGCTTTCTGGTCGGGGCCGGGCAGGGATTTATCCAGCGTGAAGTGTTTTTCGATCACCTGCGCGCCCAGCACGGTAGCGGCGACGTCACACTCCCAGCCGGGGGTGTGGTCGGACAGGCCCACCGGCAGGCCGAACTGGTCGAACAATTCCATCATAGCGGTGAGGTTGGCGTCCTCGTAGGGGGTGGGGTACTGGGTGTTGCAGTGCAGCACCGTGACCTCGGGGCAGCCGCCATCGTCCAGGATGCCCAGGGCGTCGGTGATCTCATTCAAGTTGCTCATGCCGGTGGAAAGCAGCACAGGGGTGTGCAGCTTGGCCACTTCCTCGAGATACGGCAGGTTGGTGATCTCTCCGGAGGGCACTTTAATAAGCGGCAGGCTCAGAGTGCCCAGACCGCGTTCAACCTGAGACAGATAACCGATGGACAGACCGGTTGCATCGCTTAATTGTTTTAAGGTCATCTTGTGGTATAATCTCTGCTTTTTGATTTTGGTTCCGATGATCTGAGATTGGTTCATGGTGTCAGCTCCTTTGAATATATTTATGTGTTTGGAATCAACTCAATATGAAATATTGTATCATCCCGCAACAATTTTTGCAAAGATGTTTGAAAAAATATCAGAACTGGTAAAGGTTAAGTTACAGAATATTTTAAAATAAAAAGAAGCAGGAACGCTCCTGCTTCTTTTTGCTGCAAGATATTATTTTTCAAAAAACGGGTAGTCTTCCAACACCACAGCACTTTCACCGCAGAGTACACCGTCGTGATATTCTCCCAGAAGAATGTGGGCTTCAGCATCGGTAAAGTCTTTTGGAAGAGGCAGTGTGCGCGGCTGATTGGAACGGTTAATTGCAATCAGTGCCCGTTCTTCTTTGTTTTTACCACAGCGAAGATAGCAGCAGAGAGCTTCATCCACCACCAGAGGAATGAAGGACGCCTCGGTCAAGAACGGCATCGAAAGCCGCAGTTTGCCAAGCTCGGAGAAGAAGGCGATCAATTCCTGATTTTCATATCCCCACGGATAGCAGCAGCGGTTAAATGGGTCAGCATAACCGCTTAAACCTGCCTCATCCCCATAGTAAAGGCAGGGGATGCCGGGAAGGAAATATTGCAGGGTGGAGGCAAGCTTTAATAAGACCTGCCCTCTTGCATATTTATCTAACGAGAGGTAGTGATGGGCTGCCTGCCAGGGGCGATCCTTGCCTTCCATCGATTCGCCGACCAGAACGGTGATGGCGCGGGGCGTATCGTGGGTGGAAAGGGAGTTCATCATGGAATTCATCGCCGGTGGAGGATAGTTTTCAACAATTGAGACGATGCTTGTTAAAAAGTCATCGGCATTTCCGGTCAGGATATAGCCCAGAACCGCATTGCGGAACGGATAGTTCATTACGCTGTCCAGCTGGTTGCCCAGCAGGTAGCGGCGGCGGTTGCCGTAGCTAATTTTATTGGAGGCGTCTTCCCACACCTCACCAATGACAACTTTATCCTCACCAAAGGATTTTACCGTCTGATAGACGCGGTCCAAAAAGGAGTCCGGAAGCTCATCGGCAACATCCAGACGAAAACCGGATGCACCCAGAGTCAGCCATTTGGCAAGAACGCCGGTTTTGGAGTTGCAGATAAAGTCCATGTAGTCAGGCTGGGTCTCCCGAACATTTGGCAGGGTCTTAAAGCCCCACCAGCATTCGTAATCGTCTGGATAGCGTTTGAAGGAATACCATTCGCGATAAGGACTGTTAGGATCTCGGTAAGCACCAGAATGTTCACCGTACCGGCCATTCTGATTAAAATAGACGCTGTCACTGCCGGTGTGGCTGAATACACCGTCCAGAATCACCGAGATGCCAAGTTTTTTTGCCTGAGCGCACAGGTCTGCAAAATCTTCTTCAGTGCCGAGCAGAGGATCGATTTTTCGGTAGTCGGCAGTATTGTAACGGTGGTTGGAGTGTGCTTCGAAAATTGGATTGAGGTACAGGCAGGTCACGCCAAGGCTTTGCAGGTAAGGCAGTTTTTTGGTGATGCCGGCAAGGTCACCGCCAAAGTAGTCGGAATTTGTAATTTCGCCCTCTTCGTTTGGCAGATAGACCGGAAGATTGCCCCAGTCAGAACGCAGGGTGCGGTCAGCAGGGACATTTTGTTTCGGGGAACCGGAATTGCAAAAGCGGTCGGGAAAAATCTGGTAGATGATCCCGTTGCCCAGTGCGGCAGGACGCTTTTGGGAAGGGTCGTAGACGGTCAGCTGCCAATAGCGGTCGGAGTGCAGGTTAAGCTCCCCGCGCATCGACTCGTTGGCGTGGATGATGTGCAGGGTGCCGTCGGCTTCGGTGACCTGGAAATAGTAAAAGTGCAGTTTTGGATGTCGTGGAGTATAAGTGAGGGTGTAGCGGTTAAAGCGCAGGTTGCTTTCACACAGCTCCATCGGGAAGAATCGGTCATTTTCCCCGTCGCTGCACAGGACAAATTCTACCTTGCAGGGCAGCAGGTCCTTGGGCAGACAGATGGAAAAACGGACGCTGGTGCCGGCAGCCACAGCGCCGAAGGGTTCTTTAAAGATGGGAAGCCGGCTGTCATAGATACAAAAATCCATAGCATGATTCCTTTCCGTCAGGATGATGTTTGATAAAAGCTCCGGCGGGAACGGTCAGGTTTCCGCCGGAGCTGCAAAGACCGTATTAGTCTAAATTCCAGATATTGTGCGCATATTCCTGGATGGCGCGGTCCGCGCAGAAGTAGCCGGACTGAGCGATGTTGTTCAGCGACATCTTCTGCCACTTCATCGGGTCATGCTGGTAGGTGGACAGCAGTCTCTTCTTGGTCTGGTCATACGACTCAAAGTCGCGCAGCACCATGTACGGGTCGTTGGTCTTCAGGGAGGTGGCAATCTGGTCAAAGCGGTCACCTGCGATGTCCTTGCCAATCATGTCGATTGCCTGCTTGAGCACAGGGTCGCTCAGATACAGCTCGCTGGGGTAGTAGCCGGATTTTTTCAGCTGCTGGACCTCAGGGGTGCGCATACCAAAGACAAAGATGTTGTCCTCGCCGACCGACTGACCGATTTCGACGTTGGCTCCGTCCCAGGTTCCCAGGGTGACGGCTCCGTTGAGCATCAGCTTCATGTTGCCGGTGCCCGAAGCCTCGGTGCCCGCAAGGGAAATCTGCTCGGAGACCTCGCTGGCAGGCATCAGAAGTTCAGACAGGGTGACGCGGTAGTCTTCCAGATAGACCACCTTGAGGATGTCACGGGTCTGCGGGTCGTTTTCAATCATCTTGCCTAAGCTGCAAATAAACTTGATAATCTGCTTTGCCATATAGTAGCCGGGAGCTGCCTTGGCACCGAAGATGAAGGTGGTCGGCAGGATGTCGGCGTGCGGATTGGACTTGATTTCGTTGTACAGCGACAGGATGTGCAGCGCATTCAGATGCTGACGTTTATACTCGTGCAGACGTTTGACCTGTACGTCAAACAGGGAGTTCGGGTCGACGACCTGACCAGTGTGTTCCTGGATGTACTCGGCAAAGCTGCGCTTGTTTTCCAGCTTGATCTTTGCCAGCTGCTCCAGCACCTGCTTGTCATTCTGGTAGGGGAGCAGCTTTTTTAACTGGGTCATATCGTGCATAAAGCCGTCGCCAATCAGCTCGCGGATGTAGTTGTTCAGCTGCGGATTGGACTGATACAGCCATCTTCTGGAGGCGATACCGTTGGTGACGTTTTTAAATTTGTTTGGCCAAATCTTATAGAAATCATGGAACAGCGATTCGCGCAGGATGTTGCTGTGCAGGTTGGATACGCCGTTGACGCTGTGGGAAGCGACCACTGCCAGGTTTGCCATGTGCAGCGAGTGACCGTTGATGATTGCCATGCGGGATACGGTGTAGCCGTCCAGATGGAACTGTTCGGTCAGCTGGCGGCAGAAGCGGTTGTTGATTTCCACGATAATCTGATAGATGCGCGGCAGCAGGGTGCGGAACATATCCTCGTTCCAACTTTCCAGCGCCTCGGGCATGACGGTGTGGTTGGTGTAGGCAAAGGTGTCGCTGACAATCTTCCACGCCTGGTCCCACGGATAACCGCACTCATCCAGCAGGATGCGCATCAGCTCAGGAATGGCAAGGGCAGGGTGGGTGTCGTTGATGTGGATGGCGTTCTTTTCTGCAAAGTTTTCCAGTGTGCCGTACAGCTCCATGTGGCGGCGCACGATGTCCGAGATGGAGGCAGCCACCAGGAAGTACTGCTGACGCAGACGCAGGTTTTTGCCTGCCGGATGGTTGTCGTTGGGGTAAAGGATTTTGCTGATTGCCTCGGCGGTGGAGTCTTGACCAAAGGCTTTGATGTAGTCGCCGCGGTTGAAGGCATCCATGTCGATGGCAGAGCTTTGTGCGCTCCATACACGCAGGACGCTGACGCCCTTGCCGTCGTAGCCGGAAATCATAATATCATAAGGAACTGCCTTGACGGTGGTGTAGCCCTTGTGCAGGACATGGTGATACCCATAGTCCCAGAATTCTTCGATGTGTCCGCCGAAGTTGACATCGACTGCGTGCTCCGGGATGCGCTCCAGCCAGACTTCGCCGCCGGGCAGCCATTCGTCCGGCAGCTCGGTCTGCCAGCCGTCGATAATCTTCTGTTTGAAGATACCAAATTCATACAGAATCGAATAACCCATGGCAGGGTAGCCGCAGGTTGCCAGCGCATCCATAAAGCAGGCAGCCAGTCTGCCCAGACCGCCGTTGCCCAGACCGGCATCCGGCTCCAGTTCGAACAGGTTTTCCATCCGAACCCCCATCTCTTTGAGCGCCTGAGAAAATTCACCGGCAAGATTGAGGTTGTAGATGCCGTTTTTCAGCGACCGTCCCAGTAAAAATTCCATGCACATATAGTAGGTCTGCTTGCGTCCCTTGGCTTTTGCATCCGCCATAAAGTAGCGGCGCTTTTCTTTGAGGATGCTGCGCACCACCATGGCACAGGCTTTATAGTAGATTTCGTCCGATGCGGTGTCGGGAGTAAAGCCCAATGCCTTGATTTGAGAAACCAGCATGGATTGAATCTGCTGGGTTGTCAGTTTTTTATCCGCAGAAACGATGGAGGCTTGGATTTCTTTTAAAGCAAGATTGTTTTCACTAAGCATATAAACCGCCATTTCTCCGCACCGTTTGGTAGTCAGTCAGTAAAAAGCAGCAATCGCTCCGGTGCGGAAGGAGGATTGCGCTGAATGCTTTTGGGGAAAAGAGAGGCTGTACACGACAGCACTACACGATAAATTATAGTATATTGAACGTTTGAAAACAAGAGTTATTGCAAGCAGAAGACAGGATTTCTGGCAGGATGGACACAATTAAATGGGGATAACAGTAAAGTTTCCGAATTTTTAAAATGGAATTTACCTGCTTCTAATCTAAAAGCAGTCGGGAAAGCGAGCGTTTTGTCCGTCAAAAACTGTCTTTGCCCTTTACTTTCCACCTTCCAATCATATATAATAAAACAAAGAGAAAAATCCCGACCCGCCCGGCGGGCAAAATCATGGGAGTATAGAAAGGATGGTCTGCATGGCTGCACAAAATAAAGTCAGGGTGGAGATCTGCGGTTCAAGATATGTAGTATCCTCCAACGAGCCGGTGGAGTATGTCAAAAGGCTGGCAAACGCCATCGAAAGTAAGGTAAAACATTTTATGGATTCCAGTCCAAACGTCACGCTCAACGATGCCTATTTCCTGGCGCTGCTCAACTATGCGGACCTGTATGAAAAAAGCGAGCAGAATGCCGACCACATTCGCAGCCAGTTGACCGAGTACCTGGAGGACTCCACCAGAGCCAAGCTGGAGATTGACGAGTACAAACGCGAAAATGAAAAACTGAGAAAGGAAATCGACATTCTGCGCCAGAATATCGGCAGAGAGCCGTGAAGGACTCCGCTGACACAAGCAGAATTCTCCACGATGGACAAGCTGCTGTTCCAGCCGGAGGAAGAGGTCAGCAACGATTATGGCGAAGATGAATATGAATATGACGGGCAGATGTGATACAGTAGAGCAACTGCCCAAGAAGGGACGAAAACAGATGGAATACCGGTTTCGCCGCGCACAGAATGCGGATGTGGACCAGATGATAGAGATTATTCGAGACAGAATCAAATGGATGGACAAGCAGGGACTGCACCAGTGGAACAAAACCGATTATATGCAGCAATACCCACGGGAATATTTCCTGGAGGGGATTGAAAAGGGTTTGTTTTATGTTGCACTGGACGAGCAGGACCAGGTGGCAGGGTTGATGGCGCTGCTGACCGAGGACCCGCGCTGGGCAGAGGATGAACCAAAGGACTGCTACTATGTGCATCATCTGGCAGCAAGGTCGGACGCCAAGGGCGCCGGCAGAGCGCTGCTGGAATTTTGCCGCCAGCTTTCGGTGCAGGAGGGCAAGCAGAGTATCCGTCTGGATTGCCAGCTGGGCAACGACCGCCTGAACGCTTTTTATGAGAGTCTGGGGTATCTGTATACCGGACCGATGGTCGAGGGAAGCTACGAGGGCATCAAACGGGAAAAAACACTCAAATAGGTTGAAGAAAACAGGGAGGGAGATACCTCCCTGTTTTCGGCTGGAGCAAACGGTTGCAAGGACAAAGGAGAAGACGATGAAGAAGATAGAGCTGCTGGCGCCGGCAGGCAATCTGGAAAGCCTGCTGGCAGCGGTACACAGAGGAGCGGATGCAGTCTATTTTGGCTATGGGGAGCTAAACGCCCGCCGCAACGCAAAAAATTTTGACGAGGATTCGCTGAAGGAGGCTTCCCGCATCTGTAAAGAGCGCGGCGTCAAGATGCACATGACGGTCAACACGATGGTGTACGACCGGGAGTATGAGCAGGTGATGCGCACTCTGGAAATTGCCTGCCGCTACGGCATCGACGCGCTGATTGTGCAGGATTTGGGAGTGGCTGCGC
>OGXX01003021.1_pt1 | contig 14504 bp, 14 predicted proteins | sample 1576301 | NCBI WGS metagenome assembly OGXX01 (sample SAMEA3541469, study PRJEB24748) | human gut metagenome | biome: human gut; feature: human-associated habitat; material: faeces | place: China | collected 2012
TTTCGCAAATCCTTCATGGCCCGGCGGACGGTGGATTCGGAGTATTTGAGGTCCCGGGCAATGGTGGGGATGGCGGGCCAGCAGGTATTGTCCTTGTTGGCCCGGTCTGCCAGGTAGATGTAGACCGCCACTGCCCGGTGGGGCAGGTCCTGGCGGTACAGGTGATTGAGATTTCCCATCGTGCGTTACTCCATTCCTTGGTTTTCTCCCGGCGGTGCCGTTCTGAGCGGACGCCTTTCCGGGAGGCTGGATTTCTTACCCATTGCCGCTTCTTCCCATGACGGATTTCCATGGCCCGCCCGCTTCTGCTGCTTTGCTACAGGAGGGGGCAGGTATTTTGCCAGAATGGCCTCCACCAGCTCGGCCTTGTCCGCGTAGGCCACTTTCCTGTTCCCTCTTTCTGGGGCAGCATAGGGCTTCCCGAATTGGATGCCCCATTGGAAAAACAGCTTCAGCCGGACCTTCATGGGATAGCAGCCCGTCTTCATCACCACAAACTGCCCCTTGGGCATGGATTTCAGCTCATCCGGGGTCATGAGAGGCCGCTCTATCATTTGCAGGCTCTGGCTGGGGTCATTCTTCCCCTTGGAAACGGAGCCGGACAGCGCCGTCCGGCTGCCCAGGGCTTTGGACAATGTGTCCACAGAGCTGCTGTTGGGAGCAAAGCCTCCAAAGATGGTGAGCTGGGTGTTGTCCACAATGATATCCGCCCCTTCCTTGCCATAATTCCGCTCCAATTGGGCAAAGGACTGGATAATGGGGACGATTTGCAGCCGCCGGGAGCGGCTGGCGGAGAACATCATTTCCGCGGATTCAATTTTCGGCAATAGCGATAGGTAATCCTTTGAGGTTATCTCCGGATTTTCCCCCGCTTCACACCGGACATGAGCGTTTCCGCTCATCCGGCGTTCCATCGTTCTATATAAGTTCAATAAACATATCTACTTCAACAACCGATTTGGTTTCTTCAGATCGGATTAAGATTTAAGCGGCTTCTCAACCTGTTCAGCTTGTCTTTTTGCCAATAGTCCAGCGACAATTTTCCCACATGGGATTGAATCGTGTTTTCCTTTGTCGCATGGAGGAGAGTATGGACATCCATACACACCAATACAAGGTTCGAATATCTGTCATCGCCGCCATCTGCTTTACGGGTTTTATGATGACAATGAATATCTCCAATACTAAGCGGCTTGCCTGTAACCGCACACTTTCCTTGTTGTGCGCAGTACAATGCCAACCTGTTGTCATTGAATTCGATACTTTCTCCTTGTACCGGGTTTTCCATCAAATAGTGCAGTATTCTCATATTCACCTTTTCAAGTGCCTTATGAATATCTGCACGGCCTTCCGGCGTGTATACACACCAGTTTCTCGCCCGGTGTTTTGGCGGTATTGTTTGGACATAGGCGATGGGTAGAACAAATAGTCCTCTGATATACCGTAGTTCTTTGCTCCGCCCATACATTTTCTGAACATACTGCGGTAATGTATTTCCGCTCTTCTTTAATCTTTGACCCAATCTGCATTTCATGGTTCTTTTGACCGAAAAGCCTATTTCCGCGAAATTACGGCTTACATGTGTCGCTATACGGTAATAATTGTGAACTCCAAGCACATATGAATTATAGTCCATAATAAATTTATGCTCTTCGTTCTCATTGGCAGGAAACTTGATTTTTTCCACCATGTCCTTCGCACGCTTCTTGATTTTCTCTTTGCGCTTGTCTGAAACATGGGAGACAACTGTATACTTGACCTTTCCGTTTCTCTTACCTTTTGGCTTGACCTTCATTTTGAAGCCGAGAAATTCTGAATACTGCTTTTTCAGATTGACTATTTTGGATTTTTCGGGGCTGATATCCAGCCCCAACCGCTCTTTCAGCCACTTCTGTGTTGCAACAAACAGTTTCTCCGCGTCCTGCCTGTTACGGCAAAATATCCGAAAATCATCAGCATACCGCAGGCCGTAACATTCTTTCAGGCTGGTCTGCTCTCTTAGCACATGGTACACATAACCTTTATCTATTACGCCATTGTCTGTCCTGATATGACCATAATTTCTCCGCATGGGCATGTTCTCCCACTGACTGGAAATCCACCAATCCAGTTCGTTTAGCACGATGTTGGATAACAGTGGGGAAATGATACCGCCCTGCGGTGTTCCTTTATCGGGAAATCCAATACCCGCAACTTCGGCTTTCAGCATAGCGGATACGATTGATAGTAACTGCTTGTCCCGAATACCGATTGTCCACATTTGCCGCAGCAGTTTCCCGTGATTTACATTGTCGAAAAATCCTTTTATATCAAGGTCAACGACATAGTGCAAATTCTGGCGCTGTGCTAGTGTATAGGCGACAGCTACAGCGTTTTCCTGGCTTCTGTTAGGACGAAATCCAAAACTTCTGTCATGAAATTTTGCTTCACATATCGGTTCTAAGACTTGCAGGATACATTGTTGTATCAGTCTGTCTGCGATTGCCGGTATCCCAAGCGGGCGAGTTTTCCCGTTATCCTTTGGAATTTCCACTCTGCGAACAGGTTGCGGCACATACCATTTCAGGCGTTTACGGACATATTGAACGAGGTCAAATTCTGTCCATGTTTCAAGGTTTTTAATTGTCTTTTTATCCGTTCCTGCTGTCTTGCTCCCGCTGTTCTTTTTCAGATTGCGATAAGCAAGACAGATATTCTGTTCCGACAGTATGATTGGCATTAGTTTGGTGAACCTTTTGCCGTTTTTACTGTCTGCGAACAGCGTATCAAAGGTTTCTTGCAGATTGTAATACTCTGCGTTTCTGAGCTTTTGCTTTTTCGGTTTCTTGGTTGTTGTCATAGTCGGCGTACACCTCCTTGCGGAAGTTCAGCCTTTCTTAGTCATACTCGAACCTATGAAATCAGTTGATATTTACTTTGCTTATATAAAACGACTAATGCCTATCCCTCCACGGCTTGTTATCGCCGCTTCACAGGTACTGTGGCATCACTCTCAGCCGGATTCAGTCAGGTTATATCGTTGACTTTCCCTGACAACACCTCATAGCGGTGCAATCCACTCCGTGTTCCGGCCTTTCCATGTTCCGATATTCCTATCTCTGCATATACCCTTAGGCTGCCCTTTGACCCTGTATGCTGGACATCGCCTGTAACGATATAAGGACTTTCATAGTACCCAATTTTACTCGTCCTCACATACACCGCATTTAAGCGGCAACGGCATTTCTGCCGCCCATTCGTATAGAGTCGTTCATTCGGGGTTTCGTCAGTCATAAAGACATTCTCACCATAGGTATTTTATAGACCTCCGGCATATCATCCGCACAGCTTGCCTCCAAGCCGGTTTCCACAGCAGCATACGCTCTGTTTGGGCAGACTTCTGCCGCCTTCACGAGCTCTCAGACGGGGCGCCGATTGCACGGCTCCGCCTGTCGTAGTTTTAAGGTAGGCGTTTCAAGGCGTTACCCTATCATTCCACCTATCGGAATATCAGTTTACAAGGCTTATTTCGCCTCACTTTCCTTGCCTTGTACGCAACCTTTTCAGTTGCGAACATGTCGCACAGGTTCCGAATTCATCACAGAAGAACACACAGCGGTTCTTTAGCTTTCCGCCCTGCTCATCGGCCACGGCCAGAATCTCCCGGTAGAGCTGCTGGATGACCAGCGAGATCATGAAGAAGGTATTGGGATTTTCCTCCGGCATAATGAGAAACACGGCGCATTTCTCCCGGCAGAACCGTTCCGCGTCGATTTCCGTATCGAAGCAGAGAATCTGCTCCAGCTGGGAGTCCAGAAAGGCATTCAGCCGGGACAGGGCCGTGGACATGACGCTGGACATGGCCTGCCCGGCGGTGTTCAGGGCGGCTCCGGCAAACCACTTTGCCTTGTGGTCGTCGGGAAGCAAATCCATCAGGGCCTGGAACTGATTCCTCCCCTGCAGCTGGGAGGGCTCCAGCAACTCCTGGATGAGCTTGAACACCGACACAATGTGCCGCTTCTCCGGGGCGCAGAATTCCGCCACCAACAGGATGGTCGCCGTCAAGAGGCCCTCAGCGGCATCGTAAAAATAGGCGTTCTGCCCGAAGCTGGCCGCGTCTGCCCCGGAGGAGATGATGGTCTTGGCAATAATCTTGGCGTACTTCTCCGCCCTGGCCCGGCAGGCCAGCTCCTCCGGATTCTCCTGGCACAGATCCATGTACTTGTTCACCAGATGCAGCAGGTTGTTGCCGTTGGAACGGGTGGGATTCCGCAGGTCTATGACGGACACATGATAGCCGTAGCAGTCCCTGGCAATGGCGCCGTAGTTGCGAACCACGTCTCCCTTGGTGTCTGTGGAAAGGAAGGACATGCCGCTGGCGCAGGCGTATTCGATACAGGGGTACAGCCAATAGGCGGTTTTGCCCACGCCGGCAGCGCCAATCATGAGGGCGTGGACGTCTCCGGTGTCTACCAGCGCCCTGGTGCGCCGCTTTCCGGTGCAGCCCACGACAATTCCCTGGGGCAGGGGTTTGCCGCCATTGGTTGGCGCGTTTCCGGCTTGTGCCTGCCGCCGCCATCGCTCCGGCGTAAAGGAAACCTGTGTGTAAGTCATTCGGATCTCCTTTTTCGTGGCCCACCGGGCGGTGCCGTGCTGGCCGTTGCCAACGGTTTTGTCCCGGATGCCGTTGAGACTGTAGTTCCGAGACACAAAGGAAATGCCGCCCAACAGGCACAGCATCCCCCCAGCCGCCAGAATCAAAATTGTAATGCCGGACATAGCCCCTCCTCCATTTCCTCCGGATGCAGCAAATCCTCGTTCCAGTCCTTATGCGTTGGAACGAGGATTTCATTTTGGATGCCCTGCCGCGCCAATTTTGTGACAATGCGCCGGGCCGCCGCCTGACCGGGCGCGTCACTGTCCAGGCACAGAAAAACCTGACGGATATTCGGATTGTCCTTCAGGCACTGAAACAGTACTTTGTCTGACACCGAGCAGGCAGCCGCGTAGCTGTGCCGCTGCCAATCGTTTTGGTTCATGGAGATAAAAGACAGCATATCAATGGGCGCTTCAAAGAGATACAGCCGGGAACCGGTTCCCATCCAGTGGAAGCTGTACTCCGGCCGGCTGCCCGGGACGTTGCCTTTGTAGGCGCTCTCCGAGATAGTGCCGCGCTTGTGGGCGTGCTGGGGCTGGCCCTGGGGATCCAAGCCCACAAACACGGCGTTGTGGTAGCCGCCGGACTCGTAAAGCATCCCACGCTGTACGAAAGCGTCCAGCACCTCCCGGTCAATGCCCCTGTGGCGTAAAAGATACCCATATACCCGGCGCATGGTGCCGCTCCTGGGCGGCAGCACAAAGGGAGCAGTCTCTTTGGGCGCCGGCGGGGAGAGGAGCCGCTGGCCGCCGCTGCTTCCCAGCAGAAACGCCACCGCCTCCGGGTAGGTCTTGTTATAAAACCTACGGACGAAGTCCACGGCGTCGCCGCCCACCCGGTCATACTGGTGGAACCAGAGGTTGCCCCGGATGGTGACCTTCTGGCCTCCGTCCCGCCACTCCTGTTCCGAGCCGGAGCGCTTCAGCGTCTCCCCCTGGCTGTGGAGAAACGCCGCCAGATCCGTTTGCCGGGCCTGCTCCCGTTGCTCCTGTGAAAATGGTGTGTACATAAGGTTGAATCTTCCTTTCTGCTGTAAAATCTTCCCCTGGGAGGTTCTTCTCCTGTCACCGTGACAGGTGGCAGGTGTCACCGCCGGCGCAAACGTCCTCCCTGGCGGCAGAATCTGCCGGCACAACATCCAACTAATCCCGGATGCCCTGGGCCTGCTTTTTCTCATCCAGCCGGCGCTTTAATTTCCGGTCCACATGGCCTTGCTCCAGGCGTCGTTCCTGCTGAATGCGGGTTTGAAGCAGCTGCCCCAGCTGCTGAAAAAGGCGAAGCGACGCCAGGGCGGCGGATTTTGACGGATGGGGATTGCTGTCAGGCGTTGTATGGCCGGCGGCTTGCCGGGACGGAAATTCTTCCGTCGCCTCCCCGCTGGAAAAATGCACAGCCTGCAAATCCAAATTACATTCCGGGTCTGCCTCCGGCTCCCGGCACAGCTTCAACGCCTCCTGGATGACCGCGTTGCGAATGGATTTGAATTCCTTGTTCTGCTCCAGCGGAATCCGCTCCGGGAGTGCATCCGTATAGGTGCGGATCACAGCCTCCCGCTGCTCATACCAGAGATCATATAGCTTTGAGATCCGGTCATCCTGAGACAGTTCCGCTACAATGGCATCCACAATGGCTTTCATCTCTGGTTTCAGATAGCCATAGACCTTCTTTCCAGAGAATCGGGAAAGCTGATCTGCCAGCTTGAAAAGCATTTTCTCCAACTCGGGATTTTGAAACGTCCCAGCATGGATTTGCTCCACAATCTCAGACAGGTTTTCCCTGCCCTGCTGCCGCAGCGCATCCCGGTACTCGGTCTGTCTCTGGTAGACGCTGATCAGGTCCTGGCGAAAAATCTCCCTAGCCAGGCCGGACTTGATCTCCGCAATGCCTTGCGTGGTCAGATACGCCTCCTTGGGGTCAATGGAGTAGGCCATCATGTGGACATGAGGATGGTGGCCAGCGTTATGAAACGCAGCGTACCAGCGGAAATTCTCCGGTGCGATTTTCATCTGCCGGGCAATCCGGTTGCGCTGAGAGCGGAGCAGCTGCATCCAGGCCTCCGCCGTGTTGTAGCCCAACCGTTCCGCATCTTCCCGGCGCAGGGAGATGATGTGGGTCCAGATGTTGCTCTGACTCTCCGCCATCTCCTTTGCCACCTGAGGGAGCACCACCGGCACGCCTTCATCCGTGAACAAGCCATGGGCGCCGGTTTTTTCTACCCCAGGCCGCCCGGCAATGTAGCTGACGTAATTCTCCCGGCTTCCCAGTGCGTCTCCATGGGTTTCCAGGATGCGTTGCAGCAATTCCTCCGCATTTTCCCGGGTGGGTTTTGCCAGATAATCTTCATACTCGTAGAACTCTTTGCTGTCCGGGTACTTTTTCAAGAGCTTTTGCAGGAGCTGTCTCTGCCGCTGTGTGGCAGGCAGATGTCCGGTTGTATCCTCCGCCAACTCTGCTCCCTCCCGGGTGGCGATGTAGCGGGTATAGTTTTCAATATGGACTTTCCGGTTCGGCTTCAGATAGGGGGATTTTAAAATGATCCTGGCCATGGCTATCCCTTCTGAAATCGAACGGCGTCGTCGAATTTGTATTTGCCGCCAAGCCTGGACACCTCGTCCACACAGAGCTTCCGCAGGGCGTCCAGATCCTGTTCGCGGATGTCATTGGCCGCCGCCACCACATGCATCAGCATGGCAAGCTCCACGCCTTGCTTGAACAGGACCCGGGCTAGCCGGTTTTCCGTGTCCCCGATCTTTCCGGCAATCACAGATTCCAGCGCGGGGGTCAAAACCTTGCTGGCATCTTTGTTGTGGAGCCAGGCCAAATACAGCTCCAGTGCGTCGGAAATCAACTCGCTGCGGGACCGGGCGTTGGCGGCGGGAATGGCCGCGTCACAGCGGCTAAGCAGCTGCTTATCGATATAGATGCCGATTCGGGCGGCGTTTTGATCTTGCTTCATGGGCTCTCCTTCCTGGGATACCTTTGGTATTTGGAAAACAGGCTGCAAACAGGGCGCTTTCCGGCTTCCGGGGATACAAACCGTAACACAAAACCGAAAACGTAACACCTGCTACAGCCCCGAACGGCGTTGCCGGACGGGGGAAACCGGAGGCATGCCGGGGCTTCCGGCATACCTCCTTTATCCTGCTTCATTTTCGACCCTGCTGTGGGGCGCCCCAAATGGCCGCATCTCCTTCGCAAATGCTTAGGGGGCGATTTGACATTTCTCTCCGCGTGTTGCCTACGGCGGCCCAAACCGCCTCAAACCACTTCGCTGGGGCAGGGATTCCCATGGGCGCCAACAAATCGGATACGGGGCGGACACCGGCCTCACGGATGGGTCACTTCGGTTTTGGCGCTGGGCCCCTCAGCTGCGGAAACCGGCACTCGGTATAGCTCAGGCCATACCGCTCCACCGCCCGGTCCAGCACGGAGAACATCTCCCGTTCCAGATTGTGGACGGCATACCGCACCTCCTCCTGGAGGCTGTCATAGCAGATCCACGCCGGACTGTCCGGCGCATCCTTCACCAGCAGATCATAGCCTGGCCGGTATTTGCCGTCGGCCCAATAGAGCACCGCCTCCAGCTTCACCACCCCCACGGTCAGGGCCGCCAGAATCTGAAAAAAGCCGCCGCTCCCGGAATCTTTCAGCAGGCGGCTGACTTCCTCTGTGGACAGATGCCGGGTGAAACTGTATTGGCTGCCAAGCTGCTTTTTCAGCTGCTTTTGTTTTTTCATGAGACCTCCTAGCAAAGCTTCACGCCTCCGTACTCCGGCTGCCGCGTCTGCTCGCCGCTGTCCAGCACCGCCTGCCGGAGGACTTCCGGATCCAGGCCGCAATCCCGATACCCCTGCAGGAGGGTGTCGTAGTAGCGGGCGGACGGATAGCCAAACTCCATTTGCGGATCCATGATGTAGGCCATCCCCCGGAAGGGCTTGCCTCCCAGCGTTCCTGCCAGCGTCTGCTTGAAATAGTAGTGGGGATAGCCTTCATACTGATCCAGCCGCAGTTCATCCGCGCTTTGAATTTCCCAGACGCCAACAGGAACCGCTGCGCCGGGCTTCTGCGCAATGGTGGCGTGGGCGTTGTGCAGGGAGCCTTTGAATTGCAGTTCGTAGTTCTCCAGAACGCCTGTCCCAATAAATTTGGCGGTGGGGCAACGATACTTCATCTGCGCCAGATTGAGATTGCTGCCATAGGCGATGTACAATTTACCGCTCATTATAAATCTTCTCCTTTACAATTGCATTTCCGGCGCTCCCGTCTGCCCCTCCAGGATTTCTTCCCGGGGTTCCGGCGGAACAGCAGAAGGGGCAAGCGATTCCAACGCCGCTGCCTGCTTGGCTGCCAGCCGTTCCTTTTGCCGCTGGGCCTGGGCCGGATCCTTCCAGGCGATGTTGCCCTCCAGATGCTTCAACAGGTGCTGCCGGGCGGTTTTGAATTCGTCCCCAATCATCCCCAGCCGCAGCAGCCAGGTGCGGAAGGTATACTTCTCATTGTCGGAGTGAGTCTGGCAGCGGGAAGCGGATTTCTGCACCAGGGCCTGGTGGGAGATGGCCAGGCACAGCTGGATATACGCCTTGACCTCCCCGGCATGGAGGGTGGAGTTAAACAGCCGGAACTCAATGGTTCCCTTGGAAAACACGCTGTGCAAATTCAGCGCATGGTAGCGGCTGGTATCATAGTGGATGTACCGGTTGGACTCTCCGTTGTACCACAGCCGCTCCAGCTCTGCCATGGTCTTGGGCCGCTTCCGGTTGACCTCATCCAGGAAACGCAGATCTGCTTTTTGACAGTAGTTCTCCCTGCTAACCTGAACCTGCAGGGCCTTGTATAGCAGCTCCTCCTTGGCGGCCATGATGTTGACCATATTCCGCAGAGTCTGGGGGGTGTGGGCCGAAGCATCCACATGGACGTGAATGCCGCAAGAGCCGTTCACCTTGGCGCCAGCGCCCCGCAGCTTACGGACGAGGGCCTGAATGGTTTCCACATCCTGGTACTGGCAAATGGGTGAGACAAATTCCACAGAGTAGAGTCTGCTGGCGCTTTCTCCCCGCCGGGATTCGCACAGGATACTGCTGTCCAGAACAATTTTCCACTGCCTGCCTTGTGGATCCCGGATGGTATAGGCGTCATAGGCGCCGCCCACACGGGTAGCGCCGGTACCAAAGAAATCCGCAACAGCCTTTGCGGCGGACTGCCTCGTCAGGCCTGTCATTTCAATCTCAATGCCAAAGTTTTGAGACCTCAACTGCAATCACCAACAGAATCCGGTGCCTTTGTTGGTGCATTGGTTTCAGGCGCAAACGCCTTTGGTTTTGCTTTCCTGGCCTTGGCTTCCGGCTTCGCCACTCCCGCCCGCAAATCCAGGAAGCCACGGACGTTGGCCGGAATCGTTTTGGCGTAGAGGGTGTCCACCGCCTGCTGCAGCTCCTCTTCCAACGTGCCGCCCTTCTGCTCCAGATACAGCCGCAGGGCAGACAGCTTTTCCTCGTCATAGGAAAGGGTAATGGTTGCTTTTTTCACAGGTTACCTCCCATATAAAATCCAGGGCCGCAGTCCTGTTCGTTTTTTGCTGAATCCAAAATAGCTCCATCTGTGATCCAGTCCTGTGTATTCGCTCCTTCCAAACCGGTGTTGTGAACCTGGGCGAGGGAAAAATCCCCATGGGTTAAGAATGCCCGGTCGAAGCAGCAGCCGGCGATATGTGCCCCTCGGAAATTGGCTTCCTCCGCGACGCAATCTCTGCCGTCGCAGTCCCAAAGGAAGGCTTCCTGGAAATCCGCAAAGCACAGCTCGCTGCCAGCCAGGCTGACGTTATGCAGCCGGGCGTTTTGAAACAGAGCGCTGTTCAGTCTGCGGCGAGACAGATCCAAGTTCTCCAAACTGCAATTGGAAAAATCCGCCTGCTCTCCGCCCTGGTCATAGAGCCACAGCACATGTCTGGCACACATGACATCCGCTTCTTCCTGAGAGATGGAACGCGGGTTGGGCATTGGCGTAAAGTCCGGAACAGTAAAATGAATCGAATCTCCCAAGTGCTCCACATACGCAATATGTGCTTGTTTCATGAGGGCCTGGAGAAAAACAGGCCCAATTCCATTGTCCGGCTGGAGGGCGGAGTCCACTTGCGCCTGGAGGTCTGCCCAAGTCATTTGCCATGTGTAATCCCCCTGATATCCAAAGCCGCCCTGTAAAACATCCTCCGCCATTTCTGCTGCTCAAGATTCCAGATACTGTCTGGCTCCTGGAAAGAAAGCGGCGCAACGGGCGCTGTCCGCCCCCTCGCTTTCCACCAGAATGCCGCAGCCTGAACTGGCATCCAGTACCAGCAGGCAGTGGTAGACGTTACCGGCGCGGAACATTCGGTCTGTGTTTGCCGTCAGGAAGTCATACCGTCCCAGCAGATTGCTTTGAAATTCCTGAAATTGCCCTCCCGGCAGGGTAATGACTTTTTCGATTTCACAGTCCGCCAAATCGAACTGCGGTTCGTTCCTGTGGAAAATTGCTTTTGTTTTCATTCGATTCCTCCCAGTAAAAAAATAAGGCAGCCATTTCTGACTGCCTGCCGGTTGTGGATTATGGTTCCGCTGCTGGTATGGTTGCTTCTGTGGATGGCACTTCCTCCGTTGGCGCGGGTGCTTCTATGTACTGAATGTAGGGAATCTTCAGCCAGTGGGTCCAGGTTCCGGATGAGAGTTGGGTTTGCACCACACCGTAGCGGGTACCCATGGCCTCAATCACCTGGCCGTTTCCAATGTAGATCCCGATATGCCCCCGGTGCCAGACTGCCAGGCCGGGGATTTCAGGCATGGTATCCATGGGCCCTTTTTCCACCGCCAGGTCATACATGCTGTCGGCGTCCACATCCGGCATGCCGTTGGCGCCGTAGGAGATGGCGCCGCTCTCCGGGTCAAACCAGCCGTAGCCCTTGATGAGGCCGATACAATCGGCACACCGCCTGCCCAGCCAATGCTGCTCGATGAATTCGGCATAGCCGCCCACCTCCTCCGGGTACTGCTCCAGCTTGTAATCATACAGAGCCTGGTCCAGCACCTGGCCATAGGTGCCCCACACATAGCCCCACCCGGCCTTTTCCGCCGCAATGGCCCACTGCGCCAGATCCAGGTTATTCTTTGTGGAGAGGTCAACGTAGCGGGAGGTATCAATCTTGACACCCCGGACGCTTGCCATGACCTTCCGGAAGTCCTCACCGGAAAGCGCTGTGCCAAAGGTAGCGTTGACTGCGGCAATGAGCTGCTCATCTGACTGGTTCTCCGAAAAACAGCCCACCAGCTTGGACACAAAGTCCTGCTGGTGGGCGTAATCCTGTAGCGCCAGCACAAACAGTACCTGGGCGTCCACAGTCCTGCCGGAAAAGCCGGCGGCAGTCATGGCATCCTGAATGGCATACATGGTGTCCTCCACGGCTTGCATCTGCGCTTCCTGCTCTGCGGTCAAATTCTGCACAATCATCTCCTGTAGCTGGCCTGTGTCAAACTCCAGGGCGCCGTTGAACAGCGCCAGCACAGCCGCGATTGGCATCAGGATGATTATAAGAATCCCCAGGGCGATGCCGAACACCGCCTTGCGCGGTTTCTTATCTGTCAGAACAGCCACAGCCAGCTTTTTCAGTGCTGCCGCCACGGTGGCGCTCATTACCGGCCTCCCGCTGTGCCAAACAGCGCCGCCTTATATGCCGGGGCAATGACCTGCAAAAGATACCGTTCATTGCCGCAGCGGTAGAGGCAGGCGCCTCGCTCCGGGTAGCGGATGAGGGCGAACTCCGCTTCCTCCACCTGTAACGCGTCCTGGAAATCCCTGGGATTGCACTGCCCGGGGTGGAACAGAAACTGGTGGGTGGGGATGGAGAACAGGGGCTTGGTGAACTCCCGGATGGAGGGAATCAAAAAATCCTCTATGTTCTGGCTGGCCAAAATCATAGCGGAGTCCTTCTTCCGCACCCGCTTCATGCAGTTGCGGATATATTCGATAGCGGTTTGGTTCGTCAGGAAGAGATACAGCTCGTCCACCGACGCCGCCGTATTTCCTTTTCCCAGCAGCGCGTTGCTCATGTAGGAGAGGATGTTGAACAGCATGGCGTCTTTGAGCCGGCGGTTGGTGTCCATAAGGCCCTTGACCCCAAAGCACAGAAATTTGTCATCTGCAATGTTGGTGTGGCCGTTGAAATACTTGCTTTCCGTGCCAACGCACATGGAGTGGACCCCCAGGCACACCTCCTGGAGTAGCTCCTGGGAGTACAGGTATTTCCGCTTGCTGTCATAGGTCTGGTATTCCTCCTCGCACAGCTGGTAGAAATCCGAGAGGATGGGGAAGTCTTTTGGTTTCTTTCTGGTGTAATCCGTGCTGTCGGTGATGCCAAACCGGGCGTACAGCTTCATGAGGAGGATTTCCATGGTGTCCAGCTGGGGATCCGAGAAATCCTTATAGCTGCGGAAAAAATCCTTGAGAAAGGCAATGTGCTGGGACAGCCTGGTGACTCTCCTGAAAGCTTCCGGCGTGGTGGAGTCGATATCCTCGACACTGTCCGTCCATGCTTTCGGCTCCAAGGGGTTGATGGTGTACTCGCCGCTCATGAAGTCGATATAACAGCCGCCCAGCGCGGAGCAGAGTTCCTTGTACTCGGACTCGGGATCCAGACAAATCACGGTTTTTCCGGACTCCCGAAGGTTGGTCAGAAGGAGCTTGAGCAGATAGCTCTTGCCCTGGCCAGAGTTGCCCAGAATGAGGATATTGCTGGTGGTCTTATCCTCGCTTCTGCGGTCAAAGTCCACCAGAATGTTGGTGCCATACTTATCCCGCCCAATATACAGCCCCTGGGGATCCGTCTTTCCGGAGAAGTTAAAGGGATACAGGTTGGCCACAGAGCTGGCAGGCAGCACACGCTCAAACTGGGCCCCAAACTGATTGGCGCCAATGGGCAGAACCGACAGGAAGCCCTCTTTCTGCCGCAAGGTCAGCCGGTCCACAGAGAGCTTGGCGCGGGTGAGTTCCATGGAAATATCCGACTGGAGCTCCTTGAGGGCGTCTAAATCCCTGGCTTTCAGCTCCAGAAACACGGCGCAGTGAAGGAGCGGCTCCTTGTTTTTCCGCAGGTTGGCCAGAAGCTCCACCACATCCTGGAGATTCCCCTGGGCCTCAATGGTCTCACGCACATCCCGGCCTCCGGACATGAGCTGATTTTTCCGGGTGGCGTTTTGCAGGATCTTTCGCTGCTCCGTGGACTCCACCAGACGGTGGTAAATCCGCAGGGTCACACCGCTGCGGTCAGCCAGCTGGGACAGAATGGCCTGCTCCTCCGTGCTGGGCGGATACTCCCGCACCGCCCAGACGCAGCGGTAGGAGTTGCCCACAATATAGTGGTCTGTGTAAAATTTCACAGCGCCGGGGGCGATGCAGTCAAAGAAATCCTTGGTGCGGATTTCCTCCATCTCCTCCGGCGTGTATACCCTTGGTTTTCGCTTGAACACACTTGACCTCCTTGTTCATTCAACCGGACAGAAAAAAGCCGCCCTGCTTCCTGCAAGACGGCCTGATGAAAAAACAGAGCCACACAATTGTGTAGCCCCGTGGTAGACAATTACCGGGATGTACGTGCCGATACTGTATGCTTGCGCAGCAAGCTGCCAATGGTTTGCTCCAGAGAGGATGGCTCGGACAAGCACCTGCGGATTCTGTCCTTATCCTCTACAGTCAGGGGGAGGCCCTCCATGGCCATGGAGCTGTCCACCTCTCTGACGATTCTTTCGATTTCACGCACTGTGCACACCCTCTTTCATAAAAATTATACCATAAAGCGCAGCGGAATGGTATAATTTAGCCATATTTTCCGGTTCTGCCCGGAGGG
>OGXX01003031.1_pt1 | contig 14480 bp, 9 predicted proteins | sample 1576301 | NCBI WGS metagenome assembly OGXX01 (sample SAMEA3541469, study PRJEB24748) | human gut metagenome | biome: human gut; feature: human-associated habitat; material: faeces | place: China | collected 2012
GCCTCCAGTGCATAGTCTCCCTGCACACTGATGGGGCGTACATCGGTCATCAGAGAATCCGTCGACATATACATGCCTTCACGGGCACCAGGGATATTAACCTTCATCACGGAATCGCGTTTATGAACAAAATATTCTTTAGTAAACGTATCCTTATCCGTATAAGGATAAGAGTAGATTACAAAGTTCTGGTCGCCGGTAGCTGCATTCGTACCTGCCCAGAAGAAGTTCTCACCCTCCTTGGTAGATGTCAGTTCGCCCGGCACCCATACATCGCAATCGAACAGGCTTTTCACCTTCGTTGCTATATAGTCGCTATGCTTGTCCTTCAATACTGAAATCTGACGATTCATTTCCGCACGGGTGAAGAAGTCAACAATAGTCTGCTTATTCTCTTCCACAAACTTTTGGAATTCTTCTTCATTCGGAGCCTGAATGGTCAATATCATTTGCGGATTCGCATACACATCCTTCGCATATTTGAAAGAAGCTTTCGTATAAATGTCCTTTATATCTACGATAATGATATTGCGGATCAACTTCAACGTTGAATCATAATCTTTCGGTGAAGTATACATAATACGGAAAGAAGGTTCCGACTGCGGCAACCCCGGCATATCCGAATCGAGCACATCATGCAAGGCCCTTCCTGCCGCACGATCCCAAACGCCGTGATCTACTACTACCAAAAGTTCGTATGCACGCCCACTAGAAGTGTGATTCCCTTTCAGACCACAAGAAGCAAAAACGAAGGCTATCAAAGCCATGCTTAAATAAGAAAAGTACTTTTTCATGATGTTCGATTTTTATATTAGCTCTTATTATTTTCCTCCTGTTTCGCAGTCGACAACATGCCGCAGGCTGCAAAAATATCTTCTCCGCGCGAAGAACGGATTGTAGTAAAAAGCCCGTGCGTGGTCAAATAGTCACGGAAACGGGTCATTGTATCCATATCTGCCCCTTCAAGATCAACTCCCGGAATGGCATGGAACCGGATCAGATTTATCCTGCAATCCAATCCACGCAACAGTTTCAGCAACTCCTTGGCATAGACTTGCGAATCGTTGAGTCCCTTAAAAACAATATATTCAAATGAAAGTCGGCGCTGTTTGCTAAAATCATAGTTTTTTAACAGTTCCACCATTTCGGTAATCGAATAGCCTTTTTCCGCCGGCATCAGTTCGGAACGCTGCACCGCCAACGGCGAATGGAGGCTGATTGCCAAATGACAATCACTTTCTTCAATAAAACGTTTCAGTCCTTTCCGCAATCCGACAGTGGAGAGGGTGATACGCTTCGGACTCCATGCATAACCGTAATCAGCCGTCATTATCTCCAATGCCTGCAATACTTCATCCAGGTTATCGAGCGGTTCGCCCATGCCCATCATCACGACATTTGTCAACTTGTCCCGTTCCGGCAACGAATGAATCTGATTGATAATCTGACTGGCGGTCAGGTTGGCCTTATAACCTTGCTTTCCGGTCATGCAGAACTTGCAGTTCATCTTGCAGCCTACTTGTGAAGATACACACAAAGTCGCCCGGTCATCATCCGGGATATATACGGATTCTACAAAGTGGTTCTCACCTACTTTATACAAATACTTCACCGTACCGTCCACAGAGCGCATTTCATCTACCGGCGCCTCTGCTCCCACCTCATAGTTCTGCTTGAGCAACTCCCGATACTTCAACGACAAATTTGTCATTTCATCAATCGAGGCCACCTTCTTATCGTAGAGCCACGATGCAATCTGCTTGGCGGCAAAGCCGGGCATTCCCAGTCTTTTCGCCAGCGATTGAAGCTCCACAAGAGTCATTCCTAAAAGAGGATATTTAGACATTATTCCTTCTGTTCATGGTTTATATTTGCAAATGTAAGGAAATAAAGTCGATTTCCGTACAGCGAGAATGTAAAAGTTAACAAAAAAGGTCGTTCCCGAAAGAGGAACGACCTTTTGCAGTTATCGTTTTTACGATTAAGTCTTAGAAGAACAGGTAACGTGTATCTTTTACGTTTCCTTTCAGATACAAGTCATTCATCAGACGGCTTGCGAAGCGTGCGTGCATATTAGTCAACGTAGCTTCTTCATCTTTTGCGTTGAATGTATCGTTCAGTTTGTCCTTGCCATATACTTGCAGAACAAATACGCCGGCATTACCTTTGATCGGAGCGCTCAATTTATTTACTTCAGCAACAGAAGCATAAGCGCCAACCAACGGTTCGCTACTACGCAAAGCAGATACATAAGCCGGAGCAGCAAACGTTACCATTTTCAAAGAATCGCTGACAGCGTTCGGCATAGCCTTGTACTGGTCGAGTGAGGTTGCGTTGGCAGCCTTCATGTCAGCCATAATCTTTTCAGCTTTCTTATCTTTCACGATCTCAGCTCTCAACTGTTCCTGTACGGCTTTCAATGGACGGTATCCTTCCGGCTTGATGTTTACCAGACCAACGACCATCATGTGATCGCTTTCGCCACATTCATACAAGCCTGATACTTCACCCGGTTTTGCTTTATCGAATGCCCATCTCAACGCTTCTTTTGTACCTCTCACACCACCGATACCATGTTCGGAGCTATACAAATCAGCTCTGTCAAGCAATTTGTATCCGGCTTCTTCGGCGTTAGCCACCATTTTCTCAACAGAAGGATTGGCAGCGATAAACTGGCTGAAGTCATTGTAAGCACGGTTGTATGTTTCCTTGCTGAATTCAACTTCACGCTTCACCACAGCTACTTTATATTTATCCTTCACCGCTTTCTTGTTAGTCACCTGAAGAATAACGTTAGCTTGACCCAACGGCAAGTTTACCAGCTCGTTCACACCTGTGCTGTTAATAGCAGAAATAAATTTCAAGTTGTCACCGTCAATTTGTGCACCTTCGTACTGTGCAGCAGTCATCCAGTTGGAATCACCGGTCTGACCGTATTTCTTAGCAAGATCTACGAAGTTAGCACCACCTTTGATAGCATTGTAGATACTGTCAGCCAGAGTTTTCGTCTTAGCTGCATCTGCCGCATATACCTGAATCTGACGGAACTCAACAGAATCGGCAGCCGCAGTCTTGGCTACAATTTTGAATGAGTTGATCGTATTATCGCCACCATTATAGTAAGGACCATAAACAGAACCAACAGAAGCAGAGTCCAAACGTGCAACTACATCCGACGGGAAAGCAGTCTTGTTGTAGAACAAGTCTACATAAGGAGCTTCCGAACCAACCGAACGAATGAAAGAAGTATAATCATCCGTTGTAGTAGCCAACTGTTCAGTAGCTTCGTCCACTTCCTTCTGGATAGCGGCGCGGTCGGCTGCACTGGCAGTTACCTGTACGTCGATGTATTTGATATCACGAGTTTCCTGGTATTGCTTGAACTGTTCTTTTTTCTTGTTATACAAGTCTTTCAGTTCCGATTCCTTCACTACGATTGTAGAATCTACCACAGAAGAATAAGGAACGGCAGCCAGCAACATATTGTATTGGTTTACTCTTGCGTCGAAAGCATCCTGTGCTTCCACCGGGTTAGAGATAAGCGCTTTGGATACCAATGCCTGATACTTTTCAGCCAGACGGCTCTGAATCAGAGTTTTCTGAATGAACGACCAATATTTATACATATTGTTGTACTGTTCAGCATACTGTGCCGGCATTTGCGATTCGTTCATTTTGGCATATTCTACCAGGAACTTGTTCAACATATCCTTGTCGAAGTTTCCGGTTTGCGGATTCTGGAAAGGAGTCTGTCTCAACAAAGGATGAACGCCAGCTTTCAGGATATCCTGAATTTCAGCAGTAGAAACAGTCAGTCCCAGTGCTTCAGCTTCTTTTTCAATCAGTTTATTGTTAACGTAGGAACGCCATACTTCATCGCGTACCTGACTGGTTTGTTCGTCATTCAAGGCGGTCACTCCACGCATGAGTTTCACCACTTCGGTATATTCTTCTACCAAGTTCTGATACTCCTGAGCGGAAAGAGCGTCTCCGTTCACCTCACCAACGTCATGTGCCTGGTGCGGCTGCATCACCTTCCATGCATCACCCGCAATGAAAGCAAACAGCGCCAAGCCGATAACAATCACCAATAGAGGTCCTTTCGACCTAATGTTTTGTAATGTTGCCATTTTGATTAATACGATTTATGTTTATTATTATTTCTTCTAATTGTCGTTTTAGCGCACGAAGATACAAAAAATGCTAATATGCTTCTATTTATTGGCTAAAAATTTCTCGGTATTCGTCATTATTCCATGACTTTTAAGCGAACCAGTTCTATTTTCGTCGCCGTCACCTTGATTATCTTGAACTGATAACGTCCTACCCGAATCACTTCATGCAGTTTTGGGAAACTCTGATATTGATTCAGAATCAGTCCTCCCACTGTCAGATATTCGTCGGATTCAGGCAAGTCGAGACCGAACGTTTCGTTGACTTTCTCAATCTCCAGACGGCCGGACAATACATATTCATGTTCGTCTATCTGCTTGCTGATATAGGAAGTGTTATCATGCTCGTCTTCTATATCACCGAAGATTTCTTCTACCAGATCTTCCAATGACACAATACCGGACGTTCCGCCAAACTCGTCCACCACTACCGCAATTGTCTTTTTCTGTTGCATGAACAGTTTCATCAGCTTATTGGCGGACATTGTTTCGGGGACAATCGGCACTTGCTTCACATTCTCGTGCCAGTTGGTCGGTGCGCGAAACATCTCCGAAGAGTGGATGTAACCGACCACATTGTCAATATTACCATCATATACGATAATCTTGGAGATACCCGACTCTATAAAACGGCTTTTCAGTTCATCCAGCGAAGTTGTGAGATCAACCGCCACCACCTCAGTACGGGGAACAATACAATCGCGTATTTTAATATTCGAGAAGTCAAGTGCGTTCTGGAAGATTTTCACTTCCGTATCCAGTTCCTCCTCATTCTCGGCATTATCAATGCTGCTCTGTACAAAATAATCAAGATCCACCTTTCCGAAAGCTTTGTCGGACGCATCCTTGTTTACCTTCATGCCGAAAATGCGCAGGAAGATGCAAGACAAACCGGAAGACAACTTGGATATAGGATATAAAACAACGTAACAAATAAAAAGTGGAACGGCGAAAACGTTCAATACCATATTGGGATTGATCTTGAACAATGTTTTCGGCAGGAACTCTCCGGTCACCAAAATAATCAGGGTAGAAATGACAGTCTGTGCCAACACCATTAGGAAGTGATTGTCAATAAAGCCGGCCAACAGATTTTCACCAATGATCTGAGCCATCAGGATACCATAGATAACCAGTGCGATATTGTTACCCACCAACATGGTAGAGATAAACTCGTTCGGGTTCTTGAAAAAGATAGAAAGGATGCGGGAAGTAATGCCCCCTTTGCGTTCCATTTCAAAACGCAGTTTGTCTACCGAGACAAATGCAATCTCCATTCCCGAAAAGAAAGCGGAGAAAAGCATGGTGATTATTAGAGAGATATAAATATTCATAGCTTATTTCACAGAATCTTTTTTCACAGAGTCCGGCAGGGCTTTTGTTTCCGGTTGTGGCGGAGCAGTCGCCTCGTCGTCGACGTAGAATATACCTTCAATATTATGAATCGTATAAACGGTCATTTGCTGATTGGAATCGAACCCATGCCCGGTGATAATCCGGTCCGGTTGCTGGATACGAATAAACTTGTCGGAATACACTTTCTGCGTAGCTTCATTCCAGTAAAGCAGTTCCGTATTGAAACGCTCTCCTTTCCGGTTTTGTATATCCACGTTTCCTATCAGTTTCCAGAGTCTTTCCTTGTCATAGTAGTAGGCAGTATCCGCTTTGATACTGGCTTCTATATGAAAGATCGAATCGAACTGTTCAAGATACACTCCTTTTTCAAATGCCCAATAAGACGGCTTCTTGCGGTCGAAAACCAGCCACTCTTCCGTATTCACCCGATAGCGGGTCACTCCCGAATCGGATATAAGGGTTGTCACTCCGGATGTCTGCATCACTGCCATGGAGTCACGTTCTGTAATAGCATCCCCCGTTATTTTCTTTTTGCCACCACAGGAGGGAAATAAAAGAAGCATAACAATTGTCCCTAAGACAATTGTTATGCTCATGCTTTTATGCAACAAACGGTTCTTTCGTTTTCGCAACATACGTTTATCTAATCGTTGTAGACTCTCCGATCCAGCCACCGATAGTAATACGGTCGCCAGCCTTGTAACCCAACATAAACAGGTCTTTTGCTTGCGGAGTGTGTGCAGAATATCTGCCGATCAATTTGTTTGCTTCTTCAGCTACACTCGGGTCTACTTGTTTTGCGCGTTGCAATTTGTCAATTATAACAAAGTAAGTACACTTGTTCAGTGCAGACTCGTCACTCCAGTTAGGACTCATTGCATAAAGGTTGGCAATCAAGATATACGGAGCGCCATAATTTTCATTGAGACCGATAGCTTTCTGACAGTAAGTTCTTGCCTGTGACAATTTCTTAGCAGAAGCCAACACAGCAGCAGCTGCGTATGCTTTTTCCGCTTTCTTTATATTGTCAGTTTCCAGGTTAATAGCTTCATCAAAGAATTTCACTGCACTGTCGATATCACCTTTCTTGAATGCCTGATATGCACATCCGGTAGCAGCCTCTGCTGTCGGTTCCATTTTATAAGCATAGAAAGATGCCTGCAAATAAGCTTCACTTTCCGTACATTTCATCATTTTCATGATGTCGATTACTTTCTTCAAATAAGCAAGGTCAGTCTGATTAGCTTCTACTTTCGGGCCATAAATTCCTTGCAGTGATTCACAATCAGCCGTACCACTGTTTACAAACAAGGCAACCAAGTTATCTTTGATACCCAGCAGACCTTTCTTCTTTGCTTCATTAGTTTCAGCAGCAATGGCAGCATCAGCATATTCGGAAGCAGCCAGATAATCCTGAATAAATTGTTCCTTATGAGCAGGATCAGCTTTCAGTTTATCCAAAGACATCTGCAGGAAATAGAAAATAGTAGCTCCGGCAGACTCGCCTTTTACAGCATTAACCGATTGGCTCAGCCATTGATAAGCCTGATTCACATCCAGTTTCGGAGCCAAGGCGATATAGTCTACAGCCTTGATACCCAAAGCTTCATCAGCAGAAGATACCTTCGTACCTTTAGCCAGGAATTCATCAGTGTATTTGATACGCAAGTCATGCGTATTCATCAGTTCATTAAAATATTTCTGATATTCCGGATTATTTCTGTCCTTAATCTGTGCCATTAAGCCTTTCAGAATTTTATATCCGTCAGTAAAAGTGTAGAAACGGAGCGTCGGACAGTTTTCCAACACAGCTTTCCAAGGAGTATACGCATCTTTAAAGTTACCTGCACGCACAGCTTCATGCGAGATACTACTGTTTGAATTACAGTTAGTCGCATCCTGTGCTACCACAGTAGTCGCCCCTGCCGAAAGGAACAACATAGCTACAAGCGTTTTAATTTTCATTGTATCTAAATTTTAGTTGTTAGTATAATATTATAGTCGTCTATTCTCTTCTCTTTTTAATTCTTACATTACTCTACTCTACGCTTGAAGAACCAACGTTCGTTGAACGTCAATCCGATACTTACGCGGAAGATATTTTCGTTCACAAAAGTCGCTTCTTGTCCACTGATACGAACAAACTGTCCGCTGATACTGAGGATAGAGCGTGAACGGGGAACAGGCAGACCGAAACCGGCTGTTACACCATATTCGCGGGTAGCCTTCTTGCCGTTGATCTTATAATACGGGGTCGTATAATAAGCTCCCAAACGATATTTTATGTGAGCAAGATAAGAACGTCCCAGCAAGTTAGGGATATATTCCGCACCCACAGATATTTTAGAACGGTCGCAATAAGCATAAGTTTCATCAAAATCACCACGTATGGATTCATCTGTTGTCCTTACACCAAAGTCTGCTTTCGACCATTGTTGCAAACTGTAATCCACTCCAATTGTCAGGCGTTTGTCATAGTTATAGGTAAATCCGACACCATACGTATTAGGGAGTGCCAATGTAGCATCCGGCGCCACGCTAGTTGAAGTTTCAACCGTACCTGTACTATTAGAGACCAACTGTGTTGTCACATCATAATCATTCCCCAGTTTTATTTTTGGAGAATATACAACACCAAGCGTCACTGAATGTTTCTTATCTATATCCTTTGTATACTGTGCTCCAAAGTCCAGCTTATAAGATGATACAGATGCAGTCGCCTGTTGCACAAAATTATAAGCCCCGGATACATTCGGATAATAAATAGTCCGCGAACGGGTTATATCCCCCCAGAAATAAGAAGCATTTACACCCACTGAAAGATCTTTGAATACCTTCACACCCAATCCGACATATAGTTGGTGTAAGCCTCCGTCGCCTGTATAATTTCTGGCATAAGCTGTCGTATTACCAGTTGCGGGATCTGTCGCAGTCTGAGTATCCGACACCGTATATCCCACATTGGAGAACGGCAGCAAACCGATACTCATCGCTAGTCTCCTATGTAACCGGAATTGCATTGCCAGATAGTCGAAACTAGAGTTTTTGGCGTTCAGCTTCACGCCACCGCCACTAATATTCATATTTTGAAGACTGACGCCCCCTTCAAAGAGGAAAGTCAACGAATCAATGGCTGTATACGAAGCAGGATTCAACGGATTGATCTGCGCTCCGTCCCGGAGTCCGAAAGCAATTCCTCCCATTGCCTTACTGTTTCCGAAGTTCTGGTCAGACAAGTCGCCATAGCCATATCGTGTATAAGGAGAGTTTGTATTATTTTGAGCGATTGCCATTCCGGTAACCATTGTGAGCAATAGCGCCCAAAGCGTGTGTTTAAATCCTACCATTATTATAGTTTAAAATTCTATTTAATCCTTTCAACACTAAAAATCTATCTGCAAAGATGATACTTTTTAATTTTGTATCAAAAGAAAAATCATCTCCGCCCGTTAAAAAAACCAAAAGTTCAGGATATTTATGCTTCATAGACTCAATATAACCTGAAATTTCGTATTCCATACCTTTCAACACCCCAGCGCGTATAGCCGTTTCGGTATCCCGCCCCATGGGGAGTTTGCGCCCGTTGGAGTCAATAAGAGGCAAGCGTCCGGTAAACTGGTTGAGTGCCTTGAAACGCATCTGCATACCGGGAGAAATATTACCACCATGATACTGTCCTTTCGAGTCTATAAACTCGTAAGTAATGCAAGTTCCCGCATCAATTACCAATATATCTCTACGAGGATATTGCTCATTCGCTCCCACCACAGCAGCCATTCGGTCGTATCCCAGCGTTTCGGGAGTTTCGTACAGGTTGGTGACCGGAAGCGGAGTCTTCGAATCGAGCCACAGCAAAGGGAAAGGCAAGGCGACCAAAGCCGCAAGCACCCGTTCGCTTAAATCAATCACGGTAGCTACAATTCCCTGCTCAACCGGGTATTTGGCACAAAGAGCTTCCAGGCAATCCAATGACTGATTGGACTCGGTCAGTACTTCCACCATTTCCCCACCGTCAAAGAGGGCAACCTTCGCAGCGGTATTTCCTATGTCGATAATTAAATTCAATGCATTCTTATCTTTTAGCGGGCGCAAAGGTAAAGTAAAAAAAGAGAAATCGAAACATCTGAGAGAAATTATCTTCTTTTTTGGTTCTTCTTCTGTTCTCTCTCTCAAAAAAGTGTGTCGGGCGAACTATATAATATAGAATAATATATATTTTTATTTATATATGCACGGTTAGTGGCACGCCTCCATTTTTCAGCAGGAGATAAATCACTAATTCACAATCAATTATACATGCAAAAGGGGTAGCACGGTTAGTGGCACGCTTTTACGTGTATAATTCCGGTAAAACAGAGGCTCTATTTCACCCAAATGAAGGCTCTATTTACCCCAAACAGAGGCTCTATTTTGATAAAACAGAGCCTCTGTTTCACGAATCCAACAATTCTTTGTATATTCGCTGCCAAAATAAAACGAACCTACTGATGAAACGGTCTTTTTTATATGTAATCTTCTCTCTTTTCCTGTTGCTCCTGCCCATTGGACAAACAACTGCCAACAGCAATGACTCTATCCGTCTTAGCCTGCTGACTTGTGCTCCCGGAGAAGTGATATACACCCTGTTCGGACACACTGCCATTCGTTACGAAAATCCCTCACAAGGGATTGACGTCGTATTCAATTACGGCTTATTCAGCTTTGACATCCCTAACTTCGCTCTCCGCTTCTCACTCGGAGAAACGGACTACCGGCTGGGAGTGATCGACTACCCTCATTTTGCAGGAGAATATGCCTATTTCGGACGCAGCGTATGGCAACAGACACTTAACCTGAACAACGAAGAAAAGGCCGAACTAATCCGCTTGTTACAAGAAAATTACCGCCCCGAAAACCGGGTGTACCGTTATAATTTCTTTTACGATAATTGTGCCACCCGTCCCCGCGACAAGATAGAAGAAAGTATTGCGGGCAAAGTGATTTATCCCGTAGAACCGCAAGACGGTTCACGTACCTTCCGCGAGATCGTCCACCAATATTGCAAAGGACATCCGTGGGCACGTTTCGGCATTGATCTATGTATCGGAAGCGAAGCCGATCGGCCTATCACGCAGCGACAGATGATGTTTGCCCCGTTCTATCTAATGGATGCATTTGCCGGCGCACAAATTACCGGTGATTCCATTCAACGCCCGCTTGTAACGGACAGCGAACTGATTGTGGATGCCACTCCCGAAGAAGATGAAAGCTTTTGGATACCCACTCCGCTGCAATCCGCTCTTCTCCTCTTTATACTTACCGCCGCCGCTACCATTTACGGCATCCGCCGACGGACAGAACTCTGGGGAGTCGACCTCATATTGTTCGGTACGGCAGGTATCGCAGGATGTATCCTTGCGTTCCTGGCCCTCTTCTCCGAACACCCGGCTGTCAGCTCCAATTTCCTGTTATTTGTCTTTCATCCGGGCCAGCTTCTTTTCCTTCCTTACATCATATATTGTGTCCGAAAAGGGAAGAAATGTTGGTATTTGACCTTAAATCTTATTATTTTAACACTTTTTATAGTGCTTTTTCCGGTAATTCCGCAAAGATTTGACTTTGCTGTTGTACCTTTGGCACTCTGTTTGCTGATACGTTCAGTGAGCAATCTAATTGTGACATCTAAAAAGAAATAATGAAAGGACTACTAACTTCCCTTATCACCGTACTGACCTTCACCGGGCTGCAAGCCCAGTCGCTACCTGCCGCCCCTAAATTAGTGGTGGGACTGACGATCGACCAATTACGTACGGACTATCTGGAAGCATTTTCGTCACTTTACGGCGAAAAGGGCTTCAAACGTCTTTGGAAAGAGGGAAGAGTGTTCCATAACGCCGAATATACTTTCAGCGGTGTAGACCGCGCTTCCGCCATAGCTGCCATTTATAGCGGTACGACGCCCTCCATGAACGGAATTATCTCCAAACGCTGGATGGACGCCGCCACCCTCCGCCCCGTCAACAGCACTGACGACACGGCATTTATGGGATATTACACCGATCAGACGGTCGCCCCCACCAAATTGCTGACTTCCACCATTGCCGACGAGCTTAAAATAGCTACACAAGGTAAGGGACTTGTATACGCCATTGCCCCCAACTGCGACGCCGCCATTTTTGCCGCCGGACATGCCGGAAACGGTGCTTTCTGGCTCAATCCCAATACCGGAAAATGGAGCGGGACAACCTACTACGGAGAATTTCCCTGGTGGGCAAGTCAATACAACGACCGCCAGGCTGTCGATTTCCGTATCGCCGGCATGACATGGGAACCGGTTTTCCCGCGGGGGATGTACACTTTCCTGCCAGATTGGCGGGATATGCTTTTCAAATATAAATTTGACGACGACCGCAACAACAAGTTCCGACGGTTCATCGCCAGTCCCTTTGTGAACGATGAAGTCAATGCACTCGCCGAAGAAGCGCTCAACAAAAGTTCTATCGGTATGGACGATATTACTGACTTATTGGCACTGACTTATTATGCGGGCAACTACGCACATAAATCCGTACAGGAATGTGCTATGGAAATACAAGACACATACGTACGTCTCGACCGCAGTATCGCCAACCTGCTCGACGTGCTCGACAAGAAGGTAGGACTACAAAACGTGCTTCTTTTCGTCACTTCGACCGGCTATACGGACAGCGAATCGCCCGATTCGGGATTATACAAAATCCCCGGCGGAGAGTTTTATCTCAACCGCTGCGCCGCCTTGCTGAATATGTACCTCATGGCTACATACGGTGAGGGAAAGTACGTTGAAACCCACCACAACCAGCAAATCTATCTGAACCATAAATTACTGGAAAAGAAAGAACTGAACTTGACGGAAATACAACAGAAGTCCGCCGAATTCCTGATGCAGTTCAGCGGAGTGAACGAGGCATATTCCGCCAACCGGCTTCTACTGGGTTCATGGACTCCGGAGATCTATAAAATACGCAACGGTTACCACCGCAAACGTTCGGGAGACCTCGTAATCGACGTCCTCCCCGGGTGGACAATCGTCAACGAGAATGGTGGCGAAAACAAAGTGGTACGCCATTCTTATATCCCTTCGCCATTGATTTTCATGGGACATTCCGTGAAACCGGCCGTTATCCAGACACCTGTAACAATAGACCATATCGCGCCTACACTGGCACATTTTATGCGCATCCGGGCTCCTAACGCCTGCACATCTGCTCCTATTACCGGCCTGCGGTAAAAGAAACCTCACAAAAACAGGGCGCAAAACATAAATAAATCAGCATTTTAATGTAACTTTGCGCAAACTATTTTAATTCGATAAATAATAAACATACTTATACAAATGGGATTCAATGAATTTTTAAGCTCGATTTTCGGAAACAAATCCACGCGAGACATGAAAGAAATCAAGCCCTGGGTGGAGAAAATCAAAGCTGCTTACCCGGAGATTGAGAAACTGGACAACGACGCACTCCGTGCCAAAACGGAAGAACTCAAAAAATATATCCATGAGTCGGCTACCGCCGAACGTGCGAAAGTGGAAGAACTGAAAGCGAGTATCGAAAGCCTGGAACTGGAAGACCGCGAAGAAGTCTTTGCACAAATCGACAAGATAGAAAAAGAAATTCTGGATAAATACGAAAAAGCACTGGACGAAGTACTGCCCGTTGCTTTCTCAATCGTCAAGGCTACTGCAAAACGTTTCACGGAAAATGAAGAAATCGTAGTTACCGCCACTGATTTCGACCGCCAACTGGCTGCTACAAAAGACTTTGTACGCATCGAGGGCGATAAGGCCATTTATCAGAATCACTGGATAGCCGGTGGTAACGATACGGTCTGGAACATGGTACACTACGATGTACAGTTGTTCGGTGGTGTCGTTCTGCACAAAGGCAAGATTGCGGAAATGGCAACCGGTGAAGGTAAGACATTGGTGGCTACCCTCCCCGTATTCCTGAATGCACTGACCGGAAACGGTGTGCACGTGGTTACCGTGAATGATTATCTGGCAAAACGTGACTCCGAATGGATGGGCCCTCTTTATATGTTCCACGGTTTGAGCGTAGATTGCATCGACCGTCACCAGCCGAACTCCGACGCACGCCGCCAGGCATATCTGGCAGACATCACGTTCGGTACCAACAACGAATTCGGTTTCGACTACCTGCGTGACAATATGGCGATCAGCCCGAAAGACCTTGTACAACGTCAGCACAACTATGCCATCGTCGATGAGGTCGACTCGGTATTGATTGACGACGCCCGTACTCCGTTGATTATCTCCGGTCCGGTGCCTAAAGGCGAAGACCAACTTTTTGATCAACTCCGTCCATTGGTAGAGCGACTCGTGGAAGCACAAAAAGTATTAGCAACCAAATACCTCTCAGAAGCCAAGAAACTTATCAACTCGGACGATAAGAAAGAGGTGGAAGAAGGATTCCTTGCGTTGTTCCGCAGCCACAAGGCACTGCCTAAAAACAAGGCGTTGATTAAATTCCTCAGTGAACAGGGTATCAAAGCCGGTATGCTGAAGACGGAAGAGGTCTACATGGAACAAAACAACAAGCGCATGCACGAAGCAACAGATCCATTGTACTTCGTTATTGATGAAAAGCTGAACAGCGTAGACCTGACAGACAAAGGTGTCGATCTGATCACAGGTAACTCGGAAGATCCGACTCTATTCGTTTTGCCGGACATTGCCGCTCAACTTTCCGAACTGGAAAATGAACATGGATTGAGCGACGAACAAAAGCTTGAAAAGAAAGATGCCTTATTGACCAATTATGCCATCAAGTCAGAACGCGTACACACCATCAACCAGTTGTTGAAGGCATATACCATGTTTGAGAAAGACGATGAATATGTAGTGATCGACGGACAGGTGAAGATTGTTGACGAGCAAACAGGACGTATCATGGAAGGCCGCCGTTACTC
>OGXX01003039.1_pt1 | contig 14464 bp, 13 predicted proteins | sample 1576301 | NCBI WGS metagenome assembly OGXX01 (sample SAMEA3541469, study PRJEB24748) | human gut metagenome | biome: human gut; feature: human-associated habitat; material: faeces | place: China | collected 2012
CGCTCCTTGGCCTCCTCTGCCGGTTTCTTTACTTCTATACGGGGTGTCCGGGCCTTGGGATCCCGCTTCCTGCGGGGCATGTCGCGCTCCTTTTCTTTTTTACGGGGTGCGGCAGGCGTGGGCTGTGGTTGAGGTTCCGGAGCCTGGCGTGGCTCCGGTTCGGGGGCAGGGGTGTAATCATAGGAATCGTCTCCGTCGAACGTGGGTAGTTCAACCGGATCGGAATTTCCGTAAAGGTGCGAATTCAAATCAAAAGGATCGGGCATTGGAGGGAGATTTAAAGTATCAGAGATCCGACAAAGCGGCTATTGTGGCTTTCGGGTCGGGCGATGAGAACACATAGCTCCCGGCTACTAATACGTCGGCTCCGGCTTCGGCAAGCACAGGCGCTGTGGCCGCATTGACCCCGCCGTCGATTTCTATCAGTGCATTGCTGCCTGAAGCTTCACGCAGTGCCACAAGGCGCCGGGTTTTTGCCACGGTGTTTTCAATGAATGCCTGACCTCCGAATCCCGGATTCACCGACATAAGGAGCACCATGTCAAGATCGGCTATAATATCTTCGAGCATGCATACGGGAGTAGCCGGATTGAGGGTCACTGCCGCTTTCATCCCGGCATTCTTTATTGCCTGTACTGTGCGGTGCAGATGTGTGCAGGCTTCGTAATGCACATTCATAAGTTCGGCTCCGCAGTCGCGCACGGCCCCCACATAGTTCTGCGGGTTGACTATCATGAGGTGGACATCAAGCGGCTTTGTGGCATATTTACCTATGGCTTTGATCACCGGAAAACCGAATGATATATTGGGCACGAACACACCGTCCATCACATCAAGATGAAGCATTGCCGCGCGGCTTTCGTTGAGCATTTCAACATCGCGTCGGAGGTCGGCGAAATCGGCCGAAAGTAATGAAGGAGCTATCAGCATTTTATGATACGGGTTAGTTTAAGTTGATCTGGCAATGACGCCTTTATTGGATAGGGTTTTTCTGTTTGGGTTTAAATGCATTCCATAGGATTACCGCCACACAGGCTATGCCTATGGCATAACCGGCATAAGTGAGATAATCGTTATAGCGTTCCACCTGGGTGAACAGTTCATCGGGTTTTACTACGCCTCCGAGCCAGTAACCGAGAGCGGCTAAAACTATGTTCCATGTCATTGCTCCGAGTGTGGTGAACAGCATGAATGTCCATATGTTCATCCGGGCCAGTCCGGCAGGTATGGAGATGAGCTGGCGCACGGCGGGCACAAGACGTCCGATGAAAGTTGACAAGGCCCCGTGTTTGTCGAAATAATCCTCCGAACGCTTCACCTTTTCCGGTGTGATGAGGCAGGCTCTGCCTACGCGGCTGTTGGCGAAACGGTACACGATCGGGCGGCCGATCCATAACGACAGGTAATAGTTGATCAGCGCGCCTACCAAGGCTCCGGCCGTGGCGGCAAGGACCACTCCCACAACATTCATGTCGGCATGAGTACGCGCAAGATAGGCTGCGGGAGGCACGATTACTTCCGATGGAAACGGAATGAATGAACTTTCCACCACCATCAGGGCGAACACCAACAGGTAGCTTGCATTGTCCACAACCCACTGAAACAGGGTGGCAGCATCGAATATGGAGAGCTGAATCAGATCTAATATCATGGTTTATAATGTGTTGTTGTAATATAAGCCTGCCTCAGGCACGGCTGTGAATATTTATGCAAAATTACAATCTTTGAATGATATACGGAAATAGCAGTGATAATTTCTTAACCGTTGACAACTCGGTAAGGGATAAAATTGTTAAATTTGTCGTATAACATAATCGTAACAATAAATGAATATACTGCTGAATATTATCTGGGTGGTTTTTGGCGGATTTATGATCGCCATTGAATATGTGATATCCAGTTTGCTTATGATGGTTACCATTATAGGCATTCCGTTCGGGCTTCAGACTTTGAAACTTGCTGCTGTGGCGCTGTGGCCGTTCGGAACAAAAGTTGAGAGTTCGGGATGGCCTTCGGGTTGTCTTGCCGGAATTATGAATGTGATATGGTGGTTTATCGGCGGTATTCCCATCGCCTTGACTCATCTATGCTGGGGCCTGGTATTCTGCATAACCATTGTAGGCATTCCTTTCGGCCTCCAGCATTTCAAGTTGATGCGGCTGGCTCTTTTCCCGTTCGGAAAGGTAATAGGCTGATCTCTGTCATAGAATTCCGGCCGACCGCAGCAATCGGGCGTAATGTGCTGCCTTGTCCTCAAGTTTCATGGGGTAGGCGCGGCTTGTGGAGGGCATACGCCATATCTCCACGCCCGATGCGTCGGTAACCATGCATCCCATTTTGGGTATTTCCGTTCCGGTAAGTTCCGCCACCACTCCGGCCGCTTTCTCGCCCGTGGTGGCTACTGTGCGGCATGAGGGCATGGCTTCAAGCAGTTCATGTAGTGGAACCGGCGTCACTATCTCAAGGAATTTGTCGGAGGCGTTGCCTTTGAGGCGTCTTACTTCGCGGGCAGTGTCGTTCAGCGCTATATGGTTGTCGGCCATGAGCCGGCGTATTGCGGCCTCGTCAAACCGTTTTTCTTCCGGTAGCCAAAGTGCATTTTTGTCGCCGAGCAGCAACAGTCCCATTATGCGCCAGAAGTCATTGATGGGGTTGGGATAATAGAAATCCATTGACCACCGGTGGTTGCCCGGAGGGAAAGTGCCCATTATCAGTACTTTCGCTCCTTCGGGCATAAACGGGGGCCACGGATGCCGTTCCAAAGGCGGGATGGATGGATTGTTGTCGGTGATTGCCATATGTATGTGTCAGCGTTTTTTTCGTACGGGTTTCTTTGAGCCGCCCCGGTTCTTTTTAAGAAAATACTCAAAAGTGGTTTCTTCGGCAGGAAGCTCTTTGGAACGCGACTTACGGGCCGATGCACGGTTGTAGTCCTTGCCCTCCTTTGCAACCTCGCTATATACTCTCTGGCCCATGAATTCACTTCCTGTAAGGCCCTGGACCACACGGCGTGCGTCGGCGGCATTCACGTCAAACAGCGAATAACCCGGCATAAGGTCTATGCGTCCCACATCCACGCGCTTGCCTGTGACGGTGTGGTTGAGCATGTCGATAAGGTTACCGGCAAAGAAACCGTTGTTTTTGCCGAGGTTCACGTATATGCGCGACATTCCGTTCTCGGCTGTGCGACGGTCCTTCTCCTTTTCGTTGCGCGGTTTTGTTTCCTTTTGTTTTTTCTCCTTTGCCGGTTTCTCGTCGATGAAGTCGATTGACGGTGCGTCCTTATAGTATTCAAGAAGCCGGTTGAATTCCAATGAGAGCACACGTTTCAGAAGGTCTTCGCCCGAGAGCCATTCCAGTTTACGGCTCACGCCGGGCATATACCGCCCTATTTCCTCTTCGTCCACTTTCACCCGTTCAATCCTGTCGGCCAGATGGTATAGCTGATGTTCGATTATCTGATGGGGAGTAGGCACCTCTCGGCGCTCGAACTTCTTGCCTATGATTTTTTCTATCTCGCGCAAGCGTCCTTTCTCGCGTGAATGGATTATAGCCACTGACACGCCTGTTTTTCCGGCACGTCCTGTACGGCCCGAGCGATGGGTATACACGGCTGTGTCCTCAGGCAGCCCGTAGTTTATAACATGTGTCAGGTCATCCACATCAAGGCCGCGTGCAGCCACATCAGTAGCCACGAGAAGGGTTATCACTCGGTCACGGAATTTCTTCATCACTATGTCGCGTTGCTGTTGCGACAGATCCCCGTGCAGCGAGTCGGCATTATAGCCGTCATGTATCAGCTTGTCGGCCACCTCCTGTGTGTCACGCCGTGTGCGGCAGAATATTATGGCATATATGTCGGGGGCGTTATCGGCGATGCGTTTCAGGGCGAGATATTTGTCGCGTGCGTTGACCATATAATAGATGTGGCGCACATTGGCGGCACCTTCATTGCGTGTGCCTACAACAAACTCCACGGGTTCCTTCATGTATTTCTTGGCTATGCGAGCTATTTCGTCAGGCATTGTGGCTGAGAACATCAGCATTTTGCGTTCGTCAGGCACATGGGCCAGAATGTCGTTGATCGAATCGAGGAAACCCATGTTGAGCATTTCGTCGGCTTCGTCAAGAACCACGGTGTTGACCTCCGACAGATCCACTTCCCCGCGGTTTATCAGGTCGATAAGGCGCCCGGGAGTGGCCACCACTACCTGCACGCCCTTGCGCAGGGCCTTGATCTGGCTCTCTATGCTTGAGCCGCCGTACACCGGCAGCACTTTTACGTTAGGTATATACTTGGAAAAATCGGCAAGATCCGCGGCAATCTGTAAACATAACTCACGTGTGGGAGCTATGATGAGTGACTGGGGTCGGTTAACAGCCGTGTTTATCCGCTGTAGAACCGGAAGGCCGAATGCGGCGGTCTTTCCGGTCCCAGTCTGGGCGAGCGCCACTACATCGCCCGGCTCTGAAAGCAGGTGGGGAATTACTTTTTCCTGTACGGGCATGGGGCTCTCGAATCCCATGTCGGTTATAGCGTGGCGGAGCGGTTCGCTCACACCTAATTCTTCAAATGTACTCATAAAAATAAACAGATGTTTTACAGATTGCAGATGCAGTGCATGAATATTAAAATTTCGTCAAAGGTACAACAAAAAAAGCATATGGAAAGATTGACGCGCAGTGAATTATATGCGCCTTCCAAGTTTTTGTGTTAAAAAATTGCAGGGACACGCAATTTTTGTAAATTTGCACAAAATATATTACATCCTTACCTTGAACACAGGTTACCGACACAACCAAAACAACATTAATAATTAAAAACTATTTAACGACTATGTGGTTAACATGCTCATCCATAGGACGCAAGCTCGTGATGGCCATCACTGGCGCGTGCCTCGTCCTATTTGTAACGTTTCATGCGGTGATGAACGGCGTGGCCCTTTTCTGGCCTGCGGCATATAATGCCGTATGTGCTTTTCTCGGTGCCAACTGGTATGCCCTTGTGGCCTCAGCCGGTCTCGGACTGCTTGTTGTAATTCACATTATCTATGCCCTCTGGCTTACTCTCCAGAACCGCAAGGCCCGCGGCAATGACCGTTATGCCGTAGTGGCCAAGCCTAAACAGGTGGAATGGGCTTCACAGAACATGCTTGTGCTCGGTATCGTGGTGCTTGCGTTTCTTGTAGTGCATCTGATTCAGTTCTGGGCCAAGATGCAGCTCGCCGAAATCACCCATTGTCCGGTTACCGACGGTGGTGTGGCCATTCCCCCTCAGGCCGGTACCAAATTCTTGGAAATGGCGTTCTCCCAGCCTTGGACTCTCATTGTCTATATAGTAGGCTTCGTGGCCCTGTGGTTCCACATGAACCACGGATTCTGGTCAATGATGCAGAGCGCCGGTTGGAACGGCCAGATATGGCTTCCCCGTCTTAAGGCCATCGGATGCTGGTGGACCACAATCGTAATAGGTCTTTTCCTTGCCGAGGCTATCGTGTTTACTGTGCAGGCTCATCGCGGCACATATTCAACATGCCCTGTGCTTATCGAGCAGTATAACGAGTTTGCCGAGGAGATGGGTGCCGGTTATTCACAGACGGCTTATCCCGGTGAGGGAGCTCCCTGCGGCATGACCGAATGTGTCAATCCCGAATGCGAAGGCAATGGATGCGTGTCAACCGACTGCCCGAAAGCTGATTGCCCGAAAACCGACTGCAATAAAGCCGAGTGCCCCAATGCCGGTTGTGCTAAATAATTCTATTCAAGAAACATACAGTTACATATATCATGGCTGATTTAAATAACCTGAAGGGGATGATCGACTCCACCCCCATCATGAAGGATTACGCTGACATCGAATCCTCCAAGCTCCCCGAGTACACCATTGACTCAAAGGTGCCCGAAGGTCCGCTCGCCCAAAAGTGGAAAAATTATAAGGCCCATCAGAAGCTCGTGAACCCTGCCAACAAGCGTAACCTTGACGTGATTGTGGTAGGTACAGGTCTTGCCGGTGCCTCCGCCGCATCATCGCTCGGCGAACTCGGTTTCAACGTGCTTAACTTCTGCATACAGGATTCTCCGCGCCGTGCACACTCTATCGCTGCTCAGGGTGGTATCAATGCTGCCAAAGATTATCAGAACGACGGCGACTCTATCTACCGTCTTTTCTATGATACTGTGAAAGGTGGTGACTTCCGTTCGCGCGAGGCCAACGTCTACCGTCTTGCTGAAGTCTCCAACAATATTATCGACCAGTGTGTGGCTCAGGGTGTTCCCTTTGCACGTGAATACGGCGGCCTGCTTGCCAACCGTTCGTTCGGTGGCGCCCAGGTGTCGCGTACATTCTATGCCAAGGGCCAGACCGGCCAGCAGCTGCTGCTTGGCGCATACGCTTCGCTCAACCGCCAGATCAAGAAAGGCACCGTGAAGTCGTTCAACCGCCGCGAGATGCTCGACATCGTTATGATCGACGGACGCGCGCGCGGTGTCATCATGCGTAACCTTGTGACAGGCGAGCTTGAACGTTATGCCGCACATGCCGTGGTGCTTGCCACAGGCGGCTACGGACGTGCGTTCTTCCTTTCCACCAATGCTATGGGCTGCAACGGCTCCGCTGCTGTCCAGGCATTCAAGAAGGGCGCTTATCTGAGCAACCTCGCGTTCACCCAGATTCACCCCACCTGTATTCCCGTGCATGGCGAGGATCAATCGAAGCTTACGCTTATGAGCGAATCGCTCCGTAATGACGGCCGCATATGGGTGCCCAAGAAGAAGGAGGATGCCGAAGCCATACGCGCCGGCAAGAAACGCCCCACCGATATTCCCGACGAGGACCGCGACTTCTATCTCGAACGCCGCTATCCCGCATTCGGTAACCTCTGTCCCCGCGATATCGCCAGCCGTGCCGCCAAGGAACGCTGCGATGCCGGCTATGGTGTAGGTACGGGCAATGCTGTTTATCTTGACTTCAAATATGCCATACAGCGCCTCGGCGAGGATGTTGTGCGCGACCGCTACGGCAACCTGTTTGACATGTATCAGATGATCTCCGACGACAATCCTTACGAGACTCCGATGATGATATTCCCCGCCAGCCACTATACGATGGGCGGTATCTGGGTAGACTACGAACTCCAGACTTCAGTCAAGGGCCTCTTCGCCATCGGCGAATGCAACTTCTCCGACCACGGTGCCAACCGTCTCGGCGCATCCGCTCTCATGCAGGGTCTTGCCGACGGTTACTTCGTGCTTCCCTACACAATGCAGAATTATCTGAGCGATCAGATCAAGGTGCCCCATTTCACTACCGACACCAAGGAATTTGACGAAGCAGAGCAGGGTGTGCGTCAGCGCATTGCCAACCTCATGGCTATAAAGGGCACGAAGTCGCCCGACCAGATCCATAAGCGTCTCGGACATGTGATGTGGGATCTCGTAGGTATGGGCCGTAATCTCCAGGGCCTCGTGAAGGCTATCGACGAAATAGAGAAAGTGCGTAAGGAATTCTATTCCGATCTCCGCATAGTGGGCAATGCCGACGACCTCAACACCGAGCTTGAAAAGGCTCTCCGCCTTGAGGACTTCCTCGTAATATCCAAAATGATGGCTATCGACGCCCTCCACCGCAACGAATCGTGTGGCGCACACTTCCGCGAGGAATACCAGACGGCCGACGGTGAGGCTGCCCGTAACGACAAGGACTATATGTACGTGTCGTGCTGGAAATACACCGGCGACAATGAGAAGCCTATCCTTATCAAGGAGCCTCTGAAATATGAGGAAATACAGGTGCAGACCCGTAACTACAAGTCATAAAAATCCTTTTTCTTTACTACTTCATTAAGATTATCAGAAATGGAAACTACAATAAGTGTAAATCTCAAGATCTGGCGTCAGCGCGGTCCTAAGGAAAAGGGACGGTTTGAGAAATATCATCTTGATAATGTGGCGACGGGTTCAAGCTTCCTCGAAATGCTCGATATGCTGAACCAGCAGCTTGTCGACGCCGGCGACGAGCCTGTGGTGTTCGACAACGACTGCCGAGAGGGCATATGCGGCATGTGCTCGCTCTATATCAATGGACATCCACATGGTCCCGTACAGGGAATCACCACCTGCCAGCTCCACATGCGCAAGTTCAAGGACGGCGATACCATCACCATCGAACCGTGGCGTTCGGCTGCATTCCCGGTGATCCGCGACCTTATCGTTAACCGCAACGCATTTGACCAGATACAGCAGGCCGGCGGCTACGTGTCGTTCAACTGTGGCGGCGCTCCCGATGCAAATGCCATACCCATCTCCAAGGAGGTGGCCGACATAGCCATGGACTCCGCCACATGTATAGGTTGCGGCGCTTGTGTGGCAGCTTGCAAGAATGGTTCCGCCATGCTGTTTGTGAGCGCCAAGGTGAGCCAGTTTGCCCTTCTTCCCCAGGGCCAGGTGGAGCGTGCACGCCGTGCCCGCGCCATGGTGGCCAAGATGGACGAGCTCGGTTTCGGCAACTGCACCAACACAGGCGCATGTTCGGCAGAGTGTCCCAAGAACATTCCGCTGAGCAACATTGCCCGTCTTAACCGTGAGTTCCTCAAGGCTAAGATAGCTGACTGATTCATTCCGGTGGCGCACATTGAGGCACCCCCGCGGTCATAATCCATATAAGGATGCCGGTCAACATACCCGATGGCCGGCATCCTCTGTTTTTTAAGGCACGAACAATACCCTCCGGGTCATTGTTGATTATCTGTAGTCAAGCCCCACATTATATAATATAAAGAATTATGAAAAGAATTTACATTGCTATTGCCCTGTTGGGAGTGCTGTTGCTTGCCGCATGCGGCAGGGATCGTCTTGCCGTGGAGCTTAAAGGCTCATGGAGCGGCGCACCCGAGCATCTTGTGGCTGAAGGTATTCCGTCGGCCACAATCACACCCGTCTATACATTTTATAATGACGCCGACTCGCTTGCCGAGCAAGGCGAGGTCACTATTGCCGCCATGATTTCGGCTATGGTGCCGGATGCGGCCTCGGATCAGGACGTTCAGCCGGTGAGTACGTCAGTGTCGGGCGTAGGCACTGTTTCAGGCACATGGACGTTGAGCGGCGACCGCGTGGAGCTGACTCTTGATCCTTCCACCATAAATGTCAACATTAACCCGTCAAGTGTGGTGGCTGTGGAGAATATGGCTTCGCAGCAGGAGACACCAGTAGTGGCTCAGATATCGCCTGAAACGGCTGCTGCGATAGCCCGGTCGCTTAGCGAGGCGTTGAAAATGCGTTTTGCCATGGAAACAGGCCTTGACGGAGTTTCGATAAAAGGGGATGTCATGGACTGTTCGGTGATGGATCGTAAAATAGTGTTGCATCGTTCGATGCAAGCATTTTGATAATATTGACGCCACCCTTGTACTGTTGTAAATAGGGCGGCGTTTAATTTTGTCATGGCAGTGAAAATTTAGTGAAAATTATTTGGGGGATACAAAAATATTTTTCATCTTTGCGTATGCAAGCAGGGGGCAACGCCCGCTGTGATTGCTTAACGAACAATTGCATTTCAATCAATCCGAATAATTCATTAACCCTTTTATAAATTATAAAAACTAAAAGTATGAAGAAAATTTCTACTCTTATGCTTTCATTGGCAGTTGCCGGCTCCGCAATGGCTACTGTTCCTTCTGTGAAGTTTGAGAAATCTGCACCCTCTTTTGAACTTTCAAATGTTCAGATCTCCAAGGTTGAGGCCAACAAGACTTTCGGTACTGATGCCGCTGCAATGAAGAAAGCTCCCGCCAAGGCTCCTGTTAGTTTTGCAGATGTTGCCGGACAATATATGTTTAAGGGAGAGATGGATCTTGATACCGGAGCTCTGCCCATCAGTTTTGATTTTGAGATCACAGCTCCCGATGCCAATGGTAATGTAGTTATCAAGAATTTCTTTGGAGGCGTATTCTCCGATGATCCCGTCAATGATCTGAATGCAGAGCTTTATGTTGAGACTCTGTCGGATGGCGAGCAGATGACATTCCTTAAATTAGGTATTGGTCAGGATCTTCTTTCTGTACAGGGTGAGGTTTGCCAGATATATCTGTATGGCGCATACGCCGGCGATGGCAAGAACTATGTATTTACCAACGATCCCATTGAATTTGCTTGTCAGGACGGTTATATAATGGGCGCATACAAATCAATGGCTCTTTACATCGGTTATATCGATGGTGACGGTCTGCGTGGCCTCCGTCCTATCTGGGGTTCCGGATATTATAAGGATCAGCAGGGCAATGAAGTGCGTAATGCCGTGGAAGGTCTGAAGATCAACACAGTCATGACCGCCGATGAATATGAGAGCAATGGCGTTGACACTGCTCCCGCTACATATTCAGTCAACACACTGTACTATGAGGATCATGAAGCTATCATCATGACCGGTGTAGGTGGCTTTATGGAGGAAATGGTTTGGTTCATAGATCAGGAAAATATGACTGCCCAGGCTGTGGATCAGATGATGGGTTACGCTTCTGATGAATCCGGTAACGAGTATGAAATTTGGGCTTACAGTCAGGAAAGTTCAACGGCGCAAAATCTTATTGTTGAGGGTATGCTTTCAACAGATCCTGCTACCGGTAACACAATCATGACACTGCCTTCACAGATGGTATTTGGTTGTGAGGTAGGTTGGCTTGCCAAATTTGACAACACTGAGTTCAAGTATAACTTCAACTTCCTCAAGAATGCCGGTATCGACAATGTGTCGGTTGACAACAACGCCAACAAGCCCGTTGAGTTCTTCAACCTCCAGGGTGTGAAGGTCAACAATCCCGCCAACGGTATCTACATCCGCAAGCAGGGTACTTCCGTAACAAAAGTTCTCGTGAAATAATCCACGACACCAATAACCCATAAAAATACCCCGGAGCCTCCCGCCCCGGGGTATTTCTATCTATATAGAGTTATTAATCGCCAGATCGGCTAAGTTCTTCTTCAACCAACCTTACTCTTGCTTGCAGTTCTTCAGCAGATGGCAGCAGGTTTGAGGGTGATGCAATCTGCACGTTGTCGTACGAAGCAACTCCCATAGGCGTTTGTATGCCTTTGAAAGCCCAACGCACCTCGGTTTCATCTTTGTCACTGCATATCAAAAGTCCTATGGTGGGATTATCATCCGCTCCTTTCAGCAGTTCGTCAACAGCATTCACATAGTAGTTGAGTTTCCCGGCATAAGCCGGATCGAAAGGCTTTACTTTCAATTCAACTACAACGTAAGCCTTTAAGCGGATATGGTAGAACAGCATGTCTATTCTGCGGCTACGGCCACCCACAACCAGTTCTTTTTGTCGCCCCACGAAAGCGAAGCCGGTTCCCAGTTCAAGCAGAAAACGGGTGATATTATGTTCCAAAGCTGCTTCAAGCTGTTCCTCTTTATAATTGGCAGGAACGGTTACAAAACTGAAATCATAGTTATCCTTTGTAATTTCCTGAGCCATACGACTTTGAGCTTCGGGCAGATACTCCGGGAAATTGCTGATGGCTTGACCATGCGTCTTGTATAGGTTCGCTTTCAATGAATTATCCAACGTCTGGCGGCTCCATCCACCTAATATGCACTCCCGCAAGTAGAAAACAGTTTCGTCAACCGACTTGCATTTGGTTATAATGTTCACTTGGTGACGCCAAGGAACAAGGCCAAGAACGAGAGGAAAGTCATAATCAATTTCTGCACCAAGTTGGTGGAGTTTTACAATTCGCTGACTATCCGCTTGTTGTAATTCTGCACCAAGCTGGTGCAGTTTTTCCTGTGCCGTTAATGAAGAAAATGTAAGATACCATTTCTTCATATTCCAAAGATTACGACTACCGAAGCCTTGATCTTTAGGAAAAGCCTCCTGCAAATCAAAACTAAGCTGTTCTACAACCCCGCTGCCCCATGTTTCTTCTGCTTTCCGTATAACAAGGTCGCGTCCCACACTCCAGTTGAAAGCTAATTTTTCTGTATTTACCTTTACTGCCGCTTTGATTTGGGCCTAATGATAGCGTCGCTTGATTTCCGAAAGCCAAGCGGCATAGTCAGCATCAATTCTAAAGTTCTTGACTCTGACAATATGGGGGTGGTGGTTGGGAATAATATCTGTCATAGTAATGCAAAACTACTCCAAAATCCTGAATCCCACAAATTTATTATGTAGTTGGGAAGTCTCGTATTCTTTAACCTACTCTAATTGGTGAGGCGCAGTTTAGGATGGGAGGCGTTTGCGGATCAGTTTGCCTGTGTGGGTGTAGGTGAAAGGTTGCTCTATTATGGCTTTGGGGCAGTGGCGATGGGGGAGTGCGTCGTGAAGTTTACGGAGGAGAGCAGGAGGATTTTGCACAGCGCCCTGTTCGGTTACCATTACAGCTTCCTCACCCCACACGGCGGAAGGGCGTGAAGTGATATAAAACGGTATATTGCCCATATGCGGGGCTATGAGACGTTCAAGCTGCTCGGGGAACAGTTTTATGCCTCCGGAGTTGATCACGTTGTCGAAGCGTGACAGCCATATGAATCCGGACGGTGAGAGCAGTTGCACCACATCGTTGGTTACAAGGCGCCGGAATGACATCACGTCATGCTCTATGACGAGACACCCGCGGTTGTCGGTTGAGAACGTGAATCCGGGCAGCGCAGTGAAATGTCGGCCGCCCGCGCTTACATCACGCAGAGCCACATGGCTGCATGTCTCTGTCATGCCGTAAGTGGCCCATATCCGTGCCGGCAGCTTACGGGCCGTTTGTTCGGTAGAGGCGTCCATAGGCGCGCCGCCCACTATTATGTTCTCCACCGCTCCGGGCCGAAGTGTGCCATTGAGCGCCATTATCTGCGACGGCACCACCGGCAACAGCTTTATAGGTCGCGGATCAGTGTCGTTGCCGAGTGGAGAATTTGTAGGCGTTTCCAAAGTCAGTGCCGCTCCGCTCACTTCTGCCCGCACCACCATCATTTTTCCGGCTATATAGTCCAACGACAGGGGACAGTGTATCCGGTCATTCTTTTCGATCCCGAAGAAACGGCAGGTGGCACGGGCTGACACCAGCATGTCGGTGCGCAGCAGCTGTATGTTTTTCGGTGCTCCGGTAGAGCCTGACGTGCGGGCATTCAATACCGAGGCTCCCGAACGCCATTCGTTCAGGAAGGGATGTTCCATTGAAGCATGCTTAAATCCCATCCGCGGGCCGGATCAGTCCGCAATATGTCGCGTTCCTGCACTAACGGGGATGGTATGTTGTTGGTATACAACGCTCCGGTGCCAAGGCCCTGTGGCATAGTGACTCCGAGGTGGGCTGCGAACTGGGCTATGGCGTTGAGTCCGATATTCGACTCCAATGCCGATGTCAGCCACCATCCGGCACCGGCCCTCTCAGCAGCCGTGATCCACTGTTTAGAGCCCTCAATGCCTCCGCAAAGCGAAGGTTTCAGAATTATGTAGGCGGGTTGCAGCTGCTCAAGCAGCCTTCTTTTATTCCCGATACCTTCAATGCCGATAAGCTCTTCGTCCAATGCCACCGGGATCGGTGACAACCGGCATATGCGCTGCATTTCGCCGTATTGGCCCGCACGGATGGGCTGTTCTATGGAATGAATGCCGAGAGTTGCCAAAAGCTCCAGTCGCTCCAATGCCTCCTCGGGGCGGAAAGCCCCGTTGGCATCTAAGCGCAGTTCCACGTCGGCGGGACTGAACGCAGCCCGGAGGGTGCGAAGCAATGCCAGTTCACGGTCAAAGTCTATGCCTCCGATCTTGATTTTTATGCAACGAAACCCGGCTTCAAGTTTCAGGGCCATGCGTCGGGTCATTTCCTCCTCCGAACCCATCCACACAAGTCCGTTGATGGTTATGGCGCTTTCACCACGGCTCCATGGGTTGTCATATAAAATTCTACGTCCCCCTCCGGCCAAGTCGAGCAAGGCGGTCTCGAATCCGAATTTCATGGACGGGAGGCCGCTGAACACGGGCATAGGTTCGCCGTTCGAAACAGAGGCACACACCCGGGCGAGGATCTCGCCGTAGTCGGTGCGGTCATCGGCGCTGAGTCCGCGGAACAGTCCGCATTCCCCAATGCCGAAATGTTCGGGGTTATCCCTGTGCCAGAGTTTTACAAACCAAGTCTCCTTATTGTGCATCACGGCCCTTGAGGTCACTGCCGGCTCGCGGAACAAAAGGTCGTGGCGGCACCATGCGGCACACAGTCCTTCGGCAATCATCCCGGAAATTTAGGGAATTGCCCGAAATCAGGGTCGCGTTTTTCAAGAAATGCGTTCTTGCCCTCCTGAGCTTCGGCCATGAGATAATACATCAGAGTGGCGTCACCGGCAAATTCCATCATGCCACGCTGTCCGTCAAGTTCGGCGTTCAGTGCCCGCTTGATCATGCGTATTGCCATAGGACTGCGTTTCAGTATGGTTTCGCACCATTCCACAGTTTCGTCCTCGAGCCGG
>OGXX01003049.1_pt1 | contig 14440 bp, 9 predicted proteins | sample 1576301 | NCBI WGS metagenome assembly OGXX01 (sample SAMEA3541469, study PRJEB24748) | human gut metagenome | biome: human gut; feature: human-associated habitat; material: faeces | place: China | collected 2012
GTCGGGCATGTCGTAAAGCTTGGTCTGCGCACCTGAATCAAGGTCGATGGCATACATAGCGGCTTGCGTATCGGTGATCAGAGCATAATAATAGCATCGTGCCGACGGATCGATGGCTGCGGAAGTGTTGTATTGCGGCACGGGCACACCCATAGCTATTGCCGACACCGCACCTGTGGCTTTATCCACCTTGCCGAATGTCCCGGCCACTGTGGTGGCATAAAGCTGCCCTTCACCGTCGAAAGCCATGGAAGTGAATCCCTCCTGGCCCAATGACGCAATATCTGTAAGTTTGTTTGTCGTGACATTGAGTGTGGCAAATTTAAAGGCACCTCCAGCCTGACGGAAACTTCCGTAAACGGTCTCTGTAGTTCCGTCATATGCCAGTGACTGGGCGTCGAATTCTGTCATCACCAGATTGTCGGCCGTTATGGTCCATGTGGCAGGATTATAAAGCGCACCCCATTGGAATTGCCCGAACATATTTTCTGTAAGATGTGTAAGCCAGAACTGCTCTCCGGCCATCACTGCATTCTCCGCCTGCATTTCGGCCGAAGTGGCCACAGGCACAAACTCAGCCCCTGCACCTGCCGGAATACGGTAGATACCCGCATGTTCATAATCAGTCCACGATGAAGCGAACGTCACAAGTCCGTAAACCGGACGGCGTCCCGGTGCATTGGCAGCCACAGGCTGACGCGGCACCGAAAGGGTATTCTCTTTGACCTGTCTGCGTTTGGTGACAAACTGTGACATTGAATGAGCCGCACCCCTGACACTGCGCGTATGTCTCACTATCTCCTTACGGTCAGGATCTATGTGCGAAATCCGCACTCCCGGCTGTTTGGCATAGGCGCTGCCAAATGCAGCAAGCAAAAGCGCCAGCGCGCCGATACGGTTAATGGTTCTTTTTCTAAATTGCATTTTAATTGATTGGATAAATGGATATTACTTTATACTTATATAAATGTGATGTTATTTTATGATTTTCAAAGTGGAGGTATCTCGGCCGTCAGTCACTTTCACTATATACAGCCCCGGAGAAGTACCCAGCTCTATTCTTCCCGTCGAAACAGCCATACGCCCGGTTTTCAGCATGCGTCCTGACAGATCATACACCGCATATTCCACCCCTGGCGCATCCGTGGTATAGCTGATCACACCAACACCGGCCACCCGGCATTGCAACGCACCTTCTTTCCCAGGAGGTGTTATTCCTACGGTATTGTCAGCAGCCATGAAATCAAGGGCGCCGAACTTCATGAAAAAGGCAACATAGCTGCCTCTGTCGGCTGTAAACGAGCCTACCGACCAATGCGTGTTGTCAACATCCGTGTCCCAAATAATATCATAAGCGGGAGCCTCGAACATAAAAGTGCCGTCAACATTCTTGGCAGCCGGATATGCTTCTATAAAAGCTCCGGCGGCAGGAAGGTCAGTAAACATTCCCCTGACAGTTACATCACCATGCACTTCAGGAGAGATAAGATAATAGTATTGACGGTAAAGATCCGTATTTGCCGCCCAGTTCACATGATCCCATGCTATGCCGCCTGATCCTTCGAAATTATAGGATGAAAAACGGTAGGCCGCCGGGAAATTTGCATAATTCGCAGTGAAGTCCACAAATTCACCACCTGCCGAGGTATATTCCTCGGCATAAGCTGTCCATCCCTGTGGCACGGCAACACTATAATCTGACGCATCAAATGTCTCACGATAGGCTTCTGGCGCCGATACGGCAGAACCGGAAACCGCTATCTCAAACTGCCCTGCAGCCCCGAGATCCACCAGAATTTCACTCTCGACATCGCCCGTGGCCACAGGCTCGAATGCAACCGTTATCTCCTGTCCGGTACCGGGAGCGAGATCCTCAATTACAGCAGGCGACACTGTAAACTCACTCCCTTCAACGGCAGTTATAGAACCCGACACAGGTTCGGTACCCATATTACTTACGGTGAAATGAGCTTCTGCCCGTTCACCGGCAAACATAAACGGGAATTTTATATTGTCAGTCGATACTGTGGCGCTTTGTGATCCGGCATCCTCATACTCGAAAGTGCACTTCGGCAGGAATTGCGACAGCGTTACAGAACTACGCGATGTAAGCCCGGTATTATACGCCATTTTCGTCCCGATGAAATTCACACGCGGAGCATTGCCTTTTGCGCTCACAATATCTACAAGAAGGTTACCTCCTGAATAAAGATAAGGCGATGTCAGTTCCACACACCAAACAAGCGGATCGTCACCCGTAGCTATAGCCAACGGACCGGATCCCACCTTAATCACAGGCACCGACAAATACTGCGCCGACCCGAACCCCTCGCTTTCCGACCGTCCAAACGAAACGACGATATCCGGATTTGTCCAGTCCTTGCTGACTGAACTGATATAGAACGTCATTTTCGTAATGGATTTTCCAGTCATGTCCACAAGTTCTTCTTCCGGATAAATCAGCTGGAAATGCTGCGCGCGATCCATCCAGTAAGCAAACACCGGAAGTTCGTTGCTAACATCATTCCCGTCAGCTACAGTAAGAGAGGCTGAAGATGCCGAAATGGTGGAAAACGACACGGCGGTAAGAAATACGGCCTTAAGCAATCGGGTCAGATACAATTTTGTCATAATTATTGAAATTATTATCGTGCTTGGCAAAGATAAGTTTTTTCTGACTTCCGACAAAACGGCACGATGTTTTTTAGTATATTTGCATACCCAACTACGACATACACTTCATATGAACCGAGAATCCCTCCGAAACATAAACGATACCATACGCCGGAATATATCCGCCCGCCGTATCACCTCCGCAATAAACAATCTCCATGCCATGGCCGGCATAGTGAACGCTCCGTGGGAAATCCGCGGCGAGATATCCCGGCTACAGGAAGCCTACGAATATCTTGCCAAATATGCTTTGGACGGAACCTGTGACCCTCACCGTTCGGAGGTCTACGACAATATCACAAGCGGAATAACCGACTGTGCGGCCCGTATTGTCCGTGAGGCGTCAGTGGCCGAATCGCCTGCCTTATATTACAGCACCATACGGTATGAAAGACTAAACCCCGGCAGCACAATAGCCTCATTGGCAGCACAATATTCCACTGCACTTGACGCTTCAAGACTTGCTGCATTCGGAGCCGGATCAGCTACTGCCCCCGAAGATGTCGACCGCATGGAACGGCAGATTTTCACACGCATATGGATCACCCACCCACTTGGCAACGAGGACATAGAAGCCATACGCTCGCTGCTATGGTCAGTAAATACGCCCCTGCCGTTCAAAATGCTTATCATATCAGCCCTGTTTGCAGGCATACTTGAGTTTTACGATGAAAACCGGCTGCTTATAATGGCCGACACCTATGCGGCTGTAGGCGAAGGATTCTCCGTTCATCTCAGCATGAGAGCTCTTACCGCTCTAATAATCTCATTGTGGGTATGGCGTACACGGCCACAGTCAGCCAAAATGCGCACACGCATGGAAACCCTGGCCGAAGAACCGTCATGGAAAAAAGATGTCACAACCATAGCATTGCAGCTGATCCGGACACGCGACACCGAGACCATACGCCGCACAATGACCGACGAGATAATACCGTCAATGCTTAAAATGCGCCCTGATATTCAGAAAAAGATGCGCGACAGCAACATGTCGGCCGAGGACATGATAGACCCCGAAACCGGCGACATGAACCCTGAATGGGAAGAAATGCTCGACAAAAGCGGTATATCCGACAAACTGAAACGGCTTTCAGAATTACAGGAAAGCGGCGGAGACGTGATGATGGCCACATTCGCCAACCTCAAAAACTTCCCGTTTTTCAACGATATGCCCTCATGGTTCATGGTATTCGACGAATCGAACCCGGCAGTGGCTAAAGTCATGTCAGGAGCTGGAGGCGCCTCCCTCGCCCGGTTGCTCGCAGCAAGCCGTTTTGTATGCGACAGTGATAAATTCTCCATGCTCCTGTCCCTCGCAACCGTGCCTGAAGAAAAGCGTCGTATGATGCTTGGTGCCATAGAGCAACAGAACATAAACATGGATGAAATAGCCTCCACACTGATCGATACCGACCACAACAACCGTGAACTCGCCGTGACCCATTATGTTCAGGATCTCTACCGGTTTTTCAAGCTGTTCCGCCGCAAAGGCGACTTCCGCGATCCGTTCGGCACCAACATAAATCCTGCCGATATTGATTTGCCTGGCAATGTGTTCAATGACGAGGACACAATAAGGCTGCTCGCCGAATTTTATTTCAGCCACCGCCATTATGAGGACGCGCTTCCGTTATTCGAACGCTTGCGGCTTCTCGGCGCGCCCGATCCCTCCGTACTCCAGAAAATGGGCTATTGCCATCAGGCAGCGGGCCGCACAGCCGAAGCCCTTGAAATGTATCAGCAGGCCGAGCTTCTCGACTCCACAACTCCATGGCTGCTCCGGCGCCTTGCCGCATGTCACCGCAAACTCGGCGACAACTCCCGCGCGTTGCATTACTACTCCCGCCTTGCCGAAATGCAGCCCGACGACACCGGCATAGCATTGCGCATGGCCGACATACTCACTGACACAGGCGATTATGGAAAAGCCCTGAAACTATATTTCAAGGTCGACTATCTCACTGACGGAAAATCTGCCAAAGCCACACGGGCAATTGCATGGGCTTCGATGCTCGACGGCAATTATGATCAGGCTGCATCGTATTTCGGACGTCTCTCAGCCGACGAAATTACCCATACCGACCTTCTAAACATGGGCCATCTGGCCATGATGAGATCCCAGTTCCACAATGCCGTAAGCCACTATACCCGGTCCATTGAATCAAATCCCGAAGGCAAAGGCGCTTTTGCCCGTGAATTCCAAGCCGACTTGCGTTATCTGCGCAGAGCCGGAGTCGACGACATGATCACCGGCATAGTCCTCGACAAAGTACTCGGATAGCTTTACCGGCCACAACAAGACTGTTCCGCTAAAATTTATGCGGGATTTTCTTTGTTTATATCGGGAAAAGGGACTACCTTTGTGGCATAAATCATAAGTTAATCCCAAGGGGTCTCAAAGCGTTGCCGCGTTGAGATTCTTATTTTTTCGTTATTATCCCGAATATTAACCCCATAAACAGATATACCACAACACCATGGCAATCACCTTTATGACCAAAGAAGGCTATAAGAAGAAAATGGAAGAAATAGCCTATCTCGAATCAGTTCGTCGCCCGGAAATATCCCGTGCCATAGCCGAAGCCCGCGACAAGGGGGATCTCTCCGAAAACTCCGAGTATGACGCAGCCAAAGAGGCCCAAGGCATGCTCGAAATGAAAATTGCACAGCTAAAAGATCTCGTGGCAAATGCCCGGATCATAGATGAAAGCACGCTCAACAATGAGGAAGTGCAGATACTCAACACTGTAAAAATCAAAAACGTGGCCAACGGAATGGCTATGGAATATACCATCGTGGCCGACTCCGAAGCCAACCTCAAGGAAAAGAAAATAGGCTCAAGCACCCCTATAGCACAAGGCCTTCTCGGCCACAAATTAGGCGAGGTGGTTGAAATAAAAGTTCCCGCCGGTTTGATGAAATTCGAAATCGTTGAAATAAAATTCTGATTATGGCCTCCATATTTTCAAAAATAATAGCTGGCGAAATTCCCTGCTATAAAGTGGCCGAGAACGACCGCTATTTTGCATTTCTCGACATCAATCCTGTATCGGAAGGACATGTGCTTGTAGTGCCCAAACATGAGGTAAGCTATATCTTCGACCTTGATGACGAAGAACTTGCCGGATTGCATCTGTTTGCAAAACGTGTAGCCAAAGGTCTTGAGAAAGCGGTGCCGTGCAAGCGCATCGGCATGGCCGTTATAGGTCTTGAGGTGCCACATGCACACATCCACCTCGTGCCCATCTCCAAGGAAAGCGACATATATTTCAGCAAAGGCAAAATGACATTGCCGCCCGAAAGGATGCAGCAGCTTGCCGAGGAGATTTCTGCTGCCATCAGCAGTATCCCCGAATAACCAACCTTTAGCGGCATATGCCATTCCGGTTGTGAAGGTTAATATCAGAATATTCGCTGCCGTGACACTTATGGCAGCCTCTTTGTCGGCCATACCCAAACCTCCGGCCGGCAAATCGGCTTCGTCCATAAAAAAGGAAAAACAGGCCACGGCACGCGATATAAAAAAAACCACCGCCCGGATAAAAGAAAACGATCAGTCCACCGCCCGGCAGCTCAACAGGCTCGAGGAACTCAGGCGCGACATCGACATGCGCCGCACATCAATAGCACGGTCACAGGCAAGCGTCGACTCCCTCAATGCGTCAATGGCTTCCTTACGCGACTCCATAACCGCTGCGGAAGCGGATGTGGAACACCTGCGCAAAGCCTACAAACGGATCATGCAGAAACTGCAGGGGCGTCAATCGGCTATAAACCGCCTGACGTTCATCTTTGCATCCGGATCTTTCTCCGAAGCCGTGGCACGTGTGCGTTACCTGCGCCAGTTCAACAAATGGCGTGGACGCCGCACTGAGGAACTGCGCAACAAGACGGCAGTACTTAACCAACGGCGCCAACATCTGGAAGCTCTGATAGGTGAGCGCAGCACACATCTCGCAGCCCTTACCGCGGCCAATGCGCGGGTGGAAAAAGACCGTAAGGAAACAGCATCCATAGTTTCCTCCCTTAAAAGCGAAGGCAACAGGTTACGCGCCCATCTTGCAAAACAGAAAGAACGCCTTGCCGCGCTTGACCGTGAACTTGACCGCCTGATAGCCGAAGAGCAGAAACGCCGTGACGCAGAAAAGAAACGTCAGGAGGAAAAACGCAGGCAACAGGAGAACAAACGGCGCCAGCAACAAACGCCCGGCAAGACACCGTCAGCCGTTCCCGCCAAGCCTGACATAGCCTCGACGGTGCCCTCGGATTCACCGTTTGCACGCATGAAAGGTCATCTGCCCTTCCCGCTCGACGGCAAATGCCGGATTATAAGCCGGTTCGGGCGACACCCACATCCTGATGTGCCGGGCATTGAAACCGACAATTCGGGCATTGATGTGGAAGTTATCTCAGGAGGAAATGCCAAGGCCATTTATGATGGAGAAGTATCGGCGGTGTTCCGCCAGCCCGGATATAACCATATAGTGATGGTGCGTCATGGCGAGTATATAGCCATATATGCCGGTCTCTCCAATCTCACGGTAAAAAAAGGCGACAAACTGAAAACAGGCCAGAAATTAGGCACAGTTGACCGCGACCCCGAACGCGACAATCGCCTTATTCTCCATTTTGAGCTACGCCACGAACGGACAAAACTCAATCCATTGGCATGGGTGAGACAATGACCGGGACTAAAGTCCACCGACCCACATCAATGTCGGCGCGCGTGATGCGTGCCATGGGCATTTTCGGCGGTGTACAGGTAGTGTCGATCATATGCTCGGTAATACGCACCAAGCTCGTAGCCATATGGCTTGGCCCCGTAGGCATGGGGCTGTTCGGAATATTCCTCTCGGCCTCCGACCTCATAGGCAACATATCACAGATGGGACTGTCGACATCGGCCACACGCAGCATAGCGGCAGCCGACAACCGCAGGCGCATCACCATTGTGGCCTCTGTAAGACGCCTTGCTCTTCTGTTAGGGATTGCAGGGGCACTGCTTACCTTCATACTTGCTCCATGGCTCAGCGAACTGACATTTAAATCCGACGCTTATGCCGCTCCGTTCCGGCTGCTTGCCCTTTCGGCATTGTTTGCCGCAGTGTCAGCCGGTCGCAACGGCATACTGCAAGGGCTTTCCCGCCTGCGCGAAATGGCCGGTGCTGCCATGTGGGGCAATATAGTGGGATTGGCTGCATCCGTTCCTATGTTCTATTGGTGGCGCGACGAAAGTATCGTACCGTCGATCATCGTATATTCCCTTGCCACAATGACAGCCCTGTTATTATATAGGGTACGCATTCCACGACCCACATCATTCCCTGCAAAAGAATTTACAGCCGAAGCCCGCAAATTACTCGGACTCGGAGCCTATATCACCGTATCAATGATCGGTGCCACAGCCGCGTCCTACATATTCATAGCCTATCTCAATCGATATGCCGACACCGACACGGTAGGTTATTTTCAGGCCGGTTTCACACTTATAAACCGCTATGTAGGACTGATTTTCACCGCCATAATGGTGGAATTCTATCCCCGGGTGAGCGGTGCCGTACACTCCAGGCGCACCACGTCGCTTTATGTGAGCCACGAAATAGCCACTGTGAGTTGCGTCATGATACCGGTTGCCGTAGCTTTCATAATCGCCGCACCCTGGGTCATCGACCTCATATATTCCTCCGAGTTCCGGATAGTGGTGCCGTTCGTGGCCATCGGCACTGTCGGCACCATATTCCGTGGAGTATCGGTATGTATGGCTTACACTATCCTCGCCCGCGGCGACGGGCGCACATTCATCATCACCGAACTTACCAGTTCGGCCATATATGTGGCTGTCAGCATAGCCGCCTACACCAGGTGGGGTATCTCAGGCATGGGGTTGGCTTATGCCGCATGGTATATCATATACACCGCCATAGTCGGCATCGTTTACTTCCGGCGCTACAACTTATGGCTTACAAAGCGGGCCGTATATATGACAATGGCAGCCTTGGGGGCTGCCGTCATCACATTGGCTGTAACATTATAACTTAGCGTATCTCGCGGCCTGACAGGAACACACGCGATATCAGCGGCGTGGAATAAGCATACGGGAAAAATGCCACCGACGGCATAGGAGGTGTGATAAAGAAGTTAGCCACCTTTCCGGGTGTTATCGACCCGACCTCATGACTCAGATCCATAGCCGCGGCTCCGTTTATGGTAGTGGCATTTATGGCCTCCGAGGGTGTCATTTTCATTTTTATGCAGCCGAGCGAAAGCACCATCCGCATGTCGCCCGACGGCGACGAACCCGGATTATAGTCCGACGCAAGAGCCACGGTAAGACCTCCGTCAATAGCTTTACGGGCTGGCGCATAAGGCATACCGAGAAAAAACGAAGCTCCCGGAAGCATCGTGGCCACAGTGGTGCCCGAAACCAGCACCTCAATTTCCTCCGCACCCATGCGTTCAAGATGGTCCACTGACAGCGCATTATGGGCCACACCCACCTGCACACCGCCTGACACAGCCAGCTCATTGGCATGGATTTTAGGCCTCATCCCATAGCGGGCACCGGCCTCAATTATCCGGGCCGTCTCTTCAACGGTAAAGAACCCTTCGTCACAGAACACATCCACAAAATCGGCAAGCCCCTCGGCAGCCACAGCGGGAATCATATCCCGGCAAACCATATCCACATATTCGCCCTGACGGCCCGAATATGCCCGCCCTACCGCATGGGCGCCAAGGAATGTGGCTCTGACCCGCATAGGTGATGCTTCCGCTATCCGGGCTATCACACGCAGCATTTTAAGTTCATCTTCAAGTGTCAGTCCATAGCCGCTTTTGATTTCGATCGCACCGGTGCCCATTCGCATAACCTCCTCGGCTCGTTGCATGGATTGTTCGAAAAGATCCTGTTCGGAAGTGTCATGAAGCCTGTCGGCCGAATTAAGTATACCTCCGCCACGGCGTGCTATCTCCTCATAGCTCAGTCCGTTGATCTTGTCAAGAAACTCCTGTTCGCGCGATCCGGCATATACTATATGCGTGTGCGAGTCGCAGAACGACGGCATCACCATCCCTCCGCAAGCGTCCACTATCTCCCCGGTGGGGGCTACCTGAGAGAATGTCGACATATGGCCCCAGTCCATAAACCTGCCGTTTTCCACTCTCAGCCATGCCCGCTCAAGCATCCCCACGGATCCCATTTCAGATCCGCTGCGGCGGAGCGCTCCCGTAGGATCTATCCCCACGAGAGCGCCTATATTTGCTATAATCAGCATACCCATCTTATTATCAAGGATTTTCCCTTATGAAATCCACCGATGCGGCAATAAGTGGGTACATCACCTCGTCATTGTCGATAAACGGCACATGACGGCGATATTCCGAATGCCATTTTTCCAATGCCGGCGAACTCTTCAGCGGACGGCGCAGGTCAAGCGCCTGAGCCGCATTGAAAAGCTCTATGGCAAGCACACGCTCGGTATTCTCGACCACACGGCATAGCTTCGTGGCCGAGTTTCCGCCCATCGATACATGATCCTCCTGCCCCTGCGACGACGGTATGGTGTCACAGCTTGTAGGCCAGCAAAGACCCTTCGACTGGTTAACAATTGATGCAGCGGCATATTGCGGTATCATGAAACCGCTGTTAAGGCCCGGCTTGGCCACAAGAAACGATGGCAGACCGCGTGTGCCCGATATCAATCGGAATATGCGGCGCTCCGATATGCTGCCGAGCTCGCTGACCGCCACCGCAAGGAAATCCATCGGCAATGCGATAGGCTCACCGTGGAAATTGCCGGCCGATACGATCATGTCGAGGTCAGGGAACACAGTAGGATTGTCAGTCGGGCTGTTGATCTCTGTCTCTATCACTCCGGCCACATAGTTCAGTGTATCCTTGGCTGCACCATGAACCTGGGGCATGCAACGGAACGAATAAGGATCCTGAACGTGAGCCTTGGGCTGTTTTATTATCTCGCTACCCTCAAGCCATCCGCGCACCGCACGTGCCGTAGCGAGCTGCCCGGGGTGAGGACGAACGGCATTCACCGGATCACAGAAAGGTTCTATACGGCCGTCGAAAGCATCAAGGCTCATAGCGCCGATCTTATCGGCCAACGCACTAAGACGCCGGGCATTTATTATAGCCCACACGGCATGAGCCGACATAAACTGGGTGCCGTTGAGCAATGCGAGCCCTTCCTTCGACTTTAGGGATATCGGCTGCCATCCTTTTTCGACAAGCACTTCGGAGGCAGGGCACACCTTTCCGTCCATTTCCACCTCTCCGAGGCCCAACAGAGGAAGACACATGTTGGCCAGCGGCGCGAGATCACCTGAGGCTCCAAGCGATCCCTGCTGGAACACTACCGGAGTCACCCCCTCATTGTAGAAATCGACAAGGCGCTCCACAGTGATAAGCTGAACCCCGGAATTACCGTAGCTCAGCGACATTATCTTGAGCAGAAGCATCAGCCTTACTATTTCAGGACGCACCCGTTCACCGCATCCGCACGCATGACTCATTACAAGGTTTTTCTGGAGCTGCGCGAGGTCATTCTCCCCTATCGAGATGTTGCACAGCGATCCGAAACCGGTAGTTATACCATAGATAGGCTGGGTGCACGTGGCCATCTTGTCATCAAGATAACGGCGGCATTTCTCGATCCGCTCACGGGCCGTTGCCGAGAGTGCTATTTTATTTCCCGAATGAACGAGTGAGGCTATTTCCTCTATTGTAGTAAACCGCTCGGGGTTTATTTCGAAATATGACATATCTTATCAGATTCTTATTTTAATTTTTAACGGTTCTGTTCCAATGCCTGCTGCACAAGCGTGTCATCCGCAATATTGGGCAAAGTCACTTTAAGGCCAGGTGTACGTTCCATTTCACGCTTTATGGCCGATATGGCACCCTTGTTGCGTGCCCAGCTGCGACGGGCTATGCCATTGTTGACATCCCAGAGAAGCATCTCGGAAATATGGCGTGCGGAGTCATCGGAGCCGTCTATAACCATACCGAAGCCCCCGTTGATAACCTCGCCCCAGCCTACACCGCCGCCGTTATGGATCGAAACCCATGTGGCGCCACGGAACGAGTCACCTATCACATTGTGCACAGCCATGTCGGCTGTAAACTGCGAGCCGTCGTAGATATTCGAGGTCTCCCGGTAAGGTGAATCCGTGCCGGAAACATCATGATGGTCACGTCCGAGCACTATCGGGGCCTTTATCTCACCGCGGCGTATGGCGTCGTTGAATGCGAGGGCTATCTTCGTACGCCCTTCCGCATCCGCATAAAGTATTCTGGCCTGCGAGCCTACCACAAGATGGTTGCGGCCCGCTTCCTTGATCCAATGTATATTGTCGCGGAGCTGCCCGTGAATCTCCTCAGGTGCTTCTGCAAGAATATCTTCAAGCACACGGGCGGCAATCTCGTCACTCTTGGCCAAATCCTCCGGATCGCCCGACGTACATACCCAGCGGAACGGCCCGAAACCGTAGTCGAAAAATCCCGGCCCCATGATGTCCTGCACATAAGAGGGATAACGGAAACCTCCGTCGCTGCCCATTATGTCGGCACCCGCACGCGACGCTTCAAGCAGGAATGCATTACCGTAATCGAAGAAATACATACCGTCGGCAGCCAGTTTGTTGATAGCCGCTACCTGTCGGCGCAAGGACTCCTGCACACGGCGTTTGAATTCCTCGGGATCCGAAGCCATCATCTCCTTGGACTCCTCAAATGTGAGGCCCACCGGATAATAGCCTCCTGCCCACGGGTTGTGAAGCGACGTCTGGTCACTGCCCAGATCCACATGCACACCTTCGGCAGCAAGACGTTCCCAGAGGTCCACCACATTTCCCTGATAGGCCAGCGACACAGCCTCGCGGCGCTCACGGGCCATCCGGGCGCGGTCAAGCAATTCATCAAGCGAGGTGTACACTTCGTCCACCCATCCCTGGCTGTGACGTGTCTCTACCGCCTTGGGGTTTATTTCGGCTGTTATGCTCACCACACCGGCTATGTTTCCGGCTTTAGGCTGCGCACCCGACATGCCGCCGAGCCCGGCTGTCACAAACAGCATGCCTCCGAGCGAGGACTCTCCGGCTTTCAGCCGGCGCCGTCCTGCATTCAGCACAGTTATTGTGGTGCCGTGCACAATACCCTGCGGGCCTATATACATATATGAGCCGGCAGTCATCTGTCCGTATTGCGAAACACCCATGGCGTTGAACCGTTCCCAGTCGTCAGGCTTGGAATAGTTGGGTATCACCATGCCGTTGGTCACTATCACACGCGGAGCATCCTTATGGCTCGGAAAGAGACCGAGCGGATGGCCTGAATACATCACAAGCGTCTGCTCGTCGGTCATCTCCGAGAGATATTTCATCGCCAGCCGGTACTGTGCCCAGTTCTGGAACACCGCGCCGTTGCCTCCGTAAGTTATAAGTTCATGCGGATGCTGGGCCACTCGCGGATCAAGGTTGTTCTGGATCATCATCATTATGGCAGCAGCCTGACGTGACCGGGCAGGATACTCCTCTATCGGGCGGGCATACATCTCATAATGCGGGCGCAACCTGTACATATATATACGGCCGTAATCGCGCAGCTCGCGGGCAAATTCCGGAGCAAGCTCGGCATGCAGGTTTTCAGGGAAATAGCGTAATGCGTTTTTCAACGCCAGGCGTTCCTGAGCCGGGGTGAGGATATGCTTACGCTTGGGAGCATGATTGACCGACAGGTCATATTCACGCGGCGCCGGCAACACGTCGGGAATACCGGCAGCCACATCTTTTTTAAATTCTTCAGTAGTCATATCTGTTGAACTGTTTTTATTCCGACAATATTGTGGCTCTCACCCTATTTTTTTGTTCACGATCTCAAGTATATGCGCTTCAGCCTCCACAGCCTTGGCTGCAATCTCATCAGCCCGCACAAGCAACGCATCAGCCTCGGAGCGGTCTTTAAGCCCGGCTGCATTTATGCGCACATTCAGCTGGGCGCCAAGCACAGCCGAACGGGCAGCCAAAGCCCCTACTCCCGCATCGCTCACCGAAGCCGGGTTGCCGTTCTCGGCCATAGCCTCAAGCAGTTCGAAAGCATCATATGCAGCCTTCATTGTCATCAGAGGCACCTTGGTAGCATAAAGTGTGGCTTCCTCCATTGCCTCGGCACGGGCAGCCTTCTCTGCATCGGTGCCTTTAGGCATTCCGAGAGCAGCCATAATGCGGTTAAAGGCCTCGGTGTCCTCGTCAACAAGATGAAGCAGGCGGGTTATAAGGGCGCGTCCTCCGTCGGCATAATTGGAAAACTCCTCCCATCTGTCATCCCATCCGGCCTTGTGAGCCGAAAGGTTGGCCACCATCGTGCCGAGAGCCGCGGCAAGCACACCCATATATGCGGATATCGAACCGCCGCCGGGAGCGGGTGACTCCGATGAGGTCTCGTCGGCGAACGCTGTGCAGGTCATATCCACTAATTTGCGTGCGCCGGCTTTTTCAGCATCAAGCATATACTCTATCACCTTCTCGTCAGGGTTGAACGGTTTGAGTTCATCCAGTCCCATCGACTTGACGGCTATCTTGACTATCTCACTTTCAGGAATACCGGTGGAACGCTGCTGCTTGCGCAGGAAATAACGTCCGGCCTCTATAATGGCACGCTTCGGCACAAGCCCTACAATCTCGGTGCCTGTGACACGTATGCCTCGGGCTGCGGCAGCACGGCTTACCTCATCGAAAGCCACATGAAGCTGCGTCA
>OGXX01003057.1_pt1 | contig 14397 bp, 4 predicted proteins | sample 1576301 | NCBI WGS metagenome assembly OGXX01 (sample SAMEA3541469, study PRJEB24748) | human gut metagenome | biome: human gut; feature: human-associated habitat; material: faeces | place: China | collected 2012
CAAGGCACTTCTGCTCCAGCGTATTTTTTCAATCCCAACTGACACGCTCCTGATTTATTCACTTGATAGGTGAAACAGCAATATTCAATTAAAATACAGTAATTATATGGCTTTTAGTCACTTCACACGGCATAACCGTGAATAATCTAGGTTATATGTATAACAGATAAAAAACAATGTGCAAAATAGGCAAAATTAAGTCAGATCTCTGACAATGCAAGCCGGCATACGGCTATACGCTCTGAAAGCCTTATGAAAGTAGCTAAAAAAATCGTTAAACGAATTGACACGTCCGAGGGGTATAAGCAGGATTTGACCCTGTATTGCAAGCGGAAAAATGCTTAATGCTATAGCTTGTTTGCAGATTGAATGAAAGCCTTTGTTATGATAATATATTATACGGATATTTTGCCTGAGCAGAAAGGGGCTTTCAGATAATATGAATAATGAAGTATATAATAAAATAAAAAGTTTTGCGGACAAATACGCAGATCTTCTGCCTGAATGATGATACAGAGGTTATCCGGTACAGGGAACACGCGGCACAGAAAGCATTGTGGACACCAGAGAGGAAAGCCAGACACGCAGCAAAGCATATAAAGATGAATCATAGGAGATGAAGTATATAAGTTGGAGTATACAGAGAGGGAGTATATAGATGATAACGATTGCAAATTCGAATTCTATGACGGAAAAGTCTTGACTATAAGGTGAGATACCGATATTCTTACAAAAGAGAACGAAACTGCAGGAAGGAAATAAAATGAAGAAAAAAACAGGAAAATGGATCAGGCTGGCCGGGATTCTTTTTATCATTGGCGTGCTGACTCTTGTTATATATGAAAGCTTTGCAGCGTATACAAGCTTTAACAGTGTGAAACGAGTGGTGTCTACCGGAACGCAAAGTGATACTATGTTCAGCTCAAACTATCTTTCACAGCTAAATCTGGATGATGTGAATTATCCGGTTAAGCGTATTTCACTTGCAGAGAAGGACGGAACATCTACCTTTGTCGTTCAGGTTTGCAACTATATCTGGGGGGACAGTAAACGGTATAATCTAAACGATATTACCTATAAGGTAACCGCACAGCTGTATGCAATGGATGGTGGAAAGCTTCCGGCCAATATTACAGACATTAAGATGAATAACAAGTCATTTGATAAAAATGGAACGTGTACCCTGGAGAATCAGGAATTAAAGACCGGAAGTGCAAAGAAAAACGAGTATCGATTTGTGATACCGGTAGACTTAAAGGATAAGGTGAAGATTCAGGTGGTTGCCGAGCCATCCGAAGGGAGTAAGGAGACTGTAAATCGTCAGAAGCTTGCGGCTGTCTTTTCTTTTGCGGATTATGAAGCGGTCAAAAGCTGGACCGGACATTTTCTTGATTCTCAGGCAAATGGACGTACACCAGATGATTATGATGCATTTAATTATGAAATCTCAGGAAACGGAGCCGGAACAGTGACGATGACCTGGCCAGAAAGTTTACAGCTTAGTAAATGGACGACGGGTGGTGAGCGGGGAACAAACTATTATAAGTTTGAAGTTGATGGTGAGACGACGGCCGTTCAGTTTCAGTTTTACAGAAACCCTGAAAAGATATCAGAATTAAGTGGAAAAAGCTGGGCAGATCTGGAACAGTTGGTGAAGGTTACTTTTACAGAAAAGGTTGAAGGAAAATAATGACGAGAAGAAATAGTTGGATAAGACGTGTCATAGCAGTCGGACTGGCGGCAGGTATGGTGATGAGTACGACGTTACCGGCACTGGCAGAATGCACAGAAGGATATGAGAGTTCAGTAGAAGCAGAGAATAATTTTGAGGACGGCGATTCTGCGACTTCGGTGATGGAGTCAGACAGCGAGTCAAAAACAATTGCGGAAGAAGTACAGCAGGAGACCCAGACAGGATCGGATTCAGAAGCAAGCTCAAAGGAGCAGGAGACTCAGACAGGATCGGATTCAGAAGAAAGCTCAAAGGAGCAGGAGGCCCAGACAGAATCGGATTCAGAAGAAAGCTCAAAGGAGCAGGAGACCCAGACAGAAGCAGCGATGGAAGAATCGGAGCAGGTTCAATTACCACAGAAGATTTTAGCAGATGGGATGGAGTCTAATGCAGAAAGTCCGAGTCTGAGTCTGAAAGATGCAGCTGAATTATCCGGGAAATTGAATGTTAAGGAGAACCAAACTGTAGAGGTTACAGATGGGGAAGGATTAATTTTGTTATCTAATGTTTTCCCAGCAGAGTATCAAGAGTATAATATTCAATTAATTACAACAACTGGCTGGGATCTTACCCAGCCCGTAACCTTAAATGAAACCAGCTACAAGTTCCTTGGGCTGGGTGATGAAACCTACCCTTATGAAGGAGTGTTTGGACTGGATCAGGGAACCGCTGCCAAACAGTATTCTATAGCAACATCCCGTTCTCTTTTTAATGCACTTTCGACAAACGCAAGTCTTGGAACAATTCCATTTTGTATTTCAGAAAGCACACCTTCCATGCAGGAACCTTTGCTGGCTGGAACGTTAAAAAAGGGCGAAGTGGATGGACCTTTAACCGGTAAAATCGTACTGAGAGATCTGAATTCAGACAAGATATCAAATCCAGTCATTGGTGGTCTGATTGGTACAATGGAAGAAGGAACCAGTGCCACTCTGACTTTTGAAAATCAGTTCACAAAAGAGCTAACGATCCGTACATCGAGCCATACGGGTCTTTTTTGTAATACAATGGCTGAAAACACTTCACTGACAGCAGAATTTGAGAAAGCTTCCGGTGCAGGAAGCATCAAAGTCGAAGCGACGGAAGCAGGGATGGATGCAGGTGGCTTTGTCGGCCATATGGAGCCGGATGCAAGATTGACAATCGCAGGAAGCTCCGTAGATCAAGTCACTTCTGATTCCGGAAATGCAGGAGGGCTTGTTGGCAGTGCAACAGATGGAAGCGTTCAGCGAAAAGAACAGACGACAGCCTTTAGTTTTGCAGATACACTTACAGTAAAGGCCGGCAGTACATCAGCAGCCGGCGGACTGATTGGTTCCTGGCTTGTTACGAAAGAGAACGCAGTTAGTTGTGATCTTTCTAATTATCAGTTTAAGAAGCTTGTGATTTCCGGCGAGCAGGATGTCGGAGGTCTGGTTGGTGTACTGAAAAATATAAGCACAGAGAAGACTGCGATTTCTATTTCAGCAAATACCGCAACTACCGTGACGTCGGAAGTATCAGGTGCAGTTACGAATTTTGGTGGAATAATCGGAACGTATCAGTCAGGGCAGATGAACAATATGCTGACGATCAAGGGAGAGTCCGGTAATGCGATCAGTGCAAGTACCTCAGGCGGTGCGAATGTAAATAGTTCTTATGGTGGAATCGTTGGTGCCATATCTGGAAGCAGTTATGTTGAGATAGAAAACGTATCAGTAACTACATCTGATATGAAGAAGGATCCTAAAGCCAGCTTTGGCGGACTGGTTGGAAAAATGAACGATGGTCTGTTAAACGTTGGGGATGTAACGTTAATAAGTAGTAATGACAGTGACCTGTCATCTGATGCTGACAATGTGGATGGTCGGGGTGGCCTGGTGGGACATCTGGTAAAGGGTGTACTGCGTATGCATGGGGCAACAGATTTAAGGGGTCAGAGGATTACGACGGCATACCATCATGTGGGACAGATCGTAGGAAATAATGATGATGGACTGGTATATGCACTAGGTAATGGCAATGGTCTGAATGCAGACGGAAGCGGATGGAGTCTTAACCGTTATACCGGTGCAGATAGAGGCGGTTCTGATATCGGAAACTGGGGTGCAGTAATACGCCTTGGCGATCAACTGTCTGAAGGAAGCAATGGTGTGTTTACATTTGATCAAGATGCACACACGGTTCAGGTGCATAATGGAAACGGATCAGAGCTTGGCAGTGCCAATACATTTGCGGCATATGTGCTGGCATTTGATCTCTCGAAAGCATACACAGGAGGAAGCTCCACGACGCTGAGCTTTGCTACCCCAATAAATGCGGCAGCACCGCAGAAAGTGATACTTAACGAAGATATTGATCTTACCGGCACCGGTATTCTGGGTATTGGTAAAGATAACGGTGTATTTGGTCAGAAATTTCAAGGAACGCTTGAAGGTGAAAATCATAAGATTACCATGGACATTGGGACAACGTATGGTGCAAATGTTTCAGGTACAGAAACAAATGCAGCAGGGCAGCTTTACGCAAAGAGGAGTGATCAGAGAGATGCACATTATAGTCTGGCGCTGATTCCGTTCACTACTGGTGATGTGACAATTCAGGATCTCACAATTGCCGGAACTGTTGCCTGCAGAGTTCCTCAGAATGTAAATGAGGAAGAAAAATCAGATGATATCAGATATCCGGCATTCGTTTCAGCAGCAATCGGTCTGGCAGGCGGGACTACAACTTTTAAAAATGTGACTGTTAATACCAAAGTATCTGTTGCAGAAGAAGCTGTTGCAGAAAAAGCTGTTGCCCAAAAGCTCCACGTTTGGCAGGCAGGCTTCCTGGGAAGATGTGAAAGTAAGGCATTGAGCTTTCAGAATTGTACATGGGGAAGCGATTCCACGCTTACGGATAAACGTACTACCGAGAATCAGAGAATTGGTGGTTTGGCAGCGGAAGTGATGGGAGGCTGTGAAGTGTCGGTTGACGTTTGTACATTAAGCGGTTTCATCACATCAAAATCTGCTTCCAATGCTAAAGTCGGTGGTCTGATCGCAGTCAGCAGGGGCGAAACACAGAATGGTACTACGTCAGCAGACACAACGATTAAGATATCAAATCTTCAGGTGAACGAAGAAAAAATTGATACTAATGGTGCAAATAACACCAGTGGCGGACTTCTTGGCTATCAGTGGAAGAATACGAATGTAGTGTTTGCAGCATCTGCGGACAATACATCCAGCAAAAGCGGAGTCACGATTTCTGGAGCCACATTGCATGCAAATGCTCAGTTTGGTGGTCTGCTATATCAGGCAACCGGATACTGGAATGTAACCGCTGCGAACAGTATTGTATTTAAAACAGAGGATAAGGCAACAAACTTTACCGGAAAATCAGCGAAGAATGCACCAAGTGGTCTGCTGGTGGGAACCGGTCTGATCAAAGAGGCACAAAGTGAAAATGTAGAGTCTGCACTGTATCTCGAGGTAGGTACATGGGGAAATGCTTCCGACGCTGCTTATAAGATTGGCAGTGGTGCGGTAACGCTTAATATCAACTCAGACTACTTCGATGAACTGGTCGGTACGACAAAGAAGGATGATGCAGGAAACAGCAATGCAGTAGTTTCTTTGGCAGTGCGTGACGGGGTTGGAAAAGCAAATCTTATTGATACAGACAGTACAGGGGAAAATACCTATACCGGACAGTTAGGCAATTATAAAAATGGAAATACAAGATACTACTACAATCTGGACAGTTACAGGAAGAATAATCCGACTTTGAATTTGGACAGTGTCACATCACCGGAAGATATGGTGCTCTGGAGTGCCGCACAGTATGCGGCAGTAAATATCAGAGGCTATTTCAGGCAGGGAAAGCGGACAGATGTCACGATCACTGACTCAATTGACCTGACTGGATATTCCTACTATCCGGTGACACCGCTGGGAGCAGTGAATCTTGGAACGAATCAGACGATGACCAGTCTGAACTTTGATTATGATGGCATGAATGCACAAGAGACGAAAAGTAAGAATAAACCGCTGTCAGATTCTGACCATCAGCATTATTTGATGCAGCATGGATTATTTTATCATACCACTCACAACATAGCGGTAAAGAATACTTCTTTTTCGGGAACGGTAGGAAAGGAAAGTACAGCAGAGACCGGTTCCTACAGTTCCGGTGCATTGATTTATGGAAGCGTAATCGGTGATCCGGTCGGCGATATCGTTGAAATCAGCCTGAATAATGTGACACTGGCTGGAATTCGTGTGACAGATATCGCAAAAGATAGCACAGCTTATGCACCGCTTCTGATTCATCAGATGGATCAGGCAGTCAAATTAACTGTAAATGCGCTTTCTACAGGAGAAGGTTATACGACAGGAGAAGGATCCGGTAAGACAACTGTTTATGCAGGAAGCAGTCTGATCGGTAAAGTCGGCAGTGCGACGGCAACGAAGCTGACTCTTTCATTTTCTAATATTGCACTGGATGGACGTCTGAAAGAGGATACATCGAAGTCTACATCCGTTTATAACAATGGGAATGTGACGGTTGATTATCATACAACCCATACAATATTTACCAGGGCAACTCTTTTAGAATCCTTTATGTATTCATCAGAAGGTACCGGTACGTATAATTTCAATAGTACGGATGATAAGGTCACTTACGGTGTAGAATTGACGAATACAGGAACGACCGGACGTAATCCGGATAAACAGTATCAATATTATGACGTTGACAGCTATATCACAGATGAACAGGGGAAAAATGCCAATGAAGCATATGTGAAATCAAGATATGGCAGCTCGAATTTTATTCGCTACGTCTATACACAGCAGAATATTACAGGGAGCAAGTATGAGCTGGATATTAATCAGAAGACAACCGGTCTTCTGAAAGGATGTGGAACGTATGGAGATCCGTATATTATTGAAGATGCACATCAGCTGAGTTCGCTGGCAGCCTATATTCAGGATCCGGGCAGTGTTTCAAAATTTCAGGTAATTTTCAATTCAAAAGTATTGGAAAATCAGACACAGACTGCAGAAGAATATCATCTCCAAAATGGTGCGACCAGTAATGCAACAGGAACAGATATTACTTACACCTGGGAGAACGGAGTCTGGAAGAACGAGAACGGGGATGCAGCTGATACGGAAAAAGCAACGAATTATCTGCTGAATGCATATTATAAGATTGATAAGGATATTACTTTGTCAGCAGAAAGCTTTGGCGGACTAGGTACGAAAAAGAAGCCGTTCAGCGGAGTCATTGTAGGTGCCTCTCGGAATATTACAGTTGCCTTAACGGGAACTAATGCGAATAAAGACAGCTTTGGAGGTCTGATTGCATATAGTCGGGGAAGTGTCGTAAAAGATCTGATCGTGGATTATTCACAGGCAGCGATCACCATGCAGGCAGACAGTCTTCCGGGGACCAGCAAAAATCCGTTTTTTGGCGGTGTAGTTGGTTACTGCATGGGCGGGGATACAATCATTGATCATGTGTCAGTAAATTATGTTAAAAATTCCGTGACGTTCAGTGGAACTTATCCACAGACGATCGCAGCAGGCGGCTATGTAGGTCTGGTCGGCGGTGCAACCCATGTCACAAAAGACACGGACTACGAAAAGACCGGTGGCGGCGTGGTATTTAGAAATATGGATGGAACATCCAATACCTTTACGGTTGCGTGCACAGCTGCGGCAGCGGCCAATAAAACAGTGAATATGGTAAAGAAAGATGGCACAGCCGATGGAAAAACAGCGTCAGATGGTGGAAATTATTTTTACCGTAATCCTTATGTGGGACGTGTACTGGATGGCTATGCCTGTGCGGAAGGATGCACTGTAAATAACACGGATAAAAACTATACCATTCCGACTTTGATAGCAGGAACAAATGACCTTCAGGTAAGCGATGCAAGTGGAAGCCTGAATGTTACTGTAACCTCTGCCCAGGGATTGTGGCTGCTTTCCGCGATTGTAAACAGCGGTGCAGGGGCGATGGACTCAGGTGGCAGTTACACCGATGTGAACAATCAAGTCGTAGATGCTTATCAAGATGGTAAACCACGTACTGCATCCTATGAAGGAATTGGAACAACGACAGGTGCTGCGAATCTTACGGATGAAGCTTATTGGGGCGGAGTTGCAAGTGCTGCAGGCAGCGATACAGTAAAGAATCGCGTGTCCTATCTGGTGAAGAATTATACCACAGGAACAACAGCTGCTCGTTTGGCTGGGAAAAGTACTTCGGCTGATACCAATATTCCGGTTATGCTCACGTTTGCAACAGACAGCATAAATATGAGCGACTACGGAAATGGTTTCCGGGGAATCGGTTCCAGCTATGGAAATAATAAGAATGTTTGGCATAGTGACTGCAGTATTCCTGAAGTATATCGCCGCAATCTGGTAATTAAGAGCATAAATGCTGATCGGAATGCAGACACGGTGATTACATTAAATATGAATCAGAATGATTATCATACGGAATACAGCAATGGTGTGTGGAAAAATCAGGGTGCCGGACTGTTTGTGGATTTTCACTTTACAGATGGATGTAAGGTAAATCATCTTAAGATATCAGGAAACATTAAGCTTGGATTATTTGATGAAAAGGGTACGTTAACGTATGTGAAAAAAGGAGACAAGGATATGCATATTGGTGTGGGCGGTTTTGCTGCAAGAACGGCCAATTCCGCTGGTACGGTATCCTTTGATGGTCTTCATCTGGAAGACATAAACGTGTATGGTGGGACTATGACGGGTGGAGCCATTGGTTATATCGATGGATATAGTGAAAAGAGAAGGAATGTATCCTTTATCAACAACTGGACGATTCAGAACGAAAATGTAACAAAATGGGTTAATTACGATGGAAGTACAGGTGGATTAGTAGGCTGGAATGTAGGGCATGGTCAGTTGACGATTACTGGAAATGAAGGCGGTTCTGAAAAGGTGAAAAATGTGAATCAGTTATCGGTTACTACACATGCGCAAAGCTTTTCTACAGCTGCTGCTGGTGGTCTTGTGGGTGCGAATGATTACAGTTCCGTAAAAGTAGAGAATGTAAGAGCACAGAATTTGAGTGTTTCAGGTAAGAATCTGCGAGATCTTGGTGGTTTGTTGGCATCAGGAAGAAAAGATGGTAAGTTCGAAGTGACGAAATGTTCCCTTGCTTCTATGAAGATTACACTAGAGATTAATTCCAACCAGAAATCTTCAAGTGCCTGCACGGGAGGAATTATTGGATATCACGAAAGACCACTGACGATTTCAGAAGTAGTGATTACGTCGGATTCGGTCATCAATGGTCAGCAATTTACTGGTGGTTTCGTAGGCTACTCAGCTGTCGATGTGACGATTCGTGACAGCAGTGAAGAGAATCTCAATATTAAGACAGATATGAACTGGATCGGTGGATTTATTGGATATGTCAACCCGAACAGAACAGCCACATTCCAAAATTGTAAGGAAGAAAATGTGAATATTCTTGGACGATATACCGGTGGGCTTGTCGGAGCTATGGATGGCAGTATACTGGCATCGAATATGGAATTTTATAACGTGACTGGAGTAACTTATAATAATTCGGGATTTGCTGCATTGTTAGTTGGTAATACGGAAAACAATACTAAGAATCCGTACACTAACAAAGTCAGTGGATATAATCTGTTAGCAAAGAATTGTAAATTTGGTTATAATAACAAAGCAAAGATAGACGAGTTATCGACTGCAAATATCGAAGAGATAGCTACGTCAGGTTTTTGGATTGGTAAAGTCGGCGAAAAAGGCACAATCAAGCTGGTAGCGGTTGCAGTTCAGGGGGATGTCTTTCCGCAGAAGGATATCGGTACAAAAAATGGAACTGCTGCGATCATTTATGCAGATGCATTTGTGGATCAGACGTATCAGCCGATCAATTCCACAGACAAACCATCTTCATCTGCCAGCCCATGGCTGGATGTTAATCCGAAGAGCGAGGTACCTTTTGCTGACGGCACAGTTATGACCGGTAATGGTGTCGGAATGCAAGAAGGCAGTACAACAGCCGGTGCTATTTTAAACGGCTTACAGGCAGGGACACCTGCTTCTGATGTTTATTGGAATTTACTGGAGAAAAAAGATGAGTTTGCAAACTTCTTAGACTCTAAAAATGATGCCTACGTGACGACGTACAGGAAAGAAGAAAGCACCACTACCAACGTGAGCAAGAACGTTGATTTTCCGGTACTTGTGGTAAATAACACCGCAGATGTGGATACGATGATCTGGAATTACATAGCGGCTATGACGAATGTCAGCAGCGGAGCAGATGCAAAACAACAGATCCAGAGCATTAGCGCAACAACTTATCAGTGGAATACCACAAAGAGTTCTTTCGAAGCGAAGAGCAAAGAAAATGCGAGCTTAAGTATCAGTAAGGAGAAGAAAATCAGCATCGTTCCGAATGCCTACGACAATCAGAACAGCCAGTTTACTTTGCTGGATGTCACCTATGCGAATCCGACCAATAGTGAAGCGTCGTTTCATTTGTACATACCGGTGATGGTGAAAAAGGTGCTCTATATCAGCTTCAAGACAAGATTCCTTGCTGGAACTGATTACTGTGCAGCAGATTATCCAATGAATGATGAAGCAATCAATCACTATGCAACGGCTGGCTTCGATGAACCACTGACTGCTTACATAGAATACAGCTATGAGAAAGATACAAACTGGCAGTCGATGCTGGATAATGGAGAGAATCTGCTTTGGTCTTACGACAAAATCATGGATCTGGCATCGGGGAGTACGGCGGAAGCCGGGAAGGCTTTGCTGCCGTCAGGAACACGTCTGACACTGGTAGACAGGCAGACGAAGCAGTATTATACCTATACGACAACTGGTACAGAAGATCTGCATAAATTTGATTTTGCACAGATGACGACAGCAGATGGACAGACTGCATTTCGTCCGGTCTATATCTGCGACTTACTTAACATGAAGGTTTCAGATCCGGTTACGGATGAGGCAGAAGGAACAACGTATTATGTAATAGAAAATGATCCGGCTAAAGCAACAGTCAGAGTAGGAACGACCTATTACCGCAGAGCAGAAGAGAACGATAAGGATGCCAGCAAGTATCGTATAACGATCACGGAAGCATCCAAATCAGAAGCTCGAAGTGAGGGATATTATCTGACTGTTCAGGTTCCGGAAACAGCAGGATATTCCGTTATCAACAATCGGTTAAATTATGGAGCAATTTCCCGTAAAGAAGGAACACTTCCGGCTAAAATTACGTCAGATGAAAGGAAGTCCGGATCCGGCTATGTGGTATACAATGGCGTTGAGCAGAAATTTACGGTTTCCACGACTCGTGTTCATAATGGAAGTGAGATGAATGATACGGTCATGGAAAATGGAGACAGTGTAAAAATAAAATTGCAAAGTACATTGAAGCTGACAGAAGCAGGAAAAGATCGATTTGATAAAGTTGGTCCGTCTGAATTTTATCACAGATTTGATGTCAGTCTGAAAAAATACCTGAAGGAACTAAACGGTGGTGAATATGATGTGATTGGTACGGAGAATGTATCTTATACATATACGCTGACAGGCAATGGCTTGAATGTTAAGAAAGAAGAAAAGTTCCAGAACGTAGCGGGACTTGATACATTAACGCTGCAATACGGAGGCAGTGACATGAAAAAAGCGCTGGAGAAGGCGGTGGACGATAACACAGCAGTAACAGTTAAGGCAGAAATCACACTTACCTATACGTCATCCGATCATTTTCCAGAGCGGGATACATCAAATAGCAGTGACAATAGTGGTATTTCAGTTATGGCCGTTTCACGTATTGCAAATACGGACAATCAGCTGCCGATTACCACGAATAAACGCACACAAGAGGATACCAAACGCTATTATACGGAGAATCCATCCAGAGCCATTCTGGAGTATTCTGCAATCGCCGGGATTAGTGATGCTACGCGCCAGCTTGGAATTAATCCGAGCGATGCGGTAAATTCTTCTGATACGATTGAAACGAGGGCAAAGTATGATTATTCCAGTGTGGATTCCGCTGTTCTTAAGAAGGCGGCAAAGATTCGGTATACGCTGGAACTGTTCCAAAAGAATCAGGACGGAGCTTATGCAGAGACGCCGTTAAAGATTGGAGAATATCTTATGTCTATGCGTATGGAAGCTGCCGGGGAGCCTTCCTCTTCATCAGAAAAATCACGCCAGTGGACGAAGCCATTTGTCTCAAGTGAGGATAAGCAGGAATTTGCTTATATTGATTTTACGCCGCTTACTGGAGAAGCATTTGAAGCAAAGGGACATACATATGCCAACTATAAGGTGCGCCTGACAGCCGTGCTGCTTGATCAGGATAGTAAGGAAATTGATGGTACAAAAGCGTCGGATTATATTATCTATACGAACGCACGCATTTATCAGCAGATTCTGGAAACAATGCAGGGCGCAGAAGCCGGAAATAAATGATGCTGACAGAAGAGCAGAAACGAGGTGAGAGGATGCAGGGAAAAAAAAAGAAAGAAGGACTGACCTCGGAGGAATACCGGCAGCAGGCCAGGGATGAGATAAGTAAGGTCAAAAATGAGTGGAAGGTTTTTCTTAGGACAGGTATCATTATGTCTGCTGCGCTGATTGTGATTATTATTGCCTGCGTTGCATGGTTTGTCAGTAATAATAAGGTGACGATATCAACGACAAGAGTTCAGTCTGCAGGCAGTGAGTTTGAGCTTGCTGCCGCATCCAAACCAAATAGTGAAACTTCCGCAGGCGTGTATGATAAGCTGCTGGACGTACCGCAAGGAACTAAAAGCAGCATCAAAAATCAGAACTTTCTGGCAACGGATGGCAGCCATACCTCAATCACCTGGGCAATTACCGATGACAGCAATATGAACAATAATACAGAAGTTGGAATTGAGCCTGGTGCCAGTGGGAAAATGACATTCTATATCATTTCGCATAAGGAGGGAGCACTGAGCGTGACACTGGATCTGACGCTGACCGGCTATACGGGTGAGGAAACAGCAGCGACATCATCAAATTTGCAAAAGGCAAATCAGAGGGCGCAGCAGTTACTGGAGGGCCATGTCCTTCTGTTTGCAGGCTATGATTCCGATGCACGTTCTTATAAGGGCTGGATTTCCCAAGATGCCGGTCCTTGGTCGATGACTTTGGACTCAGAAAAAGCTGTATTATCTAGAGATGAAAATGGAAAACTGACCTGGTCTGTTCAAAATGCAAAAAAAGATACGGCCTATCCGGTTACACTTTACTGGGTATGGCCGGAAATACTTGGCTCTTATCTGGTAAAGGATCAAAGCAGCATTGGAAAACGACCGATTTTATTTCCGGAGGATTGGAACGATGGATCGAGTCATCTTACGGAACTTCCGAAAACATTATTTAAGACCATGTGCAGTTTAAATGATAATCGATATTTTTACTGGAAAGAGAGTGAAGAGTTTGCAGGAACGGTTACAGAAGGGAAACTGAACCAGATGCGAACGGATTTCAATCCGGTCATGTACGGAACACTTGCTGTTTATTATAATCAGGCAGATGAGTATCTGGGCAGCAACGTCCGTTTTATAAAACTGAAGCTGGACGCACAGTGAGCCATACTAGGCCCTGTCAGCAGAGCGGCAGGGATGTATTGCGAATGTCCGCTTTACGCAAAAGCAGACAGAGTCTATTTTACAAGGAGGGAACAGGCAGATGAGCCAGTCGGCAGAAGAACAGCAGGAGCACAGGAAACAAAAGAAGGACTGGAAGCAGGAAAGACGAAAAAGACGGGCTATATGGGCAGTGGTATCGGCGGCACTTGCCCTTCTGGCAGTTCCGGTTCTTGCATGGCTATACATGCAAAGAAGTATGGAAACTATCACAGAGATAAAGAAACCAGAGATACTGAGTATCAAAGCCGGAGATATGCAGGATATAGAGCAGTTGGAGCTTGGCACAATCGATGTCTCCGGGGATCAGAAAACAAAAGATGTGGTGTTTTGTGTATACAGTGCGGAAAAGGGAAAAAACTATGATCTGCAGCTTGCGCACACTACAAATATTGGCTTTACGTATTCCATCTACAAGGCATCATCGCCGATCGAAGGCGGTGATGTTACGTATCTTGGCAAACAATATAAAAAAGGTGAATTGCTGCCGGGAGGTTATCTGAATCTGGCTGCGGATGGGAAACACGCCACGAATGCCTATCACAATAATACGTATGGAGAGTACAATAATGTGCAGCAGGCTGCAGAGCCCCTTTACTGGAAATCAAAAGAGCAGGAAACGCTTACGAATAAGAAGGATGAGAGAGAGGAGTTTTATGTAAATTATTATATTTTGCACATTTCCTGGGATGAAACAGTCCAGAACAACAAGGAAACGGACATGATATATCTCATGGCGGGCTGATATGTCTTTAACTGACAAACTAAACTTAATTCCTGACAATGCAAGTTGAAATAAAAATCCCCGCTCTGAAAGCCTTACGAAAGCTGATCTTACAATCATTAAGCAGATGTTCTTATGAGATTATAGCCTTAAAAAGCAGCGCTATTCAGTAAGTAATGTTGTCATGGTATGCGTTGCCGCTGTAGAGCGTGTCTGAAAAATCATTTCCGCAATCTGCAAGCCCCACTTTGCGGTATA
>OGXX01003064.1_pt1 | contig 14366 bp, 13 predicted proteins | sample 1576301 | NCBI WGS metagenome assembly OGXX01 (sample SAMEA3541469, study PRJEB24748) | human gut metagenome | biome: human gut; feature: human-associated habitat; material: faeces | place: China | collected 2012
GGAAATCCTATGGATTTGGAGGTAGCAAGTAATGAAGATCACTACAAAAGATATTCAGGTTGGATTTCACGCCCGACAGATATTAAAAGGCATTTCCATAGAGTCACAGGACAAAGAACTGGTAGGAATCATCGGGCCAAATGGAAGCGGAAAGTCGACGTTGTTAAAATGTATCTACCGTATTCTGAAGCCAGATGCAGGTGCTGTTTATCTGGATGGAGAGGAACTTCATTCTATGAGTGTCAAGAGTTCTGCAAGGAAAATGGCGGTTGTGGCACAGCATAATTACTACAATTTTGATTTCACAGTGCGAGAGGTTGTCCTTATGGGACGTGCACCACATAAAAAAACACTGGAACGAGATAATGCGAAAGATTATCAGATTGTGGATGAAGCATTGAAAACAGTGCAGATGGAGACGTTTGCAGACCGCACATTCTCGACTCTGTCAGGTGGAGAACAGCAGAGAGTAATTCTGGCAAGGGCACTGGCACAGCAGACACCTGCCTTGATCCTTGACGAGCCGACGAACCACCTGGACATTACACATCAGATCATGCTGATGGAACTGGTAAAGAAACTTAACGTAACTGTAATATCAGCTATCCATGACCTGAATATTGCGGCGGCATACTGCGATAAGATTTATGTATTGAAAGATGGTGTGCTGGAAGGATATGGAACTCCACAGGAAGTACTCACTCCGGAGCTGATCAAAAGGATTTACCGGGTAGATTCGGAAGTGGTAAATGACAGCCGCGGGAAGATGCATATTTTATTTTTATAATATGAGTATTGACAGGCCAGAGTCAGGAAAATTTTTGACTCTGGCCTGTTGTATATGGAGGAAAAAGATGAATAAGATAGGAATTTTAACGTGTATTCATTCTAATAATGTATGCGCCAGAGTTGGATGCCTGGCAGCATTTCAGAACAGAACCGATTTCTTTCAGGATTATCCGGAAGATACCTGTCTGGCAGCAATGATGACCTGTAACGAATGCAAAGGCGTCAACCCGATAGAACCCATAGAAGACAAAGGAATCCTGGAAAAGATAGACAGACTGGTCAGTGAAAAAATCAGTACCATCCACGTTGGTGTCTGTCGTCTCCCGGATGGAAAGCATGAATGTCCAAGGATGACACAGATCTGCAATATGATAGAAGAACGTGGAATCAAAGTAGTCAGAGGGACACATAAGGAATAAAAAAGTTTCCATACGTTACTGTTCACTCCGTTCACAGTAACGTAGCCAAAATTCATTCCAGATTGCCTGCGGCAATGGAATTTTGGCTTGTATGTCTCGGGATTTTGGCATATTCATGCCAAAACACCTCGCAGAATAGTGGTGTGTGAACAGTAACTCCCATATAATTTATAAAATAAAAAGAATATAAAATGCCTTGAAAATAAGAGTAAGTAATGCTAACATAAGTATAAAGCATATTTCTCTTATATTTCAAGGCATTTTTGCCGTCTGATTATTCTAATCTCAATTCAGAAATCCATGCTTTTAATTCCAGTTAATTATGAAAAGCAGGAGCTGAGAAGTGATAAGAATAGCACAAAATGTTCTTTGACTCCTGCGGAAAACAGGAGGTATTGCCAATGGCAAAAAGAAAGAACAAAAAAATTATTGTGAAAAGAAACCGATTGAAAGGCAACACAGCAATTGCAAACCGTAAGTACAAAGATACAGTCTTCCGTATGCTGTTTTCAGACAGAAAGAATCTGTTGTCGCTGTATAATGCAATCAATGAAACTTCTTATACAGATGCTGCTCAATTAGAGATTGTGACACTTGAGAACGCAATCTATATGGGAATGAAGAATGATCTGGCGTTTATTATAAATACGAATCTGTTTCTGTATGAACATCAGTCTACGTATAACCCGAACATGCCTTTGAGAGACTTATTCTACATTTCCAGCGAATATCAGAAAATGGTGGATTGGAAGTCCTTGTATACCTCAACAAGACTGAGAATACCCACACCGAATTTTATCGTATTTTATAATGGAACAGAGAAAAAAAAGATAGGTGGGTAGATTATCTGTCAGAATCGTATGAAAATATGTCAGGAGAACCAAATCTTGAACTAAAGGTCATCACATTAAATATCAATGTAGGGCATAATAAAAAACTAATGGAAGAATGCCGGACGCTAAGAGAATATGCTCAGTATGTTGACAAAGTACGCAGATATTCTAATGAAATGGAACTGAATACGGCAGTAGAACGTGCAGTGAGAGAAAGCATTCAGGAGGGAATTCTCAAAGAATTTCTGCAAAAGAATCGAGCGGAGGTAGTCGCTATGAGTATATTTGAATACAATGAGGAAGAGGAAAAAAGGAAACTCAGGAAAGCTGAGTATGAAGCTGGAAAAAATGATGGGATAAAGATTGGACGAGAAGAGGAAAAACGTAAAATTGCAAATTCCCTTTTTAAAGAGGGAGATTCAATTGAAAAGGTAGCCAGGATTCTTTGCGAAAGTGAAGAAACTATCAGAGGATGGGTAAATAAAAAAATGGATATAAAGGTGGAGTAACAGAAAAGAGCGTGCATTTGCTATGCGCGCTCTTTTCTGTTACTCCAATGATGCCAGTTAAAGATATAGATACCTGTTTAACTTTGGCAATGAGAAATTCCAATGTGGAACAACTATTAATTCTGTAAAAATTTATAATACTTTTTACATTCCAATGTGGAACAACAGATACAATTAAAGTATATAACAAATCAGTAAACAAGTGCAAGAAATAAAAAATAAATATAAACCAAGTATTATAAAATTATACTTAATAATAAAAACTATTGTATATAGATAATAAATGTAGTAATATCAAAATATAGGAAAAATGTGCAAATGGTAAGGAAGGAGTAGCAAGTGCGTATTGAATTATATTTTGAACTAGAGAAGAACATTATTCCGTCTGACAATCGGGCAATGTTTGTTTCTTTTTTGAAGAAAACATTGGAAGAATGTAATCAGGGAAAATATTATGAACACTATTTTACTGGAACGAACAGAAAAGATTATTGTTTTGTTCCATTATTTGATAAACCGCAATATGAGAAAGACAAAATTATTCTGGCTTCTCCTCGGTTGAAATTAATATTTTCAGCAAGTGATAAAAGCAAAATAGGGCAGATTTTTTATTTTGCTTTTATTGGAATGAAGCATAAAAGATTTCCTTTGCCAGATAAAAATAGTATGATACTTAAGAAAATTGTAAAAGTACAAGAAGAAGTGATTACGAGTGATAAAGTAATCTTTCGTACTGTTCCAGGTGGTGGATTGATTATTAGAGAACATTTCAGAGAGAACAATACAGACAATTATTATACGATCAATGATAAAGAGTTTGAAGAAAAAGCAGGCGATAGTTTAAAGCGACAAGCTATTTATGCGGGATTTGCTGAGAATGAGGTGCAGGAGATAAAAATAAAAACTATATCAGGAAAAAAGGTTGTAACACGCATATATAAACAATTTATAGATATATCAATCGGATTTTTCCTTATAGAAGCAAAACCTGAAATTCTGCAATATTTTTATCAGGTAGGGGTTGGTGGACACTCGTCGATGGGATATGGCTTGTTGCAGATTATTCAGCAGATATAGGAGGGCATAATGATTAAAAAAGTAAATGATGCACTTTTTAATACGCATGTTATTCCCTCAGATTGGAGATATTCTGCTGCAATTGTAGGTCTGGAAAAATATTTATATAACCAGAATCTGGAATATGAGATTAAGGACGAGTATTTTGCATTCAATCAGGAAGATATTACTCGGGAAAGATTTCTGGAATTTGCAGAGGAGTATTATTCATTATCGTTTCCACATAAAAGATTGGAAATTCAATTGAGAAAAGATGAATTTTCACAGGAAGAGAAAAAGCAGATTAATGAATTACTTAAAAGCAATGCGATTATGAAAAAAATATTTGGAAAAATCAAATTTGATGGAGATAATAAGGTAGAAATATTAGAATGTATAAGAAAAAACAGGTTAATATTGACACAGGAAACATTCCGAAACAAATCGGATATGTATGCTGATTTTGCCAACCCGAATTTATTGTTTGAGGAAAAACGAGATTGTTGCCGACTTTGGGGATATTATGTAGATGGTGCGAGAAAATCTAAAAATCTTTCTTTTGCATTTCGAACAGAAAGCTTTGCATCTGAAGACTGCCAGCTATTTGATTTTATCCCATTTGCTTTTTGTGGAGAACGTGAATCTTTATTTATTAATGATAATTATTCTGTCAAACAACTTATAGATACAAATCAGCAGTTAATAGACAAACTTAGAGAAGAAAAGGAAAAAAAAACGGACAAATATCAAACTGCCCGAAAAATTTTATTTAAATCTATCCAAGAAAGTTCTGCTTTCATAGATTACGATGTAGAAGTGATAACTAAAAACAGAAACAGAGATTTTTTTGAAACTTTATATATTCGAAAACGTAGCATTGATATTCTTTCTGAATTGGAGGTATATGAACCTTTTTGTTTTAGTGTTCAATTAGGAAAAGAATATTATCTGGATGTTCAAAAAGAAGTCATGGATTGCATATTAAACCTAAAAGATGCAGATGAATTGATAGAATTCTTTTTAAAACGAGACTCGGAATACTTGGTTAGTTTATTGATTAAGTTAAATTTGTTGATAAAAGAAAGAGGAAAAAACATGACAAAAGGAATGACTGTTGCATATGCGTGTGCGAAAAAAGTAGCTGAAAGATTACCAGAGAATAAGAGAAAGAGTTATCGTCAGAGGTTGACAAGTTCACTTGCACTGAAAGATTATAGTGCATTTTTGGATATTCTTGCCCAATTGTCCAATTATACAGATATACAATTTGATTTTGTTTATGATTTATTTGAAAATTTTGAGGATAACAAGGAATTAGCTTATACATTTGCTAATGCGATGACAAAGAAAAGTAAAGTGCAGGATAAGCAAACGGGAGGTAAGGAGAATGAATAAGAAAGCTTTGACAATTACAATAGTAGCCAATATGACATCTAATTATTCGGAATCTCTGGGAAATATCGCCAGTGTACAAAAGGTATTTAGAAATCGAAAAGTGTATACAATTCGAAGCAGAGAGAGTCTTAAAAATGCAATTATGACTCAGTCTGGTTTATATGAAGACTTGAAAACAGAGATTGATGGAGCAGTGCAGAAAAAAGTTACAGAAGAATCAAATGCATCTAATTGCAGAGCTTTAGAAGGTGGATATATGAATACAAGCGGCACTACATATATCAGAAATAGTTCATTTTACGTAACAGATGCCATTTCCTGCGAAAGCTTTGTAAGTCAGCCAAGATTTCACAATAACCTTTATATGGCCACGAATTATGCAAAAGAAAATGGATTAAATGTACAGAATCATGCAGATCAGGTAGGATTGATGCCATATCAGTACGAATATGATAAATCTTTAAAAATTTACAGTATAACAATAGATTTGGAAATGGTGGGAAAAGATGATAACTTTCAGGAGGAAGCAGAAGCAGAGGAAAAAGCTGAAAGAGTATGCATGTTGCTTAATGCAGTAGAAACGTTAAGCCTGATAGTAAAAGGAAACATGGATAATGCGGAACCTGTTTTTGCAGTAGGTGGATTGTCAGAGAGGAAAACACATTATTTTGAAAATGTGGTCAATGTAGAAGAAGCAAAATTAATAATATCAAGTGATTTAAAAAATAAGATTGATAGGGGATTTTATGCAGGACTTCTTCAGGGAAATCTTTTAGAAAACGAAGAAGAGATTGAAGAAGAATTGCATCCATTAACAATCACAGAAATGTTTGACAAACTTCGTCAAGAAGTTAAAGAATATTACTTAGGTTAAAATAGGTTAAGGTAGGTGTAATTATGAAGGCATTACGGATTAAATTGCATCAGACAAGCGCAAATTATCGAAAAGAGGAGACAATCGATAATAAAATGACTTATCCATTACCTCCTATTTCAACGGTAACAGGTGCATTACATAGCATTTGTGGTTATACAGAGTACCATAAGATGCTAGTCAGTATTCAAGGAAATTACCAGTCCATGCAAAATAAGATTTATACACATCATTGTTTTTTGAATTCAACAATGGATGATCGCGGATTGTTAGTTAAAATGAAAAATGAAAACTTGTTATCAACTGCGTATGATAAAGTGGCTGAAGCAAAAAAATCTCAAGGTAATAGTTTCTTAAAGGGGATTACAATACAAGTATATAATCAGGGACTTTTAGATGAATACAGAAACTTAAAAGAAATGGGAAATAAAATAGCATTATGGAAAAAATCAGAAGAATATACTGATAAAGTTGCTATGTATAAAACAAAAAAACAACAATTAACGAAACAAAAAAAGACCTTAGATAAAAAATCAACAGAATATACAGATCTTGTTGAAAAAGAAAAGGAATTAAAACAAGAAGAAAAAGATTGGAAAAATAAAATAAAGGAGTATGAAGAAACACATTATAAAAAACCAATTGCTAAATTTAGATCTTTAACGAAATCTGTAAAAAAATATGAAATATTAAATAATATTACATTGATTCTGCATATTCAGGCAGAAGAAAGTGTATTGCAAGATATTATGGAAAATATCTATGATTTAAAAAGCTTAGGACGAAGTGAAGACTTCGTTGATGTTGAAGAAATAAAATTGGTTGATTTAGTTGAACCAGAGGAAGAGATTATAAGTTCTTATTCAGCGTATGTTAATTATCGAGATACAAAGCCAATAAATAATGTTGGAGATGGAAATATTATTGTTCTCACTAGTGAAGGAATACAAGGAACAAAATATTATATGGGAACTGAATACAAAAAAGAAAAGGGAAAACGTATTTTCCTTCAAGATAAAAAAGTTCCTGTAGTATATGTATCTAATCATAGCGTAGATGAGGAGAGTAAAAATGTATGGATTGATAATGCAGGAGATGAACAATATATAGTTAATTTTTTACAAAAGTAAAAATAAAGTAATAGAAGCATAATGGAAAATATAGTAGGTTTTAAGAAGGGGAAATCATGATAAAAGATTTATATGATTATTTGGCAAAACCAGATAAAACTATAGGTGAACATGTTGAAGATTTAATATTTCGGGCTAATATCTTAAGAAAATTAGGATATATTAAAGATATTCATATATACAATTTACTCATACAAGCATGTAAAGGGCATGATTTGGGAAAAGCAAATAAAGAGTTTCTAAAACGTATTCTAAATCCTAAATTGCATTTTGACGAAACGAAAGAAATATCGCACAATATTTTATCAGTGTATTATTTAGATAAGAATGAATTCGACGAGAACACCGATGATTATTTGATTGTAGCATGTTGTATTTTATTTCATCATGATTATTGTAATGAGCCATTAGTTATAAAAACACGTACGTCACAAATTAATTCATTATTAATTCCAGAATATAATCAAAAGCCAAGTAGAAGGATGCTGAAAAATATTTGTAATAATTATTTAAAAAAACAAGAGACAATTATAGTAAAAGGATTATTACACCGATGTGATTATAGTGCCAGTGGAAATTATGAGATAGAATATCCGAATGATTTTTTAGAAGCTGGATTAGCACAAATGATGAATGAATGGCAGAAAAAGAAAAAAGATAGTTGTTGGAATGAACTACAGGAGTTTTGCATAGAAAATCGGGAAGAGAATATTATTGCATTAGCACCAACAGGGATGGGAAAAACAGAAGCCGGCTTATTATGGATTGGTAATCATAAAGGATTTTTTATATTGCCAATACGAACTGCTATTAATGCAATCTATGATAGAATCAAGAACCAGATTTTAAAAGATGAGAAATTAGAAGAGCGATTAGGATTATTACATTCAGAAAGTTTGTCTTATTATGGAAGTCATGTAGGACAAGAAATGGATATTTTGGATTATAGAAACAAAGGACAGGCATTATCGTTACCATTGAATATATCAACTTTGGATCAGCTATTTGATTTTGTTTTCAAATACAAAGGATATGAGCTGAAGCTAGCTACATTAGCTTATTCAAAAATTGTTATTGATGAAATTCAAATGTATGATGCAGAAATGTTGGCATATCTAATTTACGGGCTGAGACGTATTCATGAATTAGGTGGGAAAATAGCAATTGTTACAGCTACTTTACCGCCATTTATCAAAAAGTTATTAAGGGATAAAAATATAGGAAATATAGAATTTAAAGAGCGCGATTTCACAAATGATTTAAAAAGACATTCTGTAAAGGTGATAGATGAATCAATTTGTGAAGATGATATTATTCAATGCTATAACCAAAATATAAAGGAAGGTAAAGGAAATAAAATATTAGTTGTTTGTAATACGATAAAGAAAGCTCAGAAGATGTATGACCAAATCAAAGAAAAAAACGAGACATTAAATTCGCATGTATTACATAGCAGATTTGATCGAGAAGATCGAAAAAATTTAGAAAATGAAATTAAAGAGTTTGGAAAGACATACAACGAACGAAATGAAATAGATATACAGAATGGTATCTGGATTGCAACATCTATTGTGGAAGTCAGCCTGGATATTGATTTTGACTATTTATTTACAGAACTAACTGATTTAAATGGATTATTTCAAAGGATGGGAAGATGCAATCGAAAAGGAGTAAAGCAGTTAGATGGATACAATTGTTTTGTTTATTGTGATGGAAGTGATATCAAGCAAGGGCAGAAAGGATTTTTAGATTCTGTATTTTATGAACAATCTAAAAAAGCATTGAAGACAGTAGATGGAATTCTTGAAGAAAGTCAAAAAACAAAACTTATTAATGACTATTTTACATATGATGATATACGATCAAGTGATTATATGCGTCAATTCAAAGATACGTTTGATTGGATTTCAGAGTTAGATATTGGTGATTTTGAGAAAGATGAAATAAAAATGAGAAATATTTTTACAAAATCAATTGTACCTAAGATAGTATATGATCAAAATAAAGATGAAATTGTATTATTAGAAGAGAGACAAACATTAATATCTAAAAAGTTGAAAGATTCTAATATTGAACAGAAAGAAAGAGAGAATCTATTTAGAGAAAGAATAGAAATCCAGGAGAGGTTAAGAGATTTTATTGTACAAATTCCGTATTATGAATACCACAAATATTATAAAAAAGTATATCAAACATATGGAACTGTTAATATTAGCAAATATGAACATATCGACATTATGAACTGTCAATATGACATTAAGGGATTCTATCCATTAAATTATGAAAATATAGGAGAAGATGCGATGATGTTTTAAAAGAGGTGTCTATGGAAGAACGAATTACAGGGGTTATGATTTATTATTATTTTGTATGTAAACGGAAATTATGGTATTTTTGTCATGACCTACAAATGGAAAATGTATCTCAAAATGAGAACGTTCAATTAGGAAAATTATTAGATGAAACTAGTTATGGGAGAAATCAGAAACATATTAACATTGACGATACAATAAACATTGATTTTATAAAAGATTTTCAAGAAATTCATGAAGTAAAAAAGAGCAAGTCCATAGAAGAAGCCGGAATATGGCAGGTAAAATATTATTTGTATTATTTGAAGAAAAAGGGAGTTGATATTTCAAAAGCACAAATAGACTATCCACTGTTAAAGAAAAATATTGAAGTCAGTTTATCAGAAGAAGATGAGAAACAGATGAAAAATATTATAGATCATATTATTCAAATTCGAAAACAGGCAATACCGGAATTGGATGATTCAAAAAAGATATGTAAAAAGTGTGCATATTATGACATTTGTTTTATTTAAGGGGAGAATGCATATGAAAAAGAGTCTATATATATACAATTGCGGAGATTTGAAAAGAAAAGATAATACATTACGATTTACAACTTATGACGATGAAAAAAGAGACGTTCCAATTGAAAGAATTTCGGATATTTATGTAATGTCTGAATTATCATTTAATACGAAGTTCATAAACTTTATATCACAATATGGAATACCGATGCATTTTTTTAATTATTATCATTTTTATACAGGAAGTTATTATCCAAGAGAAAGTTTATTATCTGGAGAATTATTAGTAAAACAAGTGGAACATTACATAGATAAAGAAAAAAGAATCGTTATTGCGAGAAAATTTATTGAAGCGGCAGCAGAAAATATTTATCGAAATTTAAGATATTATAATAGCCGAGGAAAAGATGTAACGGAACATATGAGATATATTGAAGGGTTAAAAAAGAAAATACCCAATGCACAAGAAATTGATCAATTAATGGGAATAGAAGGGAATATTCGAAAAAAATACTACGAAGCATGGAGTGTTATTATAAACCAAGAGATTGAATTTGAAAAACGAGTGATGCATCCACCAGATAATATGATTAATTCATTAATTTCTTTTGTGAATTCTCTGATTTATTCAAAAACACTTACAGAAATATACCATACTCAATTAAATCCAACGATCAGTTATTTACATGAACCAGGGAGCAGACGATATTCATTATGCTTAGATTTATCGGAAATCTTTAAACCATTAATTGGAGATCGTTTGATATTTTCATTATTGAATAAAAATCAGATTACAGAAAATAGTTTTACAAGGGAGTTAAATTTCCTCCATTTAAAGAAAGAAGCATCTCAGTTAATTGTAAATGAACTTGAAAAGAAATTACAGGCAACAATTATGCATAAAGACTTGCATAGAAAAGTATCTTACCAATATTTGATTAGATTAGAAGCATATAAATTAATAAAACATCTAATTGGAGAGAAAGAATATGAAGGGTTTAAAATGTGGTGGTAAGTATGTATGTAGTTTTAGTTTATGATATTAGTCAAGAGAAAAATGGTGCAAAACGATGGTCAAAGGTATTCAAGATAAGTAAAAAATATCTGTCACATATACAAAATTCTGTATTTGAGGGAGAGATAAGTAAACCACAATTAGTACAATTGCAACAGGAAATGAAACCTTATATTGATACAGAATTGGATTCGGTTATTGTATTTAAAAGCCGACAAGAAAAGTGGCTAGACAAGGAATTTTGGGGTAAAAAAGAGGATAAAACAAGTTTTTTCCTTTAAACCTTTAAAATATAGAATATATGATAAAGCACAAGAAGAAATACGGAATTGGAAGGGCATATATAATGGATCATGTACTATGGATTGTAATCATGTTTTAAACATTAAAGGTGAAATACAAAATGAATATAGAAGCTTTTAACACAGATACTTTACGAAAACTAGTCCGCAATCTACAAGATGAAAATAAAAAATTAAAGGAAAAGCTGGATGAAGCCAATATATCATACGAAGAAATAAATCTTTTTGAACAACCAATCGATAAATCAGCAGAATATGATCCAGACCAAGGTGGCCGCATTATTCATCCAGGATATATCACAGAAAATATGGCAAAACGTTTTTTCGCTATGTTTTGGGGAAGAGAAGATGTCTATGCCAAAAGAGCAAGAAATGGTGGCTATTTTCCTCAATGTGATAACCGCTGGAATAGCTATTTGTGTCCTAAACAACAAAAGAAGAAAGTATATTGTGATGAATGTAGCAATAGGAAATGGACAAGGCTTGATATAAAAAAGATCATTACACATTTGTTAGGATATAAAGAAGATGGATCAGATGTCATAGGAGTATATCCACTTTTACCAGATGGTACTTGTAGATTTCTTGTATTTGACTTTGATAATCATGAAAAAGATGCGGAGAAAACAGATTTTGCAAATCAGAATGCTGAATGGAAAGAGGAAGTCGATGCATTGCGAAAGATGTGTGAACAAAATGGAATTCATCCATTAGTGGAAAGATCCAGATCAGGAAGAGGTGCACATGTATGGATTATCTTTCAACAAGCAATTCCTGCATCAAAGGCAAGAAATTTTGGATTTATGTTGTTAGATAAAGGTACATCATCTGTCAATTTAAAATCATTTCATTATTATGATCGTATGTATCCATCACAAGATATGGCAAATAGTATTGGAAATTTAGTAGCATTACCACTTCAGGGACTAGCATTGAAAAATGGGAATAGTGCGTTTATAGATGATAACTGGAATGCATATCCTGATCAATGGGATATCCTTTTAAATAAAACGAAAAAGTTAGCAGTTGAAGAAATTGATATGTGTATAGAAAAATGGAGGCAAGAATTGATACAATATCAAAGAATTGCTAACAATGATAATTTAAAAGACAGACCCAAACCATGGAAGAAAAAACAAACGTTTTCAAAGGCAGATGTTACAGGGAATTTACATATTGTTTTAAGTGATGGAGTTTATATTGACACATTAAATATTATGCCAAGATTACAAAATCAGATCCGAAGTATGGCAGCATTTGATAACCCAGAGTTTTATAAAAATAAACGTATGGGATATTCCAATTATTATAATTACAGTGTTGTTTATCTGGGAAAAGATATCAACGGATATATTCAAATTCCAAGAGGATTACGAGAAGCAGTAATAGAACAATGTAAAATGGCTAGTATTGATTATGATGTTTCTGATGAAAGAGAAAAAGGACATCCGATCAGAGTTAAATTTAAAGGAAAGCTGAAAGAAGAACAAAATGAGGCAGCAGAAAAATTATTACATCATTCTGATGGGATTTTAAATGCAGCGACAGCTTTTGGTAAAACAGTTGTATGCAGTTATTTGATTGCCAAAAGAAAAGTAAATACATTGATTTTGTTGCAGAGTAAAGATTTATTACTTCAATGGGTAGAAGAGTTGAATAAGTTTTTGGATATTGATGAGAAACCACCAATTTATGAAACGAAGAGTGGAAGAAAGAGACAGAGAAAAAGTGTGATTGGTATTTTACATGGAAGCAAAAATACACTGACAGGAATTGTAGATGTAGCAATGGTGGGTTCTATGTATTCAAAAGGAAAATATCAAGATATGTTAAATTCATATGGAATGGTAATTATGGATGAATGTCATCATGCAGCCTCTAAAACATCAATACAGTTGTTGCAAAAAATCAATGCGAAATATGTTTATGGAGTATCAGCTACACCAAAACGGGGTGATCATCTTGATCGTATAATATATATGCTGTTAGGTCCTCAAAGACATAAATTTACTGCATTAGACAGAGCAAAACAACAAGGAATTGGACACTATTTTATACCAAGATACACAAGAATGATTGAAACTGAAGAAAGTAAACAAAACATTAATAAGGCATATCAAAATATCAGTGAAAATGATGCTCGAAATCGAATGATAACAGAAGATGTAAAATCCAGCATTCATTTAGGACAAACACCAGTTATATTAACGAGATATAAGGAACATGCAAAAGTTCTTTATCAAATGTTGGAAGGTGTGGCAGATAATATTTTCCTTTTGTATGGAGATAATACAGATCGGCAAAATCTGGAGATAAGAGAGAGTTTAAAACAAGTGAAGAAAGAAGAGTCATTAATTCTAGTTGCCACAGGGCAGAAAATTGGAGAAGGGTTTGATTGCCCAAGGCTAGATACACTAATGCTTGCAGCACCTGTTTCGTTTGATGGAAGATTGGAACAGTACATTGGAAGGTTAAATAGAGATTACGAAGGAAAAGAAGCAGTTTATGTTTATGATTATATCGATTCACATATAAAATTTTTTGATAATATGTACATAAAACGATTACGAACATATAAACGAATCGGTTTTACATTATGGACAGGAGATTTCCAAGTAAAACAAAATATCAATGCTATTTATGATTTAGGAAATTATTCAGAAAAATTTGAACAGGATATAGTAGAAGCTGATAAAAGCGTTGTAATATCAAGTCCAGATATTTATCAGGATAAAATAGAAAGATTTTTATATTTGATAAAACAAAGGCAAGAAACTGGGGTTAATGTTCGTGTGATTACAAGAAATCCAGAAAGCACTATGTACGGAAATCTAGAGATCTTATATGAACTTATTACAAGGATGAAATCTCAGGGAGTGGATATATATTTAAAAGATGAAGTTGAAGAAAGGTTTGCTGTAATTGACGATGAATTGGTTTGGCATGGAGGAGTGAATTTACTTGGAAAAGAAGATGTTTGGGATAATTTGATGAGAATAAAGAATATTGATGTTGCGGCGGAGTTGTTGGAAATAGGGCTTGGAGACCAGCTATGAAATAATATATGCCCATCTTTGACAGTTGGATGGAAAGGAATAAATCACCCAAAAAGTTCGTAAATCAGGGCTTTCTGGATGATTTTTATTGTTAGGCTTTAAGCCTGTTCAGCATAGTGGAGTTTCTCAGAAGAGAAACGGAACTTTGATGAACAAATAAACCACCGGCT
>OGXX01003070.1_pt1 | contig 14347 bp, 7 predicted proteins | sample 1576301 | NCBI WGS metagenome assembly OGXX01 (sample SAMEA3541469, study PRJEB24748) | human gut metagenome | biome: human gut; feature: human-associated habitat; material: faeces | place: China | collected 2012
ACAACTTTTAAAACAACTTTCTTATATCGAACTCACGTTAGTTAGCGTATATTTCTCTCGCTTAAATTCTTTATTTTTATATTTTCCATTTATATATGTTTGTATGAGTATAAATGCTGTATACATACATATTATAACAGACCCTATTTCTTTAATATCTTTTATATTGAACGAAGTGTCTGCTACGAAAAATAAATTTACAGCCAAACCTATGTTTATGACAATTATAGACATACACATAGTACATATTTTCTTTGCAAGTATTATTTGATAATATAATGAATAAATAATGAAAATAGATGAAAGTAAATATACCCAAAGAAGACTATTTAAAACAACTGTGGAATTTATAGCGCATATAAGTAAAAGCCCTGAAAAATAGGAGAGACCTATTGATGATAGATGCACGCCAAAGACTTTTGAACCTTGTGAATGAATTATAGAATCACAATCGATCGTCTTCTTTTTATGACATATTTTTTTTAGATATATGGATTCTCCATTTTCATAATTAATAATTGAAAGACAAATAAAAACTCCTATGGCAATCAATATAAAATTGATAATTATATTAAATGAAAATGTTGGATATATTCTGAGAATGAACACTAACGAACTTAATGTCATTAGAGAATATATCATAAAAGTGAAATCCTTATTGAAGAAATCTCTTATATATGATTTAATATTTGGTTTATGTGCTATCTTTTTTGTGTTATCAATTATCAATACAAATCCAGAAAATAATTTTTGCAGTAACGATATAGATATATTCTCCTTCCGGTTTTTAATGGGATTATACCAGAATGCCGTAGTAACATCAATATTATAGACTATTCCAAAGAGTTTATTATTTTCAGATTTAACCTGAATAATAAATGGTGTGCAATCTTTAAGTAATTTGATATCCTGTCTTTTTGTCAAGTATGAAGATGTTTGAATACCCTGTTCCAAAAAGAAATCAGAAATCGCCAATGCTGTATTAGAGTAAGGGTGTGATAGAAAAAAATCAGTATATTTCTCATGTGACACTTTTCCCCTTATACTTTGAATTATTTCTTTACATACTTCTTCTGTATTCATCATAATTTTATATTATTCATTCGAGGGAGAATAAACATCCTCCCCCAAAATACAAATTAAGCTCGATGACAAGTTTTACGACCAGGGACAGCATTACCAGCAAGGCAACGTCTTGAAGTTGGACAGCAATCAGCATCAGAGTTACAGAAATAATTATCACACCCTTTTCCTGATGCAGATGTTTCTAGACTTGTAGTAGAGAGATTATCTCCTCCTCCAATAATAAACTTTAATTCTTCATGCGTTAAATGCTTGCTACTTTGGCTAACAAAAAATTTAGACAAATCTTTCATATTAGTGAATTTAAAAATTAATAATTAAATAACCTTTTCTTTTAACAATGTATATTTGCTAAGTTTCAAGGTTTTTTCGATATTCTGTATCCAATAGTCAGCATAACATAGCTTGGAATGTTGTTGTAAAACGTTTCTTCTCTTCCTTGTCCATTCACAATGTATGTGTGGTTCGAGATATTCTGTAGAATGTCGTAGCCTGTAATGCTGATGTTTAGCCTATCGTGCATAAATGTTTTTACGAGCGATGCATTCCAGACAAGACAGTTGTTGTTGGAAGATTGGTCGCTGTATCTTCTCCTGCCATACATTTTCAGGTCGGTGACAAACTGTATATCGTAAGGAAGCGTATAGTTGCCAGCCAAACCGTAGTAAAAGTCGCAAACACTGAACGTCTTAAAATAGCTGTTCAAACTTTTCGAGTTATGAATATCTATATTTCCTATGAAAGCTATGCGCAAACTATTTTTCTGTACAGTGAGTTTTATACCATCGGTAAAATAGAAGTTACGCACTTTGCTTATGCCGTAACTCTGAATGGAGTTTAGGGTAACGAAGTCTACATTGTTGTTGAGTTTTAAACTCATATTGTTTTCTAAAGTCCATATCCTTCTCTTGTCTAAGCAGACTGAAAAGCCATTATTAAATTCAGCAGTCCAATTACCATTTATATTGCGTGGCTGATAAGTGTAAATTCCTGTTGTTGTGTTATACGACATTGCATTGCCCACAGCCTGATGAAACAATTTAAAGTCGGCACTTAAATAATACTGTCCTTTTAGTTTCTGTATAATGTTGCCATAACTTGCCGAGAAACTGTGCGTCGTAGTATTCTGCAAATCACCATTCCCCATATAAACCGACAACGGCTTCGATGTATCGGTTACTCTTATTGTTTGTTTCAAATCGGGCGTTGTAACTTCCATGTTGTATGCCAGTTGCCAATTTTTTCCATTTGCACCTCTGAAACTATACGAAATTGTAGGCGTAAAAAGCCAGTCGCGCCGAGAAACCAATGTGTCAATATCACTGCGCAGATAATTCATACAATTATACTTATAAGCCAATGGTAATAAAAAATCTATCCGCGTAGTACCTTTTCTACCTTCTTTATCATAGAAAATCCGCATTGTTCCACTATGCACGTGAAATCTATTCCATGTTTGGTAGCTGTTGTTTAAGTCCATAGCCAACAATAGTGAATCTCTTGTAGAAGGCAAATCCGTGAGCCGATGTCTGCTATTTGTCCACCCCGAAAGCTTATCTAACCGGTACCTGTTAAAACTGTCGTATTGATAATTTTGCTGATAACCGTAACTTGCATTAAAGTTCCAATTATTTAGCAGATGAATGTTATATGCCAACTTGGCTGCAATATTATAGTGGTGCGAAGGCTCATTCACATATTGGTGTTCCGTTTCATTTGTATTTGTTTGCATAAACTGAAGCTGGTAACCATTAAAATTCTTTTTGCGTTCCTTTACGTACGATGCTTCTGCTTCTAAACTAATATTGTCTCCCCATGGAAGTTTTTTCGAAACCTCAAGTGTCTGCCATATTCCATAACGATAAAATCGGTTGTCGCTGTCTTGTTTATTGCTATTTACAAGCTGTTTCTTTATAGTGGAATCGTTTTTATTAAAGACGTCATTCAGCAAATCTTCTGTATTCTTAACGCTGTTGAAAGGATTAGCTTGGAAAGTTGCCAATTTCGAATTCAGTGTACCCGATGTTTTCCAATATTCAAAGAATGTAGATGCATATAGATAGAACGATTTAGAGACAATAAAATCGTTTTGCGCTGTAATCGAAGTTTCTTTCCCATTTGTATGCAGAGTAGACGCAGTATAATTGTTATGTGTAGGCAAGAAAGTCGTGGTAATAGTTTTAGCATCGTAATTACCATCGCGCCAAAGTGTCTTTACATAAAATTCGTTGGACACCGACTTATCTGTATTTTTTAGAAACCAGTCTAAACCTGCAATCTTGAAACTTAAAACTCCGTCTCCTGCTTTATAAGCGTCCCATTCTCCATCAGAACCCGGACGCAAATCTTGGTTAATATTATTAGCACTACTAAAAAACGACAAGCGCGAAAGTGGAGTATATCTTAGTCCGAATAGTTTTGTATTGTAACGTTTGTGTGTAGCAAGACCAGCCTCGGCATTTACAATATAGCCTGTAGCATATTCTTTTTTTAATTGCACGTCCATTACAAACTCTTTCTTCTCGTTGTTGTAACCTAAATATTGGTTCTTCTCATTCGTTCGGTTATAAAATTTTATATTCTTTACCGTGTAAGCCGGGAGATTTCTCAACAATATCTTTTGGTTCTTCTCTCCCTTCATAAATTTTTCTCCTTGCAGCAAAAGATTATCAACCTTCTTTCCATCTTTGAATATCTCTCCTGCCGAATTAAGTGTTACCGAAGGCATTTGCCTGATAAGTTCGTCGAGCATAGAACCATTGGGCAAATTAAAAGCGTCTGCATTATAAACAACTGTGTCGCCTTTAAAAACTATCTTTACTTTAGTAGCTTTTACCACAACTTCGTCTAATTCGTTCACCTGTTGTAGTTTCGATTTTCGTTTCATATATATTGTTGGAACTTGGAACGACTGGTTTCTTACAATATACTTCACATTATAATTAGAAAAAGCCGATTCGTATCCAGATTGTTCCGCTTTAACAATATACTTTTTAGGAGAGGCAGGAATATTGAAACTGTAATAAGATTCCATATAAGTTTTATCCTCATCAATGTATTTCACGGTTTGTTTATCTATAATGGTACTGTCTTCATCCATCAAAATCACAGACACATTTTTTATGCCTCCGTTTGTAAATGCATCTCTCACATATCCCTGCAGCAAAATGGTTCGTTCTTGTGCTTTTGCCCCTATGCATATAAAGAGCAGAAGCAATAATAGTTGTTGTGGTTTGATAAGCATAGGTATATTGTTCTTAGTTTTTATTATTATTTGTGAAGAAGTTATTTTCTTACGGATAGATAAAATAATTTTATCTTGTTGTTTATTCGTAAAGGCAAGAATTACATACTCCCCTTTCATTTCATTGTTGGTCCAATTATTTGGGTAGATCGTAATAATATGCTTTTTCCTAATATTCTCTACGTACAAATTTATAAATATTATTCCAAAAAGTTATCTCTTTTCTTTGTTTTTAATAAATATCAACTATTAACCGTCGTGTTTTTATACTTACTTTATTACTAAAGTATATTTAGACTCCCATTCTAAAACTTTATTTAACTGTGCTTATTCTTTTAGTAGCTCACCATTTGTAGCGTCTATTTGTATAGAGAAAATAGCTAAAAATGGAGTTTGCAAATTGTTAGTTGTCAGATAATTATATGGAGGGTGGAATTTATAATAAGAAATTATTTTTTTTATATTATAAAATTATCGTTTTTATATTACAAAAAAATAATTTTCCATATAAAATTAGGCACATATAACCAATGGTTTTGGACAACTCTTTTTGAATATTGCCGACTCTACAATAATTCAAGTGGAAAGCATAATTGTGTTCCCCCTATTTGGCTTTTTTAATTTGTAGATAAAGACACAGAAAAAACGCTTATAGCTATGAGTATCGGTAGAAATGGTGGTGCGCTAAAAGCTAAAGTATAAATACACCTTATTATATTAACAGGGAAAACAGAAGCGAGATGTAAATATTTTTCGCAAGCATATCTGTTGTTTAACCATTTCATTGCCAGCAGTTTACAAAACCTATTGTTTTGCATTCTAAAAGCGTAGGTTTTGCAAGGTAAAAGCGGCTCTTTTGGCGTGCAAAAGTTACGCTTTCGCAACGCCAAAGCACAGTTATCGCTTTTTAACAGAATTATCTTTACAAAGTTAGATGAAAAATCCCACCAACTACCTTCGGTAATCAAACGCACCTCAATGTCCTTTTTGTAAAATTAAAAGTTTTATAGGTGCAGCAATTGTGTTGAATTGATAGATATGTTTGCCTGTATTGGTGCAAGTTTGGTTACTGTTAACAGCATCTTAGTGTATCTATAAACAAAAAGCAACTCCTTTTAGCTCCTTTCTTATCAATGTGTTATTACTTGTCGTTACTTCCTTTATGATATGGTATGTTTTAAATTGTTATAAATTATTCTTTATATTTTTTTTTGAAATAAAATCTTTGCAAAAGCTAATAAAATAGAAGAAAAATTTTGTTGGTATGTGTTTTATACCTATCTTTGCACGCATAGACGCATATAACCAATACTTAGCGCAGTATTCAATATATAAGGTAGGCTTTATTATGTGAATAATTAGATATGGGCGTACCAAACTATTGTGAAGCAAAAATTAGAATTAGATAATAATAAAAACTTAAAAATGTATGAAAAAAGTCTACTATTTTCTTTTCTTTGCGGTCATGGCTCTAATGTCAATGAACGCAATGGCTGACATTCCTATTAAGTTAGACATAGATGATGCCAGTAGAGTTACGGTAAAAGTCAATTATGCACCCGTTGCGAATATAGTCAATGGTGTGAATAATGTGACGGTTCCGCAGTATGGTTCTGTTCAGATAGAAGCCAAAGAAGGCTTTTATTTAAAGCGAGTTTATAAGCCGAACAAAGACGGCGAGGCTCTTGAACAAACTATTTCAAACCTTACTAATTGCAATATTTATCTGTCTGATGCCGACAAGGACTTGACTTTTACGGTGAAGTCGGGTGTGTTTGCCGATGCTCGTACTGCATCTTGCACCGTTAAGGTTGATAATGCAGCTAAGGTAAGAATGGAACGTTACGAATCGCACACGATTGTAAACCTGCAAGATGGTGATAATATCGTGAAGTGGATTCCTAACGTAGAGAAGACTTTGATAGTTGGTAATGCCAACTATGGAGACATACCTATTTATAAAGTAACGCTCGATGGCGTGGAAGTAGAAAGTTCTGGCAATCAGTTCTTTGTTACACCTAAAGAGGGTAGCATAGTTGTTGTTATGGCAAACTATCCTGATGTGGACTGCCCTGTGAAGTTCAACTTCTCAAGCGACGACATAAAGCCTATTCTTACCAAGGTTACAGCCGATGGTAAAGAAATAACCAATTATACTGATGCTAATTTTACGGTAAAGGCTGGAACAAAGCTGGCACTTACTTTCGATAAAACGAACTACGCTTTGGAATCGTTCAAGGTCAACGATGTTGCAACAAGTGTTTATGGAACCTTTGAATATCTTGTGAAAGCTGCAACCACTTTCGACATCAAGGCACACAAATATGCTACAATAAAGGCAACGCTGAATGTTGATAAGGCTGAAAACATCACGGTTTATGAAGGCAGCAGCTATAATAATAAGGTGATAGCCATTAAAGATGGCGACAATACCATTGAGCTGAACGAAGCCAACAGTATGATTCAGATAAAGCCGAACAGCGGTTGCAAAATAGAAACGCTTAAGGTAGACGGTAACGCAATGAGTGCTGGTGGCGATGGTTCTTACGAGATTAGGCTAACCGATGGTATGAAGATAGAGATAACAACCTCTGCCATTGTACGCGACCAAAAGGCAATTGTTTATATTGATGACATAAGTCTTGCTAACTATGGCTTCCAGTTCTATCGTTCTGACCGTTCAGCAGTTACAATGCAGAGTGGAGAAAACACGTTGATGTTCTCTGCCGAAGATAATCCTTTTATGTTTGGTGCCTATGGCAACGACCTCAGCAAGATGCTTGTAAAGTTGAATGGAGAGAAGATTAAGCCTTCTTATGAAGGCGGAACCAGCTTTGAAGTAACATTGAAGAACGGCGACCGTTTGGATATTCTGCTAAGTGGTCCTACTGGAATTGATGGAGTTCAACAGCAGGTTGGTAATGGAAAGACAGTGGTTTATCGCCTTGACGGCACTCGTGTAGCGGGCGAAAACCTTCCATCTGGTTTGTATATAATTAATGGTAAAAAAGTTATAATTAAGAAGTAATGAGAAAATTAGGGTTTATTATTTTATGCTTGTGTACGGCTTTGACTGCTTTTGGACAGTCTAAGCTCGACTTGCAGAGTCAGATGATGCTATTGCAGATACGGAATACAGCGATTCCTACATACAATAGCCGCACACGTTCTTTTGAGCGTCCGAGAGAAGTTCAGCAGAATGTTATGGCAATGGTGGAGTTTACGGGACAGAATGCCCTTGATGAGCTTGACGCACAAGGTGCCAAGGTGCTCAGAGTGCGTGGCGATATTGCCATCGTCATGGTGCCTACTGCCGACGTTGAACGCATTGCAGAGTTGAAGTGCGTACGCCGATTGGAGTTGCCGCGTCCTGTTTATCAGAAGATGGACATTGTTCGTAAGACGATAGGTATTGATAAAATACATCAAGGAATTGACCTTCCGCAGGCTTATACTGGTAAGGGCGTTGTAACAGGTATTGTTGATGGCGGCATTGACCCTAACCACATCAACTTCCTGAAACCTGACGGCACTACGCGTTTCGGTTATATCAGTAAGATAACGGCTACTACAACAACCCAGCAGGGGTACCTCTATCAGAACTATTATCCTCGTGCGGTACTCGATACAATGAAGCAGCAGGACAATACGTATGCCATTGAGGACTTTGCTACCGATAGCTATACAAACTTCCACGGTACACACACGTCGGGTATTATGGCTGGTGGCTACAAGGGAAACATCTTGGCTGCAAAGACCGATGACCAGAATCTGTCTTACAATGTTACAGTGCCCAACCTTTATTATGGCGGTGCTACGGAGTCGGAGATTGTGGCTTCGTGTGGCGATTTGCGCGACCAGTTTATTGCTTTTGGCGTTGACGACATTATCAACTATTCTAAACTGTCGGGTCCTAAGCGCAAGCCTTGCGTCATCAACCTTTCGTTAGGCAGTAACCTTGGTGCGCACGACCCTAACAGTGTTATGAATCGTTTCCTTTCTTTGTGCGGCGAGGATGCTATCATCTGTGTGGCTGCTGGTAACGAGGCTGACAACACTGTAGCTTTGACGGCGAAGTTCGATAAGGCTGACTCTACTGTTCAGACCTTTGTTCGTCCAATGATTGAAGGGGAATATAAGACGGCAAAGAAAACCTATTATAACCTTCGCAACGGTCAGATTTGTGCTTATAGCAATGATGCTGACGAGTTTGAATTGCAGATAGTTGTTACCAATAGCGCACGTAAGAATAAAGTTGCGGTTCGTATCCCCGTAGCTGGGAACACCAATGGACAGCCAGTTATTTACTCTTCTGGTGGCGATTATGCCATAAACGGAGCTGTTGTGAATTCTACTTTCGCCAAGGCGTTCGATGGATACGTTAGTGCTGCGTCTATTAAAGACCCAGAAACAGGACGCTATTATGTACTTGCCCAGTTCTTGACAAGCGATAATCAGACGACCAATAAAGATGGTAACTACAAGTTAGGATTGCTCATTAAGAGTAAGAAAGCGGGACAGCGTGTCGATGTTTATGGCGATGCTCAGTTTGTTTACTTCGACGATTATGCTCAGGAAGGCTGGACAAAAGGCTCACGCAATGGTTCTATCAGCGATATGGCATGTGCAAACAACGTTATTAGCGTTGGTAGTTATAATGTTCGTAACCACTGGCCTTCGTTGGACGGCTATGTCTATGGTTACAATAAACAAGGCGAAGGAAACGACTTCCCAGTAGGCGAAGCATCACGTTTCTCTTCATTCGGTACGCTGGCTGATGGCAGAAACCTGCCAGACATCTGTGCCCCAGGAGCATCAGTTATATCTTCTGTCAATACATATTGTGTAACTAATCCGGATATGGGCTACACTTCTGCAGCGTTGCAAGCCAAGTTTGAGAAAGGCGGAAAGGCTTACTATTGGCATCAGTCGCTCGGTACTTCAATGGCAACACCTGTTGTAGCTGGTGCTATTGCACTTTGGTTGGAAGCCGACCCTACATTGACTTACAAAGATGTAGTGCGTATTATCAGACAAACAGCAGTGAAAGATGAATATGTAAAGAACACTGGCGACCCTGTGCAATGGGGTGCGGGTAAGTTCGATGCTTATGCTGGCTTGAAGCAAGTACTGCTTGAGAAGAATGCAAATGGCATTCAAGGTGTGAAGACAGAGCAAAGAGAAATGCCCGTTCTCACAATGACAGGTAGTCGTTCGTTTACAGCTTTCCTTGCAAAGGCTAAGCAAATGAATGTACGCGCTTATACGCTCTCAGGGCAATTGGTGCACTCGCAAGTGGCTCAAGGTAATGAAATCAATATCAATGCTTCTTCATGGGAGAAGGGAGTCTACCTTATCCAAGTGAACGGAAGCCCAGCACAACGAATTATTATTTACTAAGTATATGAAGAATAAGTTAAATTTGCTATCATCAGTCTTTCTGATTTTGATGGCGATGATTTTGAATCCTCTTGGTGCGCATGCACAAAATGAGGAGCTTATCATAAGTTTTCATACGAATATCTATGAGAAAGCGCAAGGTAGTGGCATTACGCCAAGTGTTTCATTTGTTCTTGGAGCAGCAGAGAAAAAGCAGGTTGTCAGCATCGATTGTGGTGCCGGCGAAGAAGAGTTTGAAGTCGATGTTGCTCAATTGAAGGAAGACCAGTCTATCAAAGGTTCCCTTTACACAGGTCAGGTGTCAAAGGAAGGCTGGGTGAAAATTTACGGCGACCCAACACAGATTTACTATTTCAATGCTGCAGGTAACGAGATTGATGAGATTAAGTTCCACAGCAATTTGAAGGTTCAGGTACTTAATTTGGATCACAATGTCTTGAATGCTCTTAATATAGACGATTTGAAGAATCTGCAAATTCTTTATTTGCCGGACAATCCGTTCACGAAAGCAACACCGCTGATGATAGGTTCCTTGCCGAAGTTGTTGGTATTGGAGATTCCACAGTGTGGTCATGTCTCTCCAAACTTCACGCTCCGTAACTTCCCAGCGTTGCGTTCATTCGATGCTTATCACTCTTTGACTCTGACAAATGTAGACCCAACGGCTTGTCCTAAGCTGCAACGTTTGAGTCTTGATATGACCAATGTTTCTTCTGTAGACCTCTCTAAGAACCCTGAATTGCAGGTGTTGAATGTAAGCGACTCACGTATTAAGACACTCGACCTCAGCCATAATCCAAAGATAAGGGAACTTTATATCTCTCATAGCTCTGGTTCAGTGAATACTGATGTGAAGTTTGATAACATTGATGTTTCATATTGTCCTGAACTTTATTACTTCTTCTGTGGTGGTAACAACTTCAAGACGCTCGATGTCAGCAAGAATCCAAAGCTCTTTACTTTCTCTTGCGACAACAACCTCCTACGTTCTCTTGATGTAACCAATAACCCAGACCTTTACAGTGTCAATGTTCGCTACAACTATATGGACTTTGCAACATTGCCTTGGCCTGGTAACTGGTTCGAGTATTACCATGCACAGCGCGAAATGGAGTTGAACGATACCTATAAGGTGGGTGATGTCATTGACCTCACCAAGCGTGTGCTGCGTCAAGGAACAACAACCAATGGAAAGCTTTATAGAGTTCCGAAAGCCGACCCGACGCAGCCTGTTGAGTTAGATGATACATATTATAAGTATGAGAATGGTAAGATTACGTTGTTGAAGGCACTTTCCGACCAAGTGTTCCTTCAGTTTACCAATACCGTATTAAAGGATTATCCTATCCGTACCGAGAATTTTGCTATCAGAACTGCTGAAGACTTTGGTAAGGATATAAAGGCTGTTGAAATTTCAAGTCTTGGTTCAGCAGGTGCTCCAATAAAGATGTCTGTCGGTATTATGGGTGCTACCAACGCTGCTCCTGTTACTGTAAAAGTAGATTTGGGCGATGGCAATCTTACTCCAATAGCAATTAAGTCAGACCGTCCAACAACACCAAACATCGATACTCAGCGCAAAGGTTCAGGCAATATTATTGTCTATGTACCGCAAGACCATTATGTAACTGCATTGGAAACCAACAATTTGAGCATCGATAATATCGACTTGACCGCATTACCCCAATTGCGCGTGCTTTCTTTGAGGAATGCAGGCTTGAGAAATATTGACCTCGGCTATAACAATAAACTTGAGAAGCTTGACCTTGCAGGCAACTTGCTTACCCGACTCACGTTGAAAGGCCCATCATCTTATTTCTATAAGAGTCTGTTGACTGACATTAATTTAAGTAACAACCAGTTGGAAAACTACGAGTTTGATGACTTCTACGCTGTTCGCAACTTCGATATAAGCAACAACAAGATGACCAAGTTAGATGTATCTGATGCTGATAACTTACGTTCGCTCAATATCTCTAATAATGGTTTCACTCGCTTGTTGCTCAATCACAGTGAACTCTTAGAGCGTTTGGACGCTTCGAACAACGAACTTACGGAAATCAAGATACCTCCTGTTGCACCTATGGCTTATCTGAATGTGAGTGGCAACAACTTCACATTGGCTAATATGCCTAAGGACTTTGGATTGGAGAACGACCAATTCGTCTATGCGCCGCAGCACGTGCTTGAAATCTCTACATCTTCTCCTGGCATCGACCTTTCTGAACAGTTCATTACAAAGAACGGTGCTACAACACAATACGTATGGAAGAAAGAGAACGGTGAAAAGCTGAAGGAAGGCACAGATTACACCATAAAAGATGGTGCATCTAAGTTCCTTAACCTCAGTGTGGGCAAGATTTACTGCGAGATGACGCATGCTGCTTATCCTGCTTTCAAGGGCGAAAATGTGTTTAAGACAACTCTTGTGCAGCCCATCGATATGCCTAAATACGAATTGGCATCTTTCACAACACTAAATGCAACGGACAGTGTCGATCTTTCTTTGGCAAGTCCTGTTAAGGGAACCTCTGTTTACTTCGAGTGGAATGCCGATGGAAACGTTACTCAGTACACATTGGACACTACTTACAAGCTCTTCAGAGCGAAGTCAAAGGCAAATGCCAAGGTGCGAGTTCTTGTTGCCAACGAGCAAGATAAGCTGTCGGTATTCAGTGTATCACGCGTTAAGATTGGAGCGTCTGACTTCTCTGGATTGAAAGATGCTCGTTCAATTACAGTTGCTGATGCAGGACTTACATCAGTAAAGATTCCTGCTTCTACTGCCCTTACGCAGTTGAACCTCAGTGGAAATGAACTGACGGAACTTGATTTGTCGAAGTATCCGAACCTTTATTTCATTGCTTTGAACGATAATAAGTTTACGACTTTCGACTTGTCGAAAGCTAAGAAGTTGGGTCTTGCACTCCTTGCAGGCAATAAGATGCAGGAGATTAAGATAGATAATCCTGACCTTTGGAACCTTGACCTAAGTAAGAATGCGTTTGAAAGCGTTTCGCTCGACAATGCGCCTGCTTTGGAGCAGCTTTGGTTGAACGACAACAAGCTTACCAAGGTCGATGTTTCTAAGAACTCTAAACTGAATGTCTTGAATCTTGTCAAGAATAAGTTGAGATTCTCAACAATGCCGATAGCTGTAGACCGTGATGGCAAGAGTATTTATGGTAAGTACTCTTATAATCTTCAGGAACCGCTTGACGTGAAGTGCATCAATGGCAAGGTAGACCTAAGTTCTGAGGCTAAGGTTGACGGTGAAGCAACGAACTACCGTTGGTTTGTTGGCAATATCACTGTAATTGACGGTGAACCACAAGGCGAGGAGTTGGAAAGCGATGAGTTCTCTATTGAGAATGGTGTAACTACACTGAAGTTGGCAGGGGTTGCTAACAATCTTGTTTGTTTGATGCGAAACAGCCGTTTGCCTAATCTCTACCAGATAACCAACTATATAAGCTTCGACCCGAACCCAACAGGTGTTGATGGTGTCGGCGCAGGCGAAGATGTAAAGGTACAGCTTGTAGATGGCGGTATAACTGTCGTTGGTGCAAAGAACAGCACGCTTGCTGTCTATACCATTGAAGGTAAGTTGGCTTACCAAAGCAAGCTGGTGTCGTCGGTCAGGACGTTATTGCAATCGGCAACCCGCTCGGATCGCTCGGCGGAACGGTTACCACGGGAATCATCAGCGCGCTTGACCGCGAGATCGACGTCGGCGGCACGATGATGAATCTGCTTCAAACAAACGCGGCGGTCAACCCCGGAAACTCCGGCGGCGGACTCTTCAACATGAGCGGCGAGCTTGTGGGAATCGTCAATGCAAAATCCTCCGGTGAAAACGTCGAGGGGCTCGGCTTTGCGATCCCGTCAAACGACGCATCCAAGGTTGCGGAAGAGCTTATGACAAACGGATATGTCACCGGCAAGGCGTATATCGGAGTATCTCTCTACTACGCATCCGATTCGTACACCGCATACCGCAATTTCCGCAATTCCTCTCCCGGACTTTATATCGCACAGGTAGTCGAAGGCTACAACGACGATGTTCTCAAGTTCGGAGACCGCATAATCGCGGTTGACGGCACGGAGGTGTCCTCTGCCGACGATGTAAAGGCGATTGTCAAGAAGTGCGAGATCGGAAGCACGATGAAATTCTCGCTCTACCGCGACGGTAAGCTGATCGAGGTAGACGTTAAGTGCTACGAATACAAGCCCGAGAAAACGGACGTTGACTTCAGCGAGGTTCAGTAATACTGACGCAGCTTGTCATAAATACTAAGAAGGGGACGAAATATCGTCCCCTTCGGCAATTCGGGGAAATTCTCTTGCCAAAATGCGGCGGATGAAGTATAATTGATTAAGGAAGAAAATGCGCCTTCGCCCCGGCGCTTTTCATAAAATCAGAAAAGGACGGGACCGTATGTACAAAATTTTGATTGCCGACGATGAAGAGCTTATACGCGCGCTTATTGCGAAATACGCGAAATTCGAGGGATACGAGACCGAAGAGGCGCGCGACGGCATGGAAGCGGTGCGCAAATGCGCCGAGGAAAACTTCGATATTGTGATAATGGACATCATGATGCCGGAGCTTGACGGTTT